>OGWX01001629.1_pt1 | contig 14638 bp, 9 predicted proteins | sample 1576151 | NCBI WGS metagenome assembly OGWX01 (sample SAMEA3541591, study PRJEB24748) | human gut metagenome | biome: human gut; feature: human-associated habitat; material: faeces | place: China | collected 2012
TTTATTATATACAAATAATTGCATTTTTCAAAGCCTTTTTTTCCTTTTCAGAGAAATCCACGATGAATTAACCAATTCTTAATAGTTTTTTAGGAAAAGTAATTCTTTTTTTCTAAAATGTTCGCAATTTAATCACAGAATGGACACATTCTCTTTTTATACTAACACTCGTAATCGATTATAAAAGGCTTTTGCTTTTTATAATAAATTTTTCATAACTCAAGCTTCCCGGATTCCCCAAGTCCGGGAAGTACTCCCCGAAAGTTCAGGCACCGCAAAACGCGGTGCCTTTTTATGCATACTCGCATGCAAAGAAATTATTGCTTCGCAATCATACTCGCGCAAACAAGAAAACTGTGCTGTTTAAAGTCTTCATTACGAAAATATATGGCAGCACAGTTTCTTGATTTTATTTATTCGTTTATTATTTCAGATATTTCTTCACGTATTTTCCGGTATAGGAAATCGAATTTTCTGCCACCTGCTCCGGTGTCCCCTCCGCAATGACAGTTCCACCGCCATCGCCACCTTCCGGTCCCATATCAATGATATAATCCGCTGTCTTGATCACGTCCAGATTATGTTCAATAACAACCACCGTATTGCCGCCGTCTGTCAGACGATGCAGGATCTCGATCAATTTGTGTACATCTGCAAAATGCAATCCCGTCGTCGGCTCATCCAGAATGTAGATGGTCTTTCCGGTGCTACGCTTGCTCAGCTCTGTTGCCAGTTTGATTCGCTGTGCCTCGCCTCCAGATAACGTTGTGGATGGCTGTCCCAGACGCACATAGGAAAGTCCTACATCATATAACGTCTGAATCTTACGCTGAATGGAAGGGACATTCTCAAAAAATGTCAATGCCTCCTCCACTGTCATATCCAGCACATCATAAATGCTTTTTCCTTTATATTTAATTTCCAGAGTTTCACGGTTATAGCGTTTCCCCTGGCACACTTCACACGGAACATACACATCCGGTAAAAAGTGCATTTCAATCTTTAAAATTCCGTCTCCGGAGCATGCCTCGCATCGTCCGCCCTTGACGTTAAAGCTGAATCTGCCCTTTTTGTATCCTCTTGCCTTAGCATCCGGTGTTGCCGCAAACAGATCACGGATCTGGTCAAACACACCGGTATAAGTTGCCGGATTGGAACGCGGAGTTCTTCCGATCGGAGACTGATCGATGCAGATGACTTTATCAAGCTGCTCTAATCCATCAATGCCTTTGTGTTTTCCCGGAATGCATCTTGCACGATTTAAGCTTCTTGCCAGATGTTTGTATAAAATCTCATTAACCAGAGAACTTTTACCGGAACCGGACACACCTGTCACGCAGGTCATAACGCCCAGCGGTACTTTTACATCGATATTTTTCAGGTTGTTTTCCTGCGCTCCGCGTACTGTGATAAATCCTGTCGGCTGCTTACGTTCCTTCGGCACCGGGATCACCAGTCTGCCGCTTAAGTACGCTCCCGTCAGAGACTTTTCACATGCCATAATATCGTCAACCGTACCGGCTGCCACTACTTCTCCGCCATGCTCTCCGGCTCCCGGCCCGATATCCACGATATAGTCCGCCGCACGCATGGTATCTTCGTCATGTTCTACTACAATTAATGTATTTCCAAGATCTTTCAGATTCTTCAACGCTGCCAGCAGTTTATCGTTATCACGCTGATGCAGACCGATACTCGGCTCATCCAGAATATAAGCCACACCAACCAGACCGGAACCGATTTGGGTTGCCAGACGGATACGCTGTGCCTCACCGCCGGACAAAGTACCCGTTGCTCTCGACAAGGTCAGATATTCCAGTCCTACTTCTTTCAAAAATCCAACACGGGCACGGATTTCCTTTAAAATCTGGTCACCGATCAGATGCTGCTGCTCGGTCAATTGTAAATCTTCCAAAAATGCGCACAGGTCTTTTACGGACATGGAAGTAATCTCATGGATATTTTTATCTGCAACGGTAACTGCCAGAGATTCTTTTTTCAGACGCTGTCCATGGCAGGCTTTACACGGTGTGATCCGCATAAATGTCTCATATTCCGCCTTCATTGAATCAGAGAACGTCTCACGGTATTTGCGGTTCATGCTCTGAATCAGCCCCTCAAAGGCAATATCATAAATTCCCTCGCCACGCTGTCCACGGTAATACACCTTCACAACCTTGCCGCCGGTTCCGTAAATTAAAATATCATGGATCTCCTTCGGATAATCCTCAAACGGAGTATCCAGACTGAAATCGTATTCTTTTGCCAATGCATTTAAGATCGCGCCGGAAAAGCTCGTTTTGTCCGTGCAGGACTGCCATCCCATCGCCGTGATCGCACCCTGGTTGATGCTCAAACTCTTGTCCGGAATCATCAGATCCTCGTCAAACTCCATCTTATAACCAAGACCGAAACAATCCGGACACGCGCCGAACGGATTGTTGAAGGAGAAGCTGCGCGGCTCGACCTCATCCACGCTGATGCCGCAGTCCGGACAGGAGAAATTCTGACTGAACGTCAGGGTATCGTGCTTTTCTTCGCCGTTTTCATCCCGAACCGCCGTATCGGCCAGCATCAGGCCATTGGAAAGTCCCATGACCGTCTCAATCGAATCCGAGAGGCGCTTCTCAATCCCCGGCTTGACCACCAGACGATCGACCACAATCTCAATATTGTGCTTGATATTTTTATCCAGCGTGATCTCCTCGGAAAGCTCGTATAAGCTGCCGTCCACCCGCACACGGACATAGCCGCTCTTCTTTGCCTGCTCCAGCACTTTCTCGTGGCGTCCTTTCCGCCCGCGCACGACCGGGGCAAGAAGCTGGATCTTTGTGCGCTCCGGCAGCGCCATGATCTGGTCAACCATCTGATCGACCGTCTGGCGGCGGATCTCACGACCGCACTTCGGGCAATGCGGAATACCGATCCGTGCGTACAAAAGACGCATATAATCATAGATCTCCGTCACTGTGCCGACCGTCGAACGCGGATTCCGGTTCGTCGATTTCTGGTCGATAGAGATCGCCGGGGACAAGCCCTCGATGCTCTCGACATCCGGCTTTTCCATCTGACCTAAGAACTGACGCGCATAGGACGACAGGGACTCCATATACCGCCGCTGCCCTTCGGCATAGATCGTGTCAAATGCCAGAGATGATTTACCCGAACCAGAAAGTCCGGTCAGGACGACCAGCTCATTTCTCGGAATATCAATGGAAATGTTTTTCAGATTGTGCTCATTGGCACCTCGTATCTTTATATATTGCTTCGCCATATCTGTACCTCAATTATCATTGACTCTGCTCTGTTTTATCATGTCGCTGCTGACTTATTTTATAGTCATTATAGTCACAGTCTTCCCTGTAATTATGCTTAGTATAACACATTCCAAAAGTCTTTGCAAACATTTGTTCTGTTTGATAAAATTGAATCAGCTAAACATAGATATTCCTTGGGAGTAGAAGTCAAACTTTTCATCAATTCTAATACAAAAAGGGCACCTCCGCCCGGCTCCAAACCTAGCATGGAGACCAGACAAAAATACCCTTTCGCCCTATTTCATTTTTTCACGCATTCATTTTATTTCACGATTTTTCGTTCCCCGAAGATACACCAGCCAGTACCCGCCTCCAATCACCAGCATCCCGCCGATCATATTTCCGATCGTAGCCGGAATCAGATTATTGAGAATAAAGGTTCCGATCGTCAGCCCTTCCGCTGCCAGACCGTACTCGCCCATGATCATCAGCCCCGCCGGGATGTAAAACATATTGGCGATGCAATGCTCGAAGCCGCAGAGAATGAAAATCGCCACCGGCGGATAAAGCGCCAGAATTTTGCCAGATACCTGCTCGGAGCTCATCGCCGCCCAGACTGCAATACAAACCAGCACATTACAGAGGATCGCACGGCACAGCACCTCCGGCAGAGTCAGGGTCACCTTGGAAACGGCTGTATTCAGAAGAACCTGCGCCAGATCGCCGCCGTACAGGCTTGGAATATGCCCGTAGACAAATAAAACCGCCACAAAGATCGCGCCAATCAGATTTCCCAGATAGACAAACAGAAGATTTTTAAACAGCCGGCCCACGGAAATCCGTTTCTGCAGCGCCGAGATCGTCATCAGGCAGTTCCCAGTGAAAAGTTCCGCCCCGGTGCAGACCACCAGCGCCAATCCTGCCGGGAATACGAGTGCCGAAGCAATCCGCGATGCCGAGGCATTTGTCATTGCTGCCGAGGCAACCGACGCCCCTGCGCCTGCCAGCGCGATGAACATTCCGGCGAAAAAGCCGAGTATCAGCATATGAGACACCGGAAGTTCCGCCTTTTTTCTGCCCGTCTCCACATAATTTTCTGCAATCTGTTTCGATGCAATCATAGATTTTCCTCCCATCAGCCTTTCTATGTCCGAAATTCATTTTTCAAATTCTTCCTTTTATCTTCTGAATTTCCGAACCTGCCACATCGTTTTATAACCTTTCCTTCCATTTCAAACAGAAAAAGACGGTTTTCGTCCGATCTTTCTGTTCTATCCCTTTAAAATCTTTGACAAACAACCGTCTTTTCTATTATTTCTATATCATTTCTGATGTCGTCCTATCATCTCAAGCCGCCATCTGACATCACCTATCAAGGGCTTCCCTTATTATTTCATGTGACTACTTTTTGCAGCCCTCCCACAAATCCTATAAGTTCCCCTTCATTTTCCTACCGTTCCTCCCGGAAATAATTCTCGCCCAGATGCGCCGGGATATGTGCCCCTTTATTCTTACGCATCGACGCGATCACCAGCACCAATGCGGTGATAATGAACGGAAGGGCATCGAAAAATGCCGTTGGAATCGCATACGTGTTTTTCGGCACATAGTATTTCAGCACGCGCAGCGCCCCGAAAATAAAGGAACCGTAAATAACATTGATCGGCTTCCACGCCGCGAAGATAACGAGGGCAACGGAAATCCAGCCAAGACCGCCGACGCTGTCGCGCAGCCACACGCCGCCGTTGATGATCATCGAGCAATATGCGCCGCCGATACCGCAGATCGCACCGGATAGCAGGATATTAATGTATCTCCACTTTGTAACTTCGATACCTGCCGCATCTGCTGCGCCCGGATTTTCTCCGATCGCCTGCACATTTAAACCAACCTGTGTTTTATATAAGTAGAAACTCGCCACAATCGCGATGATGATTCCAAGATAAACGAACGGGTTATAGGAAAATAATAATTCTCCGACCACCGGCAGATCACTGAGTCCCGGGATGTGGATGTTACGCATCTGTGCCGTCACCGCATCCGGAAGTTTCAGGGTGCCGTTCTCTGATTTTTCCAGCATAAAGACGCCGATAAAATTGGCTAATCCGACGCCGAAAATCGTCAGGGTCAATCCCGTTACGTTCTGATTTGCCATAAATGTGACAGTCAAAACACCGTAAATCAATGCCGACAGCATTCCAGCCACCGCCGCAGCTAACAGCGCCGCAACAAAGTTATCCGTCTGATAGCCGACCATGAATCCGGCGCACGCGCCAATCGACATCATGCCCTCGACGCCCAGATTCAGGTGTCCGACCTTCTCACTCAAAATTTCGCCAACCGTGCCAAACAGAAAAGGCGTACCCGCCAATACAGCCGCCACCAGAAATTTAATTACGATCTCGCTGCTCATGCGCGTGTACCTCCTTTTCCGCGAAATACAAATTGATACCGTATAAACAGTTCACATCCCAGAATAAAGAACAGAATGATTCCCTGCAGCACATCCGCGCAGTCCGAGGACAATCCGAATGAAGACTGAACTACGCTGCTTCCTTTTTCCAGCACGCTGAACAAAAAGGTAACCAGCAGAATCACCGGCGGATTCAACTGTGCCAGCCATGCCACGATGATCGCCGTAAATCCGACACCTCCGGCAACTGCCGTCGTCAGCGTGACATCCGAACCGGTCGCCTGCACCATGCCGCCGATGCCGCAGACAGCGCCGGACAGAAACATCGTCCGCAGAACCACTTTTTTTACATTCATGCCGGCATAGCGGGCTGTCTCCTGACTCTCTCCCACGACGCTGATCTCATATCCCTGCTTGGAACGATTTAAGTAAACCGCTATCACTACCACAAGAATCAGCGCAATCACCCAGCCGAACTGGATGCCGAACACCTTATCGAGCGCCGCATTCTTATTGAAACGGGCAATCTTCGCATATCCCTGGGAACCTGGGTCACGCCATGCGCCCTCTCTCAAAAATACGATGACATTCAGCGCGATATAGTTTAACATCAGCGTAAACAGCGTCTCGTTCGTATCATACCGGGTCTTAAACCACGCCGGAATGAGTCCCCACAGACCTCCGCCGATCGCGCCTGCCAGAAACATCACGATCACCAGCAGCCAGTGATTCCAGTTTGCATGGAACAGGGCAAAATACGAGGCAAAAATACCGCCCATAATGATCTGTCCCTCGGCTCCAATGTTCCAGAATTTCATTTTAAATGCCAGCGTCACGCCCAGCGACGCAATCAAAAGTGGAATCATGATTTTGACCGTCGCCTGTATCGCCATCTCGCTTCGCAGCGCTCCGGTTACAATCGTCTGATAAATGACAAATGGATTCTGCCCAATCAGCAGGATAAAGAATCCGCCTGCCACCAGAGCCAGCACGATCGCCTCCAGACGGAGGATCAATGTTTCTCTTTTTCCAAGTTCCGCCTTTTTTACAACGCGGATCCACGGTTCTTTCATGCCTGTTCCTCCTTCTTTTCGGATGCCATACTCTTATCCAGCCCCAGCTCGCCCGCCTCGGTACCGGTCATCATCAGTCCCAGCTGTTCTTTCGTGAGCTTCTTCGCATCCACGATACCCGTGATCTTTCCATGGCAGAGTACCATGATCCGGTCTGAAAGCTCCAGAAGCACATCCAGATCCTCACCGATATAGACAACCGCCACGCCCTTTTTCTTCTGCTGATTCAGGAGGTCGTAAATCAGATAGGAAGAATTAATATCAAGCCCTCGCACCGGGTAAGCCGTGATCAGCACCTGCGGGCTCGACTCAATCTCACGTCCCAAAAGTACCTTCTGGACATTTCCCCCCGACATCATACGCACCGGCGTATCAACGCCCGGCGTCACGATTCCCAGTTCTCCGATCAGGCGTTCTGCCATCTCCCTCGCCGGTTTCCGGTCTACAAACAATCCTTTCCCTTCCGAATAGGACTTGAGCAGCATATTATCAACCATACCCATTGAAGCAACCAGTCCCATGCCGAGACGATCCTCCGGCACGAAACTCATGCTGATTCCGAGGCGGATGATCTCCGCCGGAGTCTTACCGATGATATTTTCCTTACGGTACAAAATAGCGCCCTTTTTCGCGTCCATCAACCCGGTCAGCGTCTCGCAGAGTTCTTTCTGACCGCTTCCGGCAACACCGGCAACGCCCAGAATCTCGCCTGTTTTAATCTCAAAAGAAATATCATCCAGCGCCACGCCGCCGTCACTCTTATCGACGGTCAGATCGACAATCTTCAAAATAGTCTCTCTCTTCTCCATCTCCGGGCGCTCGATATTCAGGCTGATTGGTCGTCCAACCATAAGCTCCGTAAGTTTCTTCTCATCACATCCGGCAGTTTCCACCGTCTCGATGCTCTTTCCTTTTCGCAGAATCGTGACACGGTCACTGATAGAAAGGACCTCATTTAATTTATGGGTAATAATAATAATCGCACAGCCCTGTTCCCGCATCCGGCGCAGGATTTTAAACAGCCGCTCCGTCTCCTGCGGCGTCAGGACTGCCGTTGGCTCGTCCAGAATCAGGATCTGGGCGCCTCTATATAATACCTTCAGGATCTCGACCGTCTGCTTCTCGCTGACCGACATGTCGTAGACCTTTTTCTCCGGTTCAATTTCAAGTCCAAATGACTGTCCAAGCGCTTCAATTTTTTCCCGCAACGCCTTTCTTCCCAGCCGTTTTCCCTTGGTTCCCAGCACGATATTATCCATCGCACTGAACACATCCACCAGTTTGAAATGCTGATGAATCATACCTATTCCTAAATTTCTCGAATCTACCGGCGAATTTATGGAGACTTCTTTTCCTCCAACCAGAATCGAACCGGCATCTGGGTGGTAGATACCGGAAAGCATGTTCATGAGCGTTGTCTTACCGGAACCATTTTCTCCCAAAAGTGCCATAATCTCGCCGTACCGGACGGTCAGATCAATCTTATCGTTCGCCACGACGCTTCCGAATGCTTTCGTGATCTGCCTACACTCAATGGCATACTGTTCTGTCATATCGTCACCTCAAATGAATATTTAACCAATTTTTTATCAATTTCCTAAAAAAGAAAAAAGAGGTGCCGCAAATGAAAGTGGATCCATTTGAAGCTGCCTCCTTTTATCTGTTATATACTCTTGAAATCTGCAACACCCGGAAGCGTTTCCGAACCTGTTTCAGCATCGCTTCCAGGTATACAATTCCGTGATTATTTCTCTACGATGTTCTTGAAGTACCAGTGGATATTGCCTGTGATATCTGCATCAGACATATGCTCGCCCTCGGTGCCAACGGTGGTTCCGTCGTTGCACTCGATCACGCCATCAAATACATCCCAGTCGCCAGACTCGATCTTCGCACGTGCCTCATCGATCTTCTCCTGCGTACCATCTACGCACAGGTCAGATAACGGGGAAATGTCTACCAGACCTTCCTCCAGACCGCCGAAGTAGTTCTCGCCTGTCCATGTACCATCAATCAGATCCTGTACAGCTTTGGTATAGTAAGCGCCCCAGTTCCAAACGGTGGAGGTCAGAACTGCCTTCGGAGCATCCTTGCTCATATCAGAGTTGTAACCAACACCAAATACGCCAGCTTCCTCAGCTGCCAGCTGCGGGTTCGGTGTATCGCAGTGCTGTCCAATGACATCACAGCCCTCGTTGATCAGGGCTACGGCTGCCTGTTTCTCACCTTCCGGATCGTACCAGCTGTTGGTGGTCTTGATGTAAACGGTTGCATCCGGGTTTACAGAATATACACCCATTGCAAATGCGTCACATCCGCCGGTAACCTCGGCATTGTCCTTGCCCCAGGCGCCGACATAACCGATCTTATTGCTCTCTGTCTTTAAACCAGCCGCGATACCAGTGAGGTAACGGGACTGATAAATCCGTCCAAAATAATTGTTAAAGTTCACACCGTTGGATTTGTAGCCGGTTGCATGGGAGAAGATAACGTCCGGATATTCTTCTGCCAGTGCCTCGCATGCATCCATGTAGCCCCAGCTTGTCGCGAAGATAATCTGGCATCCTTCCTCGACACACTCGCGCATTGCTGTCTCGATGGCAGTCTGATCATCGTCCGCTACGTTGTTCTTGCGGATAATCTGATCATCCTCCAGACCAACGGCTTTCTGCATCGCTACGATACCCTGATCATGCGTATAGCTGTAACCGGAACCATCCGCCGGATTTCCAATATGAATCACTCCGACCTTCAGATCCTCTTTAGCAACTGCCGGCATCACGCCCTCTGCTGCCTCGCCTGCTTCTGTGTCTGCCGCGTCAGCTCCCTTTTCCTCCGCTGCCTTCGTATCTGCTGTATCAGAAGACGAAGAAGAACAGCCTGCACACAGGGACAGCGCCATGGCAGCGCTCAGTAACACGCTTACTACTTTTCTCATAACATTTCCTCCTAAGAATGCCTGCGAATGCGGTTCTCTCCCTTTCTCATCGTTTGTCAGAATTCCCTCGCAGAACCTGAAATCCGAAAATAAAACCGCATTCCCGAAAATTTGGATCGATACAGGAAATATTATTGCATATTTACAGACGATTTTCAAGGAATTTGCCTGATTTTTACTGTGATATTTATTAATCTCTTTTCATAAGTTTTACTTATTTCTTTTTCTCTCCTGTAATCCCCCGATATGCAGGAAGGGAACACCGGAGGAATCAGCTGCCAGCATCTTTTTTCGACGCAGACAACACAAAAACAGGCACCAGACATTTCCTTTCAAAATGCCTGATACCTGCTCAGCTCACTGTAACTGATTTCTCTTATAACTTCGGCAAACACGTAACCGTCCACCTTGATAATACACGGCTCCGTTTTAAGCCTCTGCCTCGCCAGCTTCTTTCTTCTCTTCCAGAATCTTCATAAACTCCTCACCGGTGATCGTCTCCTTATCCAGAAGATAGTCTGCCAGCTCATGAAGCTTATCCTCATGCCCGGAAAGAATAGCTTTCGCTTTCTCATACGCGCTCTTTACCAGCGCAATCACTTCCTCATCGACCCTCGCCGCCGTCTCTGCCGAACAAGCCAGGGAAGTATCGCCGCCTAAGTAGGCGTTGTTGACCGTCTCGAGCGCTACCATGCCGAAATGGTCACTCATGCCGTAACGCGTCACCATCGCACGGGCGATCTTGGTTGCCTGTTCGATATCATTCGAAGCCCCTGTCGTGATAGAATGGAAGATCAGCTCCTCCGCCGCACGGCCGCCGGTCAGTGTCACGATCTTGTTGAACGCCTCTTCCCTGCTCATCAGGAAGCGCTGATCCGCCTCCACCTGCATCGTATATCCGAGTGCCCCGGAGGTTCGCGGCACAATCGTGATCTTGTGGACCGGAGCCGAGTGCGTCTGCAGCGCCGCTACCAGCGCATGACCGATCTCATGGTAGGAGACAATCTTCTTCTCATCCCCGGAAACACCGGCATCCTTCTTCTGATATCCGGCAATAACCGTCTCGACACTCTCTTCCAGATCCTGCTGGGACACGGTCTTTCGTCCCATCCGGACTGCCCGCAGCGCCGCCTCATTGACAATGTTTGCCAGCTCCGCGCCGCTCGCACCGTTGGTGGCACGGGCGATCTCATTGTAATCCACACTCTCATCCACTTTAACCTTTTTGCCATGGACTTTCAGAATTGCCTCACGGCCTTTCAGATCCGGCAGCTCTACCGGAATCCGGCGGTCAAAACGTCCCGGACGAAGCAGCGCCGGATCGAGGGATTCCGGACGGTTGGTCGCCGCCAGAATGACAACACCCTTCTTGCCGTCAAAACCATCCATCTCAGTCAGAAGCTGGTTCAGCGTCTGCTCGCGCTCGTCATTGCCGCCCATGCCGGCGCCGTCACGCTTCTTACCAATCGTATCGATCTCGTCGATAAATACGATACACGGCGCTTTTTCATTGGCCTGTTTAAATAAATCACGCACCTTTGCCGCACCCATGCCGACAAACATCTCAACAAATTCCGAACCGGAGATCGAGAAGAACGGAACGTGTGCTTCCCCGGCAACGGCCTTCGCCAGCATCGTTTTACCGGTTCCTGGAGGTCCGACTAACAGGGCGCCCTTCGGCAGCACCGCACCGATCTCCGAGTATTTTTCCGGCTTATGCAGGAAATCGACAATCTCTTTTAATGCATCCTTCGCCTCTTCCTCGCCAGCCACATCTGCAAATGTGATACCCGTCTCGGATTCTGCATAAATCTTCGCATTCGACTTGCCAAACGTCATTGCGTTGCCAGGTCCGCCACCCATCCGTTTCATCAACGAACGTCCCATGAGCTGTCCGATTCCCACAAAGAGAACCAGCGGCAGGATCCAGGTCAGCAGGAAATTCAGCAGCGGTGACGCCTGTGTGTTGATCTCCGCACTGTATTTCACGTCCTTACCATCCAGCAGATCATATAGGTTGACACCCGGAATCTCGCCGGTTTTGTAGGTGACATTCCACGCTGTGTTTTTATTGTCATTTTTCAGCGTATAAACGATCTCATTGTTCGTCGTCACATACACTTCATCGACATTATCTTCCTTCAACTGATCGCTGAACTGGTCAAACCGCACCTGCTGCGTCCGATCCATCATAGATGGAAAGAGGAAAATATTTAACAGCATGACAATCAGCATAACCAATCCATAATAATATAAAAATGATTTTCTGGGCGGATGCTTTCCGCCGCCGTTCGTGTTCTCTACCATAGATTGTTCTCCTTATTGTGAGTCTGTGACAGATGGTTTCTGTGTTTCTGTCACATCGTTTCGTGATACATTAACATATACAGCATTCTTTGTTATTTGTCAATCCACAATAGTAAATATTTATTTACTTTTTATATTTGTTGACCTTTTTGTCTGGATGTGCTAGAGTACAAGTAAATTGATGTTTCCTTGTTTGCAATTTATGTTTGTGAAATGGACCGCATTTTATTACTTTGATATTTAAATTTGGAGGTTTTCCTATGAATCCAGGCAAAAAAAATTCAAATCTTTTAAAAAACACCGGTATCCACTTCCTGGAGTTTGCACTCGGCTTTCTCTCCCTGGCAAAATGCCACTACCAGCCAAGCCATGATATGAAAGTCAACTCGCTTCCATTTTTTGCCCTGATCGCGCTCGACAGCTGGGCAGATCAGGACTATACCATGTCTGAGCTGGCGGACAAGCTGAGTATCACAAAGCAGCAGCTCTCCCATATGATCAAGGTTCTTGAGGAACGCGGTCTGGTCGAGCGGATCCATGATACAGCCAACCGCCGCCGCGTCTACATCCGCATCTGCGATTCCGGCCGTGAGATGATGAACCAGATGAAGCAGGAAATGCTGTCTTCCACCCTGTTTGGGCTGCGCTCTTACACCCCGGAAGAACTGGCATCGATGGACGAGTGCCTGTGCCGCCTGATGGAATTAATGAAGAAATTCAACTGTGAAACCGATGAACCTGCGAAGAATGTATCCATATGATAAAGACACCGGAGACACTTTTTTCTCCGCTTTCTTTTAAATCCTGTATAATTGACTTTTGTAACGTCCAGCAGCATTCCGGATTGATTTCTCTGCCATTTCATCCTTTCATCCGTTCCGGTGTGTTCCACGCCTCGGCAGAGTTTTCTTTCTGTGCCAATGGACGTTTCTCAATGATACAGAAAGAAGGTTCCTACATATTATGCCACAAATGATAGAAAATCATATTTTTCCACACGCTACTCATAGCAAGCACACTCTCCCCCTCTCATCCAGGCAAACTTCTGCTGCCATTCCACGCCTTTCCGGTCAAACGCGTGCTGCCGCACCTGCAAGAGCCCAAAAGGCCGCGGACGAATTTGCCCGCTACCTGCTCACGCGCAACCTTGCCGATGAGACACTCCGCGCTTACACTTATGCGGTACGGCAGTATTTTACCTATTACCGTGACATTACCTACCCCAATTTAAAGCTATACAAAATCTTTCTGCTCGAGCACTACAAGCCGCAGACCATCAACCAGCGGATCCGGGCTTTGAATGCCTACCTGGATTTTAAAAAGCTCTATCCCGGGCATCTTCCCATGGTAAAAATCCAGCAGAAAACCTATCTGGATCACATGATCAGCGAGGCGGATTATGAATACCTGAAACGCTGCCTGCTTCGGGATGAACGGTACACTTACTATTTTCTCATCCGTTTCATGGCGGCAACCGGCGTCCGGGTCAGCGAGGTGATTCAGTTCCAGGCAGAAGATATTTTCTCCGGCTATAAGGACATCTATTCCAAAGGAAATAAAGTCCGGCGCATCTACATCCCACAGTCACTCCGAACCGATACCCTCAAATGGCTTTCCTTTCTCCACAAATCCCACGGTCCCATCTTCCTCAACCGCTTCGGTTCGCCCATCTCTCCAGGCGGCATCCGCAGCCAGCTCAAAACCATCGCCCTCTCCTACCACATGACACCGGAAATGGTACATCCGCATGCATTCCGCCACCGGTTTGCCAAGAGTTTTATCGAAAAATGCGGCGATATTTCCCTGCTCTCCGATCTGCTTGGACACAAAAATCTCGAAACAACCCGGATTTACCTGCGTCGTTCCAGCAGCGAGCAGTATGAGATTGTCAACCGGGTAGTCACCTGGTAGAGAGGAGGAAATGAAGCACATATGAATTTTGAAACACTTATTTCCGACTTTGGCATTTACCTTGAAAAACAGGGGCACGCCGCCATCACCATCCGGGTCTACAGCTGTTCCGTCCGGCTGTTTTTTTCGCATTATAACAGCCTTTCAGTCGAGCACCTGCAGTCGTACCGGCGCTGGCTGCTGGAATGTTATAAGCCATCGACAGTGAATACGCGGATTCTGGGGATGAACCGGTTTCTGGATTTTATGCAAAACAGAGGATTGTTGGATAATGAAAAGGCGAATTTTCAATCCCCCATATCCGCCCCCACAGATTCACTCCGCATCACTCCCACGGGTCACTACCGCCTGCGCCCCATCCGGGAGCAGAAGCACACCTACCTTGATACAGTGATCTCCCAGAAAGATTATGACCGGCTCAAACGGCGGCTAAAAAAGGATGAAAATTACTTCTGGTATTTCATCGTGCGTTTTCTCGCCTCCACCGGCGCGCGCGTCAGTGAACTGCGCCAGATCAAAATGGAGGATCTGCAGCTTGGCTATCTCGATCTCTACTCCAAAGGCGGCAAGATACGGCGATTGTTCTTCCCCCGCTCCCTCTGCGGGGAAGCAATCCCCTACTTTGCCTCTCGCGGCATCGACAGCGGCTTTCTCTTCCTGACCCGCCGCCGCACCTGCATCTCCGCACGCGCCATCGAGATGCAGTTAAAAAATATCGCAAAGCGCTACCGCATCAATC
>OGWX01001638.1_pt1 | contig 14611 bp, 14 predicted proteins | sample 1576151 | NCBI WGS metagenome assembly OGWX01 (sample SAMEA3541591, study PRJEB24748) | human gut metagenome | biome: human gut; feature: human-associated habitat; material: faeces | place: China | collected 2012
GCAGCCGCCGAAGCGGTGCTTAAGCCGTAAGGCGGGAATTGTGCGGTGTTGCCCTAACTACCCGCTGTTTTTATTCCACTTTTTCCATATTACGCGTTGCCACAACATCCACGCCGGTGCCGCACACGTTAGGCAGTACCACATCCCCGGTATGCACGGGGGCTTGCAGAGCCGCGGTATTCAGCGCAGCCATCACGGAAAATATCTTTTCCTTTGGCACCGCCTGCGCGGTTTTGACCGGGCAGCGCGGGTACAGCCCACCCGTAATGCGCACGGTGCTGGTAATGATGCGGGTGGGGTGGGTCAGTTCCTCTTTGCCGTATGCAGCGCCGTTGGGGCAGGCATTGCCGGTCACGGCATAGTCATTTGCGGTGTCCACCCGCAGATGGCACCCCTTGGGGCAGCAGATACAGATCAGCTCTTTTATTGTTTCTGTCATGATTGCGGCACCTCCTCCACAGCAACGATCAGCGGGCCGTCCGCTTTTTGCAGCAGAGCTTTGGGCAGCGTAATGTGCTCCATCTCCCCCGGTGCCAGGCGTTCCCGCTTAAAGGCGGCAATTTTGTTTGGTCCGCAGCGCACCGTTATGGTGCTGGGCCCATAATTGCGCCGCACACGGAACGATACGCTCACGCTTTTCTGCACGCCGTCCAGCCGGATATGCTGCGGCACGGTGTAGCCAATGCCCTCCCCCGCTGCCAGCGGCAGAACGGTTTCGGTTTCTATCTCGCCATTTTGCACATAGGCTGCCGCGGCTGCACCGGCGGTTTCGCTTTCGCCGGAAACAAAATCCACCAGATCGTGCACATGCACCACGTTGCCGCAGGCAAATACACCGGGGATCTCGGTTTCCATATTTTCATATACCACGGCCCCCTTAGTGTGGGGGTCCATGGCAATACCTGCCTGGCGGGTCAACTCGTTTTCGGGGATCAACCCCACACTGAGCAGGATGGTATCCACATCAAACTCCATCTCGGTTCCAGGGATAGGGCGGCGGTTTTCATCCACCTTGGCAACGATGGCTTTTTCCACTCGCTTTTTGCCCTGAATTTCCACAATGGTGTGGGATAAGTACAGCGGAATATCAAAATCCTGCAAGCACTGCACAATGTTGCGGGTCAACCCGCCGGAATAAGGCATCACTTCCACGCAGGCGAGCACTTTGGCTCCCTCCAGCGTCATACGGCGCGCCATGATCAGGCCGATATCGCCGCTGCCCAAAATCAATACCCGTCTGCCCACCAGGTAGCCTTCCATATTTACATAGCGCTGGGCTGCACCGGCGGTATAAATTCCCGCCGGGCGGGTGCCGGGGGTGCCGATGGCCCCGCGGGTGCGCTCGCGGCAGCCCATGCACAGGATAATGCTTTTGGCCTGAATGATCTGGTAGCCCTTGCTGCGGCTGACGCAGTGTACCTGCTTATCGGGGGTCACTTCCAGCACCATGGTGCCCGGTTCCACCCGCACGCCGGTTGTGCGCAGCATCTCGATATAGCGCCCGGCGTATTCCGGGCCGGTAAGCTGCTGGCCAAACCGATGCAGGCCAAACCCGTTGTGGATGCACTGGTTCAAAATACCGCCCAGCTCTGCATCGCGTTCCAAAATCAAAATATCGCGCAGGCCATGCTGCCACGCGCTGTACGCCGCCGCCAGGCCCGCCGGGCCGCCGCCGATGATAACAAGTTCAACCATGGTTGCACCCCCTTCCGGTTTTGGTTTCACACAGCAGCACATTGGTGCCGGCTTTGTCCTGCAATACATCCAACGGGTCAATGCCTAGTGTTTTGCTGATCAGTTCCAGCACGCGCGGCCCGCAAAAGCCGCCCTGACAGCGGCCCATGCCCGCGTTGCACCGCCGCTTTACGCCATCAATGCTCACGGCTGGGATCTCGCTCTGCAAGGCATCCAGAATCTCGCCCTCGGTGATCGTCTCACACCGGCAGATCACGCGGCCATAGGCGGGATTTTTGGCAATCAGCTCCGCCTTTTGCTCCGGCGGCAGCTCTTTGAACCGCACGCGGGTACGGCCATCCTTATAATCCGTCTTTGGCTCCGGCAGGTCGTTGTGGGCTGCCAGAATTTTAGTTACCTCTTTTGCCACAGCCGGTGCACTGGAAAGCCCCGGCGATTTCATGCCCGCCAGGTCAATAAAGCCCGGCGCGCCGTCCGCTTCGCCGATCACGAAGTCCCCGGTATCCACGTTGGCGCGCACACCGGCAAAGTTGCGGATGGACTCGCCAAAGCGGATCCCCGGCACACTGCGCCTGGCCGCTGCCGCCACAAAGGCAAGGCCGTCTGCCGTGCAGGCGGTATCATCCCCCGCTACCGGCTGGGCGTTCGGCCCCACCAGCAGGTTGCCGTGTACGGTGGGCGTTACCAGCACCCCTTTGCCGTTCTCGTTCGGGCACTGGAAGATCACATGGTTCACGCGGTTGCCTTCGCTTTTGTCCAGCAGATAGTATTCCCCGCGGGTAGGTTCCAGTGTAAAGGTGTGCGGCGCAGCCATCTCATGGATGGCCTGGGCCTTCAGTCCCGCCGCATTGACCACATAGCGGGCCGCAAAGCTGCCGTTTGGCGTGGTCAGCTGCCAGCCGCTGTCAATCTTTTTAATGTTGGTTACAGGAGTGCTGCGGTACAGCTCTACCCCGTTGCGCACAGCCACCTCCGCCATGGCCAGCGCAAACTCCCACGGACTGACGATGGCTGAGCTGGGGGCAAACAGCGCCCCGGCCACTGTAGGGGCAAGCTGCGGCTCCATCGCCAGGGTTTCCTCCGCTGTCAGCGGCCGGATGCCCGGCACGCCGTTTGCCACGCCGTTCGCGTACAGCTTTTGCAGGTGGGGCAGCTCTGCCTGGCTCAGCGCCAGCACCAGGCTGCCGCACTGGCGGTAGGGCACATCCAGCCGGGCGCAGATTTCCTTTGCCAGCGCCACGCCCTGCACATTCAGGCGGGCCATTTGGGTGCCCGGTTCCGGGTCATACCCGGCGTGCAGGATGGCGCTGTTTGCCTTCGTTGTTCCATCCGCCACATCGTTTTCTGCTTCCAGCACTGCCACATGCAGCGGATAGTGCGACAGTTCATACGCTGCAGCTGCACCAACCATACCACAGCCAATGATTGCTACATCCAGCATAACTACCTCCCAGTTGTATTGGTCATTCAGGATGCAAAAATCCATCCTGTCAACATGGTTTCCATTGGTTTAATCATAGCGTTAAATGCACAAAAAATCAAGTTTAAGTTGATTTATTTTGCACATTTCGTCGCCATTGTGTAGACAGCGGAATAGAGGTCCGCTGCTTTGGTTGCTGCTGCCTTTCTATGCAAAAAGCTGCCGCACCTGGCTTTCCCGGTGCAGCAGCTTTTTTTGATATGATGATATATTATAACGACTGTCTTTTCACTTTTGCAGGCGGTGTCATGCTGCACTTCCCCGTTATGCTGCCGTGCGCTGTTTGCGCTGTTCGGCACGGTTCAGGTACATGTAAAACGCAATGTTCAGCACAACGCCCACTGTGGTAGATACCGGGGCGGCAAGGCCGATCTTGGTCAGGCTGGCGTTCGGCTGAATGCTCATGAAATATGCCATCGGCAAACGCACCAGCAGCGTCTGGACCAGGCCCTGAATCATAACCCAGAGGGTTTTATTGTTGCCGTTAAAGTAACCCACCATGCTGAACAGAATCGCCGTCACAATAGTTTCGGGTGCAAAGCCTTTCAGGTACTCAAAGCCTTTCTGTACAACCTCTGCATCGGTGGAGAAAACGCCCGCCAACAGGTCGCCCCTGAACATAACAAGGGCAAACACCGCGCAGCCAAACATCAGCCCCACCCCAATACCGGTCAGCATCGCCTTTTGGGCGCGCTTGGGGTTACCCGCACCCACATTCTGCGCCACAAACGAAGCCATCGACTGCATCAACGCGCTGGGGATCAGCATGGCAAAGTTAACGATCTTGCAGGCAACGCCATAGCCGGAGGATGCAGCCAGGCCCAGGCGGTTGACAAAGGCGCAGAGCGCCAGGAAAGAAAGCTGGGTCAAAAATTCCTGCAAGGCCAGCGGCAGACCGATCTCCAGGAATTTCCGGCACTGTACGTCGAGGCGAAAATCCGACTTTTTGATGGTAAACGGGAGATCTTTCTTCACCAGCATTACAATGGCGAACACCACGCTGACAGCCTGTGCCAGCACCGTTGCCGCCGCAGCACCGGCAGCATCCATCTTGAGTCCGGCCACCAGCAGCAGGTCGCCCGCAATGTTGACAATGCAGGCCACCAGCACGAACAACAACGGGGATTTGCTGTCGCCCAGACCGCGGAAGATGGCGGCCATCAGGTTGTATGCCACAATAAAGAAAATACCGCTGCCGCAGATGCGGATGTAGCTTGCGGTAAGGCCAATGGCTTCCTCCGGAGCCTGCATCAGCACCGCAATGGGCCGTGCAAATACGACCAGCAAAATAAACAGAACCACGGACATAATGGCAAACACCACCGCGGCACCGCCAAGCACCGCCCCGATCTGCTGGGGTTTCTTCTCACCAATATAGCGGGCGATCAAAACCGTAACGCCCATGGCAAGCTGCGTTACCACAAAGGTGACCAGGTTCAGCAGCTGGCTGCCGGTAGAAACCGCCGAAAGCCCCGCCGTGGAGCCAAAGTGCCCCACCACCAGCAGGTCAACCGCGCCATATGCCGCCTGCAGCACCAAAGCTCCGAGTACCGGCAGCATAAAAAGAGAAAGTTTTTTTAAAATGCTCCCTTGCGTAAAATCTGTTTTATCTGTGTTCAAGTGAATTTTTCCTTTCCGACATGATTTTGTATATCTTTTCAATCGTCTGGACCGTGCAGGCTGCATCCGCATCCGAAATGTCAGCCACAAGCGGCGCCAGCTGCGCAAAGAACTCGGTGTTGTGCACCTGCGAAAGCTGGCGGCCGCTTTCCGTAATAGAAAGGTAGGTCACGCGGCCATCCTGCTCCGATGCGATTTTTTTCAGGTAGCCTTTATCCTCCATCTCTTTGACCGTGCGCGTAACGCCGGGGCGCGGCAAGTTCAGCGCATCGCTGATGTCCGAAACCTTTACCCGAACGCCGCGGCGTTCTAGTTCCTCGATGGTATCCAGATAGTGAATATAAGAAGGGCTGACCCCTTTTGGCAGCGCCGGCAGCAGCTCCCGCACCCGCTTTGCCTGGTAACAGGCATCCAGCAGCGCCTTCATGTTCTCTGTTGTCATATTTCCTCCTTGTAATTGCCTTTGATAATTATCACGGTTAATTATAGTGAGAATGTACAGGTTTGTCAACAGGGTTGTAGGGGAAATTTTGCGACAGGTTACAGATATAGAAAAAAGCCCGTTGAAGTATACACCAACAGCGGCGGCCAGCTGGGTTTTATTCAGCTCACGGCACTGGTAGCGGGTGTACAGAGCATCAAAATCCGTCGGCAGCTGGGCAGGCTTGCGGCCTTTATACTGCTAAAAAAAATCGCTCATAAATTCAACGCTTTCACGTTAAATTTATGAGTGATTTTGGTTGGGCCGGCCGGATTTGGCAAGCCGCGCCCTAAAAACAGTCCGCTGGACTGTTTTTACCCGGCGGGACGTGGGACGCCGGGCACGGGCTGTTCAAATTCGGCCTATGTTCTCCCGCCGCCGTTTATTACAAATAAAAAGATGCAACCCCCTGCGAGGTTGCATCTTGGTTGGGCCGGCCGGATTTGAACCGACGCAATGGAGGAGTCAAAGTCCTCTGCCTTACCGCTATTTTCAACTTTTTATCGTCGTTTGCCACTCTCAACTCACTAATTAACTCACTAGTCTTTCCCTTGTGAGCCTTTCGTACCACTAAATATTATCAGCGTTCCGTTCTCTTGTCAATAGTCACGTCTACATCATTAACACGCCCCCAGTAGTTACTTGGGGCTTTTTGTTTGCAAAAAAGTATTCAACCAAACAGGCAAACACCGCTGATAAACGGCTATGAGCCCTCGAAAACGGCGTTGTGGGGACTGCTGACTGCGGAAATGCCTGTTGCTTTCCTAATGCACTACAGGTCTTAATTGGGCCTCTCTGACGCGCTGGAGAGGACTTGGAAAGAGCCTGGAGTGAAAAGTATCAACCAACTGCCTTTTGCCATAGAATCATTACTTTTTCTTTTTAACCATCCCCCGGCAACAAGAAAATATCCGCGCTGTACAGTTGCTTCTGGAAATGCTGGCTTTACATGCCGCTTTTTTTGCCGCCTTCCTTTATATGCCAGCCAAACAAGCAGGGAAGCATAGGGCCAAAAACTGACCTGAAATCCAACTTTGCTATGATGTAAGTGTCGAAAGCAACAGCCCCTCAGGCAAGGCTCACGGCAAAACGTGAACATATGTTCCCCACAAACACAACAAAGGAAGGTCGTAAACATTATGAGCATTAACAGCATGTTGGAACTGGTCAACCAATACAAAGAAGCTGCACAGCTGATTGAAGCAGCACAGGCAGAGCAGGAACTTATCAAGGCACAAATCAAGGCAGAACTTGCCGCACGTAGTACGGATACCTTGCAGGTAGGCTGCCACAAGGTCAAACTGTCCGACTTTACCAGTACCCGTCTGGACAGTAAAGCTATCAAGGCCGTTGCACCGGCTTTGTTTGAGCAGTATTCCAAGACGTTCACCGTACAGCGTTTGAGTATTAGCTGATGGAGGTGTTTTTCATGAAGCAGACAGTTAAAACCAGCCGTGCCGCCGGGCAGTTAGAAAAAATGTTCCGTGCCCTCAACACCCGTTTCTTTGACGGCAAGTTACCAGAGCCGATTATTACTCTCAAGAAAACACCCGGTGCCTATGGTCATATCACTTGCGGCAAAACGTGGACAGCAGGCACAGAGCAACGCCACGAGATAAACATTTCAACGGCCACGCTTGACCGCTCCATAGAGGAAACAACGGCCACACTGCTGCACGAGATGTGCCACCTGTACAACATGGTCAACGGCATAAAAGATACCAGCGGCAGTGCCAACGCCTACCACAACAAACGCTTCAAGGAAACGGCAGAATCCCACGGCCTTATCATTGAGCACCACGCAAAGTATGGCTGGACCGTTACAAGCCCCAGTCTTGAGCTGCTGGACTTCATCGAGCTGCAAGGCTGGCAAGCCATCCAGATGACAGAGGGGCAGAGCTGGCAGGATATGCTAGGAACAGGCACAGGAAGCCGCACACCTGGTGCAGCCAATGGCGGGTCAGTCAAGCCGCCCAAACGCCCCAGCAGCACCCGGCGGTGGATATGCCCCAAGTGCGGAACCATCATCCGTTCAACCAAAGAAGTGCGTGTGATCTGCGCTGATTGCAGCATGAGCTTTATCCCGGCGGATTAACAACCGCCAGACAGAGAAGAAAGAGCTGAGTGAGAGTAGGCTCCACTTTTAAAAGTGCACATCGAAAAAGAGGTACTGCTATGTCACTTGCCCAAAAGCTAAAGCAGCTGCGCCTGCAAGCTGGCCTTACACAAGAACAGCTGGCTGCCCGCATTGGCGTATCTTCCCGCACAATCAAGCATTGGGAACACGGCACCCGCACACCAAGTGCCGTATACCTGCTGGCCCTAGCTGATTGCTTCCATGTGTCTGTGGACTGGCTGTTAGGTTGTGCCGGTGAAAAATAGGGCACACCCCAGCTTACTACCGAACCAAGCGCCGAAACCTGCAAAAATAGGGTTGATCCACGAATTATTTACCACTTTGCAGGGCGGCTCTTGATGCTATCTTATCAACCGGAAAGGAAAAGCCAAAATGAATGTTGCCTATGTCCGCGTTTCCACCGTGGAACAGAATGAAGCCCGCCAGATAGAAGCCCTCAAGCCCCACAGCATTGATAAATGGTTCGCTGAAAAAATCAGTGGCAAGAGCACCCAGCGTCCCCAACTGCAAGCCATGCTGGACTTTGTACGGGAAGGCGATACTGTGTTCATTCATGATTTCAGCCGCCTTGCCCGCAGCACAAAAGACCTGCTGACCTTGGTGGAACAGCTGCAAAATAAAGGTGTGCATTTAATCAGCAACAAAGAAAACCTGGATACCAGCACTCCCACCGGCAAGCTGATGCTGACCATGATAGCCGCTATCAACGAATTTGAGCGCGCCAACACACTGGAACGCCAGCGGGAAGGAATCGCCATAGCCAAGCGTAACGGCGTGTATAAAGGCCGCAAGCCTGCCCAGCTGCCACCAGACTTTGATGCGCTGTATGCCCGCTATCAATGCCGTGAACTGAATAAAACCCAGCTTGCCGCCGCTGTTGGCGTATCCCGCCCCACGCTGGAACGGCTGCTGCGTGAATATAAGACGTAAAAGTGCGAGTAGTTGTTACTAATGGTATTGCGCTTTAGCTTTCGCTAGGGCGCTTTTCGCAGCTATATCTTCTAACTGTTGCGCCAGCTTCAGGTTAGTTTCCAGCATGTCTTTTTGCTGTTTAAGCAGATTGAGACTTTCCTGGTCTACAATATCACCAGTGGTAGTGCTCCGGCACTCATCCATCTTAGCCTTGAGTTCTTCAATCTGCTTAGTCAGCTCTTCAACTTTCTGGGCATCCTCCTCATGGGCCTGGCTCATCTCGGCAGCTTTGTCACGGGCATTCTCATAGGCGTGAAATGCATTGTCGATCTTCTCTGCAACCACGCTTACAATAGCACCAATTGCCACAGCAGCAACCGCTGTAGCAATAGTACCAAGCAGCGCTTTCCCAAACGCTTTCGCCACGCTGGTAGCCGTCCGTGTGCTGGCCGTATAAACCTTCATCACGTCGTCCAGGTTGTTGGTGTTCCGCGCAACGTCCTTGGCTACTTGGCTGGAATCTTTGAGGGCAGAATTGAGAATTTTATTTCTTGTGGCAGCCGTATCCATCTCTTTTGAAAGAGCTTTAACACGATCAATATAGCTTTGAAGTGCTGCTGTATCTGTGGCAACTTGGTCATTACTCATAAAACCAGTAACATTCTTAAACAATTCTTGTATCTTTTGTTGTATAAGAGATTATTGTGTGATATAATCTTTATAAGGTTATAATTATTATTTAAGGAGAGTGGAAATATGAGTGTCACAGCTGACTGGAGATACACAATTTGCCCTCATTGCGGCTATGTCAATTTTTATCTTGAACAGCCTAAATTTCCAATCTGTGAGTGTTGTGACTACGAAGATCCTATTGTAATGACATATGATGATTGTTTAGCCGTTGGTCGTTCAGTAAATTCTCAAAATGCGCTTGAAACAGAAGAAGCCCTTCGTGAAAAATATGTTTATCCTAGTGAACACTTTAGCAAAAAAGCTTATAATCATATGCTAAAATATCGTGAGGAAGTTGAAAATAAAGCTAAAGAGGATATGGCTAATTTTGGAAATCCGCATACCCCCAAATGCCCCACCTGTGGCAGTACCGACCTGCGCAAAGTATCCGTTGGTGCAAAGGCCGTGTCCGTTGGCCTGTTCGGTATCTTTAGCCAGAAAGTGAAAAAGACTTGGCATTGTAACAGCTGTGGATATGAATGGTAATGCTGCACAGCGCGGTGTAGAAGGTGAATCTGTGTGTCGCATCAAGAACAACATTTTGTAGGAATGCACTACTGTGGTAGAGTTTATTATTCTGGTGAAGACGGAGGATATTCGGATTATCTTATTCCTTACTATGCACATGATGAGATTTACGATAATTATTCATCTCAGAATGTTGCAAAGTCAAAAGAAGCACATGCACCAGCTCCCTGTCCTGGCTGTAATATAGAATTAAAAAATACACATTCGCGTTGCGTATTTGAACACCGTCCGTATAATATCTGGGAATGTCCAAGGTGTGAAAGAAAATTTATATTTATAAAAGATGCTAATTGCCAAGGAGTAACTCATGACAGAAAAAGAACTGCAAGAGATTGATGCCCGCATTGCAGAACTGGAAGCGCAAAGCGACGAGTACGAGCGCCAAATCAAGGAGCTGGAAAAGAAAAAGTTTCAGGCGGAATCTGATATTGAGGACTTAGAGACACAGATGGGCACGTTTAAGATGCTGGCTGCATAATTGCCGAAACTCCCTTGCGAATAATGTGCTTACGGAAACTTGCGCTTTAGCTCTTTTGGGGTAAGGCGTTTTTTCTTTTAAACAATTAAAAACTGGCGATAATACCAAATATATGGGCTTGAATTTGTACATATTGCTACATTTTCGGCCGTTTTCTGGATTCGTAAGCGAAAATAAAAAAGATATACTTGTTATAGTAGTGATTTTTAACGCGAACAAACAACGTAACAACGAAAAAACTTGCAAAATGCTGTTCTGCTGTGATGTGGTAAGCAAAAGCTGCTATATTTTTTGTTCGGTGCAATCCATCCGCTGGGAATAGCAAAAGGCGAAATTTACCAATATGTAACCACTCCTCACACACTTAAAGGAAACAGGCCAGACGGAAAGCCACCACTAAGCCCCATACATGCCCACCACTGCGCCGCCCACGCACTGCCCACACACTTGTTTATCTTTGAAGTAAACGTTTTAATTCTACCATGCTGCCAAGGGGTAACTGTTTCGATGACCCCTATGCCGAAACAAATACTTTAATGCTGTCATGTACCTAATGAGGTAAAATTTAGTTACTCCCTTTACCCCGGCGGTCTAAACCACGTTTAAGGGGCAGCGGCAGATTGAACGGTGCTCTTGCAACTCTTCCTATGTTCCAAACCACCACCCGCAGTTATAGAGGGGGCTTGGAATTTTACCCGCTGATCGCGTGCAAAAGTTCCTTCGCCCTGTCTTTCCTTCGCGCCTGTCGGCACAAAGTCAAGCCATATCGGCGGATAAGACCAAAAGGAAACGAATCGACCGTACATAACCCTGTGGGCGGTGGGGTCGTGTAGTAAGAATTTGAGATTTGTTATATATAGACAAAGTCCAGAAAATTACTACAGTCTTTCCATGTACCAGTATGTCAGCGTTTTTCCTGACTTTCCTTCTCGTACTCTTTTATGTTCTGACTGTATCTTAACATGGTATTTTGCCAGTGCTCTGTTGAGCGTTGTCATTCCTGCCGGTTCTTTCGTTGGCGTATACAGCCCTATATCCAACAATGCTTCCCGCAGTTCCTCTTTCTGCATCCTTACCCCGATATGTTCTCGAATGTACTCTTCCTGTCCCTCTATCATGTAATGTTCCGGCTTGATTGTAAGAATCTTACTCCAAACTAACTCATCCATTGCTCGTTCATAGCCTTTTTCTTTCATTTGTTTTAACACACGCGCCCTCTGCCGCAGATTTTCCGTCAGCATCGGGTTAATATCATACTCCCCTGTTTTCGGGTTGTACTCCATGGCCGGGCAGTTCTTGATTCTTTCTTTTGCATCATCCTGGTTTACCAGCGCATCCCATTCCGCCGGGTTTCCTTTTTGCTTTTGCAGGTATGCTTCAACTGGTTCGCGTTTATGCTCCGCTGCTCGCCACAGCCCTTCTATCTGCTTAGCACCAAGGCCGCGATAATATACCGTGCAGGTATCATCTGCGTTAATCGGGCGCTTTCTGCCCTGCATCTGCATGATTTTTAGCGGCACCCAGCTTTCAATTACGATGTGTTTCAATGTTTCATCCTTAATGTCAACACCGTTATACAGCGCTTCGGTTGCAAACAGGATTGGCTTTTGCAGTTTTCCATTCCGAACGCAATCTTCCAGCTCATCCATTGGCCCTTTTAGGTTATTGGCTGAACAGTAATAGGCTGCCTTATCGCCGTACAGTGCCCGCATTGAATCCAGCTTGTCGCGCTTTGTTACCATGACTAAGACCTTTTCATTACGCACCAGCGCCCGCTTAATAATATCTATCAGTTCTGCATCTTTGTAGTATATCCATGCCTTTGTTATGTGCTCCGCTTTTCGTATCAGCGTGTAATAATGTTCCTGTGCCAGCTGTCCCCGTCTCTTCCATACGCTGTACATGTTTTCTGGTGTAGCTGTCATCCAAACAACCAGCCCGTTTTCCTCCTGTTCTTTTAGAGTCTGGTACAATGCTGCTGTGTTCTCATTAAAGCTTGAATCATCAAAGAAGTAGTGACATTCATCCAGAACAATGATTTTATAGCTGCCTAGCGCTCGTCCTTTGTCTTTGGTATATTTCAGTCTTTTTTCAAAGTGTTGATAGGTTGCGATGGTAACGATATCATATTCCAAACAGTCCGGCTCTCCAAACTCATTCATGAAGATATGCGGTTCACATCTCGCTTCAAACTTTGCCATTATATCGGCTTTTAATGCTCGCCTGTTGCATAGAATCAGCATCTGTCTTGGAAAATTCATCCGCAGTGTTTCCGCCAATGCCCAATCCATAAGTGGCCCCATCACGAATGATGTTTTACCTGTTCCGGTCGTTGCTTCAATCACTACTTTTCCTTTGCCCCATGTTTTATAATCCTCCCCGATCACATCGGCCACCCATCTAGGGGCGCGCTCTGTGGCCCCTGTGGCGTTCTGTGGCGTATCATCCGCCGGGGCTGGCATCGGTGCTACCTGCGCTGTTTGTTCCTCTGTAGTGTCGGTTTCCGCTGTTGGCAGCAGTTTCCTATAAAAACCACTAAACGGATAATGAATCGCCTGCTGTTCGTTCTTTTCTGTGTTATTAACCATACGCGCCCTCGATTAACTTTCTACTTTACTGTTCAAATAATCTTCCATCGCATCTTTCAGCATGGGCGAATCAAAGAAAGAAAAGCAGTTTTTGCCGGAACGTTTCAGGTTTGGCTGTACCCCCACAAGGTAAAAGCCCCGCAGCATCAAGTAGCCTGCCATGCGCTGCGAATACACCACGATAATATCACGCGGCGGATATTCTGTTCTTGTTTTCATTAGTTTATAGCCTCCTATGTGTTTGTTAGTTGCCCGGCGGTTTTGCCCTCTCCGGTATGGGCTTTGGTTTTATCGGTTTATACTGTGAATAAAAAAGAACCCACTGATTTAACTACATGATACACTTTCACCGTAAAATTTTCTGGCAACGATTACCTCAAAAAATACCTGTAAAAATATATCCGTTCTTAAATCAATGGGTTCTTTCCCTGTCCATATAAAAAATCTTAAAAGTTCACTTCTAATCTTGTTATTTTGTTTTCAAGGTGCTGGACGTCGGGATTCTCCCTCGTATTTATAAACAGTATACCATTTTTCGTACTATATGTAAAGCGTTTTTTTTCGAATATTCGTCAAAAGTATACTTTCGAATATTTTTTCTACCATTCAACCTGTAGCACAGCATTTTCTTTTTGGTCATCCAGTAAATGCACATAAGTGTTATAAGTAAACGCCACACTTGAATGGCCTAGCAGCTCCGATACTATTTTAATGTCAGTTCCTTGTCTTATCAGCTTGCTGGCAAATGTATGTCGTAAGTCATGGAGTCCTTTAATGCTTTCAAGCCCTGCTCCCGCGCATATTTTCTTATATTGCTTATGCAGTGTTGGCATATTAAAAACTTTGCTTGATAATGTCATCAAATATACCTGGTCGCTTGAACACTGCTTTATTCGTGCGCTGAATAGTTCGGTCGCCCTTCTATTTAGCGGGACAACACGACTTTTTCCGTTTTTCGTTTCCGGTTGGTATTGAAATTCACAACCCGAATTCTTTTCATCTTTCTTGTGCTTAATAATTGTTGCGTGTATGTATATTTTCTTTCTTATAAGGTCGATATCCGCCGGGCGCAATGCGCACAGTTCCCCTTCTCGCACGCCAGTATATAATGCTGCTTCAATCGCCCATGATGTACTACAGGTGCTATCTCTGCATGCTCGGACAAATCTCTCCGCTTCATTATCATTAAAAAAGCGGCAACTCTTCGGTGGCCGTTGAGCTTTTGCCGGGAGTGTTACTCCGCCACATGGATTTTTTTCAATTACCCCTGCCTGAGCCGCATATTCCAGACACGCCTTTGTGTAAACGAATGCTTTCTTAATGCTTGATAACGAATACTTTTTGCCTGTCTGGGGGCATATTTTGTCACGCATACTGTTTATCAGGCAGTTTTGAATTTGTGTGCTGGTTAGTTCCTTCAGTCGAATCATTCCTATGGTCGGGCAAATATGCACCTGGATTGTGCTCATTAAGCGGTTATATGATGTTTCTTTGACTTCATTACTTTTTACTGTTTTTGCCCAATTCAAAATATAATCTGCAAAAGCTGAGTTTGCATTGTCATCCGGCAACCTGTTCCCATATTTTTGCTTGTATGCTTCCACCCTTGCCGCAACATCTTTTTTCTGCTGTCCCTGAAACTCTTTATACCTGTTCTTTCCATTTGGGTAAGTTCCAATCAATAATCGGTAATGCCAGATTTTATCACCCGTTCTGAAAAATGCACCTTCCCCGTTTCCGCGCCGTCTTTTCGCCATATCGCAAGTCCTTTCTAACTCACTAAACAACTCACTAATTAAGCTGAAAGTAGGGCAAATCAAGGTGTTTTACAGGGTATTATTTTTCACGAAAAAAGGAAAAGCGCCCCGCAGAACGCAACGATAATACGTTGAATTCTGCGAAGCGTTGGTTGGGCCGGCCGGATTTGAACCGACGCAATGGAGGAGTCAAAGTCCTCTGC
>OGWX01001639.1_pt1 | contig 14611 bp, 9 predicted proteins | sample 1576151 | NCBI WGS metagenome assembly OGWX01 (sample SAMEA3541591, study PRJEB24748) | human gut metagenome | biome: human gut; feature: human-associated habitat; material: faeces | place: China | collected 2012
CTGCGGCAACCCACCTCCCTTTTCAAGGGAGGCAAAAAGCTTCCAAACTGCTTTGGCGAGGCTTGCTCTCTGCAAGGGAGGCTGAAAAGTAAAAAGACGAAAACGGAAGTGGAAAACGAATAGTGAAAAGGGCGGGCAGGGGTGTGTGGAAAGCTCCTTATACGGCACACAAAAAAGAATTGACATACAACGCTTCTGTCATACTCTTCCTCTTTATCTCTCACATGACCACAGAAAAGAATAGGCATACAACGCTTCTGTCATACTCTTCCTCTTCATCTCTCATATGATACACAAAAAAAATAGGCGACAGCACCTAAATTAAGTACAAAAACAGAATAGGCACACGATATCGGAATGGTGCACAAAATGCAAAACAGGGCACAAAAAAACAGAGCAAGGCGAACCTTGCTCTGCTTATGATTGTTAATAAATCGGATCGATTGCTACGTGAGCGTCAGATCTCAACCCAACCCGAGTCGCCGCCCTCTACGGGGCCGGTGCCTATGGAGATTGTGATGATATCATCAAGCTCGTATGCAGAAACATCGAAATCCGGTGTTTGATAAACCTGTTTCATTGAGATTTAATCTCCTTTCAAGATATAATAATAAAATTTAATGTCGGAACGGAATATTCAGTTTTGAACAGCCGAACCGATAGTAAAGTTTCGCTGTGGTTTCTTGGTAAAATTCAATTACTGAGCTTTCCAATTAGCAACAGCAGCATCATATCCTGAAGCAACTTTAGCAGTTACAGCTGCGGAATACCAAACATAATGATCGGCAGTACCGTCATTGTAGCATACATAAGCGATGCAGTCAATATCAGTTGCCTGAGAAGCATGAGAGATATTCTTGATGATTGCGCCGAAGTATGCATCGGAAGAAGCGCTTGCCTGACTTACATAGTCGGTAGAAGCAGCTTTCCAAGCTGACGGAAGTGCGGTGCCTTTTTCAACTGCTGTCTTAGCAGCATCTGCATCGGCAGCGCCTGTGTTGGCAGCAATGAAGCCAACGCTCTTAATTGTATTGCCGTTTGAGTTCATAGCAGCGAAGTCAGCAGCTGTGATAACCGAAGTAAGTCTGAACTGGAAGAGATCATCCGGAGCAGTTGTCTTATCGCCTGTGAACTTAACCTGAGTCTTATACTTAGCTACAGCAGGGTTTGCGACTCCGGGGTTATTGACCATTGCACTAGCAAGTTCTGTATTAACTTCGCCCTGGTCAAGGTTTGTCTGTGTTGCACCATCAGTTGTCTTAAAGTATTGGAGAGTTGATTTTGTAGCGAAATTGTTACAAACCATAACATCCAAAGTCTTAGTATTGTCAAGAACTGTAAATGTGAACTGAAGTTCAGCAGGAGTTCGGGTTCCCTTTTCCTGAGTAAGGGAGAATCCTTGTTTAGCAGTGTTACCTGTACCATCCTCATCCCAGTCTTTGTTTGAATCAGCGGCACCTGACCATACATAAGCCTTGTCAAATGCTGAAATATCCTGAGTTGTTCCAGCAATAAGCTTTTTCCAGTTAGCAGATGTGCTAGCCAAAGATGAAGCAGTACCATCCTTGTAGAACTTTGCAAAGTCGTTAAGACATGTATATGAGTTATCTACTGAATATGCAGAACTGTCATATAAGAACATGAGTTTAGCAACCGAAACATTCTGGCTAAAATCAGCAACATCCAAATAGAGTGTAAATGTTACCTTATCGCCATTCTGAACCTTTGTGATGTCTTTATCCGGCACAAGAACAAAGCCAAGTTTTTGTGTGCTGGAATCAAAAGCCGCAAAGGAGCATACTGTCAACGTGCTTAACACCAAAACCAAAGCAAGAACTACACTCAGTACTTTTTTGCTTGTCTTAAGCATATTCTATTTTCCTCCTAATAATATTTGTTGAAATTTAAAGCAGCTCTGCATGTAATGCAGCAAGTTCACGCTGTGTAGGAAGATCCTCAATAAATGAGTCCTGTGCTTCAATTTTACCTGCATCAGAAAGGTCTACCATTCCATCAACCTCCACATCAGCAGCCATATAAGTTGCCGTACCGGGTTCTATTTCCTCGATAAATGCATCTGAAGCCTCAATTGCACCTGAGTCAGAAAGGTCAATCAAGCCGTCGCCGTTAACATCGCCGAAGAATACGAAATAGTATGTCTCAACAACGTCACCGCTATCGTTAAGAAGCTCGATTTTTGCGCCTGTGCTCATCTGCCCCTGGTCGTTTTCAGTTACCTGAATTGAACCGGCGGGGGTCTGCAAAGCGTCAGCAATGGAATCACCGTTATCGGTTGCGACACCGTAAACGAAACCGTTGCCATCGGTGCAAGTTGAAACTCTGTCGATTATAACACCGTTAGCTTTTCCTGTTTCAGAGAGCTGAAGTTCCGGATCAGCTGCAGCAGCAGCCTTCATTACCGGGAAAGTAAGTTTCTGACCTGTGGTATAAACCGTTGAGGTTACATCAGAGGTCTTGTAGGAACCTACATAGAGTTTACCGCCGAGATTGGTCATTGATTTCTGATCGTTAAGCACACCGAAAGCGGCCGCAGTATCGGAAATGGCCTTAGAAGCGGTAAAGGTGAGGGTCGAAAGTACGACGCCGTTTGCCTTCTGAGCAACAGCTCCGCCGGCAGCCTGCGGTAATACGCCGACATAGACATAAGTCTTGCCGCCCGCAGCAGCATCATTTACGACCGTCTTTGTTGCATCGCCTGCACCGAACAGCGTTGAAGCGGTTGTGCCGCTTACAAACTTAACAGCACTGCTGTCATACTGAACAGGAACAGAAACCGTTGCAGCATAATAATCTGTGGTTAATTTTACGGTAACCCTGACTGTATCGCCTGCGCTATATGACGCCTTGTCAAACGATAAAGCGATAGTGCCGTTTTCTGCGACACCGGTATTATCATTTGCGAAAACGCCGACTGCAAGCACGCCAAGGAGCATAACTACAGATACAATAAGGCTAATAGCCTTTTTTGCCTTGGTCATTTTTTGCCTCCTTCTATTCTTAATCAATATTAAATATACACTTTTGAGAGCACAATGTCAATAATTTGTGAATAAAAATGGCACACCGAAAGAAAATATCCCTTACGCTATCACAAATAAAGTTATTTCCTCGCGGGCTTACAAGCTTTGTACCGTTTTTTCACAAAACTATTCCGCCGCACTTTTAAAGTATATGCTCTAATCTTTTTAAGAATATCCCATTACATACGCCCTTGTGGGGGAGATAACTCCCCCACCGGGTTTTAACTTAAGTAATTAAAGGAAATTACTTCTGAGCGATTGCAGTTCCGCCGTAAGCAGCGTCAACTACAAGGCCGTAGTTAGCGAGGTCAACCTTACCGGTAGCAAGGCCGCCTGCAGTCTTATAAGCGCCTGTGAGAGTAGCTCTGTTGTTGATTGCGAGGTCCATGTAGGAAGCATCGAATCCGTCAACAACACCGTCGCCGTTTACATCGCCGTAGATAACGACTGTGTAGATAGCAACCGGAGCACCGCTCGACTTGAGGCTGAGTGTTGCGGTAGCGCCTGTACCATAAAGGCCAGCAGCGTTAGCGGCAACATTAAGAGTTGTAGCCGAAGAATCCTTAGCCGTTACTCTTGCGAGTACGTCGTCGGCAGTAGCAAGCGAACCGGGTGTTACGCCGGTGATGAGAGAAGTGTTCTCTGTTACGGAAACGCCCTCACTTGAACCCGCTGTGGTGGGAACTGCTACGTACTTGCATACGAACGGAGCCATAGCATTCTTGAGGTTTGTGACAACAGCGTCAATCTGAGCTGCTACAACGTTTGAATAGAAGCGGTCATTTGCAGCATAGTTTTCAGCGGAGCCGCTGTAAAGGTTTGCTGTGTTGCCCTTCTCATCGGTGTACTCATAGCCGAGTACGGAAACGAGCTTAGCATAAGCTTCGGTCTTTGAAAGGCCGTCAGCCTTAGAAGCGTCAAATGTATATGCACTGTTGTCAGTGAATATTGACTTAGCCTGAGCGATAACTGCCTCAAGCTCGGTGTAAGCACCTGCCTCGAGAGCAGAAGCCGATTTCGGCATAAGAGCGCGCTGAGCGATTTCAAGCTCATACTTAACATCGAATACCTCGGACTGAAGAGCCTCAGCGTTGGCATTTAATGCCTCGGCAGCTGCAAGAGCCTTGGTGTATCTTGCATAAGAGCCTGCTGTGTAATCAGCCTCTTTGTAGCCCTGAGCCTTAGCCGCAGCAATTTCTTTAGCAAGGAACTGCTTTTCGGTTTTAACCGCAGCGCTCTTCAGGAAGCTTGCATACCAAGCAATGTTCTTAGCGCTGTTAAGGACTTCAAGCTCTGAATAACTGGGAGCCTTGTAAGCCTTTACGGCATCCATATAAGCGTTCTGAGCTTCGGTTGAAGGAGCCTTCATGGAAGCTACGATAGCACTCTTATATGTAGCGTTTGCCTTGTTGGCAATAGCAGTAATTTCAGCCTCTGAAAGTGAGCTGCCGTCAATGTACTTTTCGGGAGCTACGGGGCCCTTGTAAGCGTCAATGATAGCGTTGCCGGCTTTCATTGCCTTTTCGTAAGCCCAATAAGCATAGAGGTCGAAGTTCTGATAGTTGATGTCGCCGGCAGCCTTAAGAGCATCCTCAATGGGAGCCGGTGTAACGGTTGCTGAACCGCTTGCAGGTGTTGTGCTTGCTGTATCAAGAGCCTTAGCGGCGGTTTCAAGAGCGGTTACGGCTGCAGTGAGATTGTCGTCACTGTAATTGCCGATGTTAGCCTTCTTGAACGGGCCGTAAGCGAGCTTAGCAGCAGCGGTAAGAGCTGTCCAGTAAGTTTTCCAAGCCTCTGCCGGATACTTAGAAGAATCGCGGTTAGCCTTGAACTCGCTGTCAACGGCATTCTTAACATTGGTGCCGTTGTAATAGTAGAGTGTGCCGAGAGGAGCAGACATATCAAGTGTTCTGGTTCTGTTCCTATGCGAACCGGATACAGTTACAGCTTGATTACCGAGATCGTATGTGGCACCCGAGGGAACCGTCGCTGCGTCAACATCAGATTTAAGTCTGAGCGGGTTAACGGTAACAATGTTACCGGTATAACTATCATCATCCTTCACATACTTAAGGAAGGTCTTATTTACAAGCGCCTCGGCCTGACCCGAGGACTCAAAGTAATTTGCGTCAAAGCCGGAAATAGAACCCTTGGTGAACTTGCAATCAGTATCTCTTGTATTGGTCCAAGTTACGGCAATGTTTGAAATAGCAGAAGCAAGAGCCGACGGATTTGTTACGAGGCAGTCGGTGGTGGTTGCGCCTTTCATTTTAACGTAATCAACAGCTAAGTATGTAGCTTTCTTCTCACCAGAATCCCAAGCGGAGCCGACGGTATCGGCTGTATCGTTGGTTGCATACTCAAAGGTAGTGGAAGTAATGTCGCCGTCGTAAGCAGTACCGTCCTTGAAGGTGAAGCTGTAAACAGCGGTTACCTTTACAAGGCTGTCTGTGTGAACTGCCGCGTTAAGAGTAACATCTTTGCTCTCATACGGTGAAAGTGGTTTCTTGTCGGCGGCGGTGAGCATTTCGGTGCCGTTAACGGTAACAGACTTAAGAGTGAGCATATAAGGATGATCATATGTATCGCCGTGCTTTAAGAGCATACCTGCAGATGCGTTTGTTACCTTAAGAGTAGTATTCATCTGGCCGTTTGTAAGCTGTACATAGTTAAGTGTACCCTTATCTATTGTAAGCTTAGGCTCAGCATAGGACTGAGCGTTAGTAGTCCAGCCGAGGAAGAAGTTTACGAACGGAAGAGCTACGTCAAGAAGACCGCCTGTTTTAACGGCATAGGCAATACCTACAATCAATTTCTCTGCGAGGTCTGCAATAGCGCCCTTCTGAAGAATAGCGTCAAGTGAATTGTAAGAATCGGCGATAAGAGCGGTGTTGCCGCATACCTTACCGAGAACCTTGTTAAGGAGTTCTCTTACGATTCTGAATACTGCGGGATACAGAGCCTCGGTTCTGAGAGTGCTGTTAGCAGGAATATTGAATATGCCCGTAACGCTGTTTGTACCGAGGAGCTTGCTTACGTCAAGGTTGAGAAGGCTGTCGATAATGTCTTCTCTGAGAACAGTCTCAAGGAAGGTCTTACCGTCAGTAGCGGTTTCGTTGATTATCTTCTCAACAGGAAGAACGTCGCGGATAATCTTGTCGAGCTTAACCCACGGATCCTGTGCGGTAGCAAGGTCGAGGTCAAGGTCGCCGGTGTTGATGAGCTTCTGGAACTTCCAGCACCACTCGTTGTCAGAGGTGAGAGCCCAGTCGATTATCCAGTCAATGGTCTTTTCCCAAGCGCGTGTGTTCTTTTCGAAGTCCGCAAGCTTATAAGTCTTGGAGGCTTCAAATTGGTAGCCGCCAGCCTTATCGGAGCCGAGGTCGGCAAGCTTGGAGAGATACTTCATACCGATGTCGGTGCCCATGGTAAAGATAACATCGAGCCAATAGCCGCTGTCCTTACCCTTTACGAGGGTCTTCGAGTTGTAATCGGCATAAATAAGTGCGTCATAGTTGTAAGTCGGAACGAACTGAGTTGCAAGCTCACGAATTACGCAAGCGAGAAGAGCGGTTACGTTCTGTCCCTTGAGCTCGGCAGCCGACGGGAGAATTATCTGAGGCATAAGAGCCTTAACGCCGATTGCGCCGAGAGCGGTAACAACATCCTGATTGGAAGCGGACTTATCTACAACTGTGTCATAGTAGCCTGCATAAACAGTCTCATAGCCGGTACCGAAGAGATACTCGGGGTTATAAGCTGCTACATACTGAAGAGCCTTGCGAAGATTGGGAACAAGGTTTGAGTTATCGCCCTTTGTCCAATTGATTGCAGCCTTTGCAGTATCCGAAAGAATTGTGTCGATTGCCTTGCCGACAAAATCGTTGAGCGATGCAAGAACGGTGGTATAACCCGCTGCCGAAGCAGTAACGGAGCCGTCGTTTGCAGCTGTGGGCATAAACTCGTTAACGAAATCACCGGAGATGGTGTAGTTCCAGTTAATGAGCTTAGCGAACGAATTAGCGGTGGACATATCAAACTTGAGCCAGGTCTCGGTGAGACCGTCTTTGCTGACAAGGCGATAATAGCCGTTGTCGTCGGAGCCTATTGTGAAGTCCGACCACTCCCAGTTATATGCGCCGGCAGCCTTAGAATAGAATGCCTTTACATCTGGCGGAAGCTTAGCGAGAACAGCGGTGGCCTCTGAAGCCTTGCCGCCGAAGAGCTCGGTCTTTTCAGCGCCGAACCACTGTGCAAGAAGCATCTTAACGGAACCGTTGAGAACAACGGGAGCAAGATCCTTAAATACATAGGGAGCTATCTGATAGAGAGCCGAAACAAGAGTATTGCTGTCAAGGTTGAAGATTTCGGAAACCTTACCGCTTGTGGCAAGTGAGGGAAGGAAGTAGCTGTCCTTAACGTAATATTTTACGTTTTCGCCGGCAGCGTTAGCGTAAACATAAACGCCTGTGCCTTTGCCTTCCATATCGGTTTCTTCGGTCTTGTAATATTTCTCATCCTGAGAAATATATGTCTTCTTGGCGGTATCATATTCAAATACCTCGATGTAAGCACCCTTAGAGTCTGAACCCTTAACATAATAATCGCGAAGGCCTGCTTCAGCGCTTGTCGGAAGAGCAATGTGATTGCTTATGCAGTTGCCGGAAGCGTCTTCTTTATAAGAAGTATAGCTCTGCGGCTTAGACATAGCGTTGATGAGGACATTCTTGACAAGAGTGTCGGGATTTGCGGTTGTTGTTGAATAAGTGTTGATGAGCGTCATGTCATCGTCAACTCTTGCAAACATCGGATAAACGAGGCCTTTTAACATACCCGGAAGATCCGAGAGGTACTTATTAACACCGGAAATATCAACAAAGTTGCCGATAATGCCGACGTCGAGTTTGCCGTCGTTGATAACCTTTTTAACGAGACCTGCGTTGTCGTTAAGAAGAGTTGCAATGCCGTTGACTATGTCGAGCTGAGCGTTCTTTTCTCTTGTCATGCCCGACGGCCAGTTTTTAAGGTTAGCGTCTTTAACTATGCCGAGCAAGCCTTTGACAAGCTTAACAAGTCCGTTGTTAAGAAGAGCCTGTGCGCTGTCGATGGTTCCGCAAAGAGCATTAACCGAGCGAAGGTCGATAACAAGGTGCAAATCTGCTTTGTTAATAACATCGCCCATGTTTATGTTCGCGGCGGCAAGGGTAACATCGAGGAAGTCAAATACGACTGACATTCTCTCTTCGGTAGAGAGTCTTGTTACCGCGCCGTCCGGGCTGTATGCGTCAAGAGCGGTAAGGTTATCAGAGGTCTGATACTCCGTCTTTGCGGCAAACGCCATTACGGACATAGTTGAGAAAATCATGACAACTGCCAAGATGACACTTAACAATTTGGTAGATTTTTTCATACGTGTTTTTTCCTCCTAAAAAGATTTACATTAAAACCATGTATGCGTACCCGATTTTTTCTGCGGGCGGCACTCCCCGCAACAATTCCTCGCACAAAATCCGCTGTACTTCTGACCGCTCTTTGATTTACAAGAAAGCAAACCGATTTCGGCACGTTAACTCGGTCGGTTTCCACCGTTTCCACTTCCGTAAAAATGAATCGGTGGAAAACTGATGATACACACCCGAGCATATTACCGTAGGATGTGTATCAAAACGGGATGGAAACTGCACGGTAAATCAGCCGTGCGGCAGCGCTCCCTTAAAAAAGGGGGCACTTCGCCCTATTACACCATTCCTATGGTTAGTTAAAGTATAGGGTTTTAAACGAAAAAAGTCAATAAATTGTTCACACAAATTTGTTGATTTTCTGTATTGAACAAATAGAATTGTTATTTTTGGGCAAAAGTGGCAAACAAAATTGGCAATGTTGTTGTAAAATTATGAACAAATTGTTAACGTTTTCGAGTTTTGAACTTTTTGACAAGTATTGAACACGGTTTTGAACATTTTTACGGCATTTTCGGGTAAAAACAGAGGGCTTTTAGGCTCCCTTGAAAAGGGAGCTGGACGCGAGTCCACGAGCGGACTGAGGGATTGTTCAGGCTCCCTTGTAAAGGGTGATTCCCCACGGTGTGAGGAAATGTCGCGGAGCGACAAAGGGGACTCTCTCCCGTCAGGAGCTGTCTGCGAACGAAGTGAGTAGACTGAGGGATTAAATTAGGCTCCCTTGTAAAGGGTGATTCCCCACGGTGTGGGGAAATGTCACGAAGTGACAAAGGGGACGGGCTCCCGTCAGGAGCTGGCTGTGAGCAACGCGAACAGACTGAGGGATTGTTCAGGCTCCCTTGTAAAGGGAGCTGTCATCGAAGATGACTGAGGGATTAAACAGCGAAGCACTTTCTTTTTAAAATCTATTTTTTGAGAAAATCCCTCCGGCTTGCCTGCGGCAACCCACCTCCCTTTTCAAGGGAGGCAAAAAGCGGCTCCCGAGGCAAATACCCCGTGAACCGCTTTGCAAATGCAATGTTCTTTATTAGAACTCTTATTTAATTGTGAGATTTGCGCCGTACATTGCCGCCAAATCAAGGCTGCCGTCAAAGGTGTTGCCGTCCTCGGTAAAACACTGCACGTGGTAAAGTCCGCCGTTGCAGACAAAATCCATGGTGAGCTGATAAACGGAATATATTTTCGGGTTTTTATCGTCGGCTTTTTTAATCTCTACCACATATGCGGTGGCTCCGCATTTTTCGAGAGTTACGGTGCGCTGCTCAACGGTTACACCCGCTGCCGCGTCGCCTGCCTGCGACAAAAGCTGCCTCCACTGAGCGGCGCCGTCGTTTGCTTCCTTTTCGGCGGCGCTGTCATCCGTCGCCGCGCCGGAATACATAACCTGCGCGTCGAGCCCCTTATATTTCTTTGAGGTGGCTATACCTGAATTGCCCACGGTCCAGCCGTTGGGATAAACCATTTTAAAATACTTTGTCTCGTGAAATACGCCGTCGGTTATCTGAGCGGGGAACGGAACGGCACCCGTTTTAATTTCGCCGTTTTCGTCCGTGACTTTTTTGCCGTCCTCGTCGGTGACATATATTTCAATCTCGCCGTTCTCATTGAGAACAGTGTTGCCCTCTTCGTCGGTAACAACCTCGTATGTGGCGTCCTTGGCGTTTATAGTCGGCTTCTTTTTTCCGCATGAGGCAAAAGCTACCGATATTACGATTAAGGAAGCGCAGATAACTGCGATTATTTTTTTATCCATTTGAAATCCTCCGTTTTATACATAAACAGATTATAAATTCTTTGCCTCGGAATGTCAACTGGGGATGTTAAAAATGTCCGGAACGCAAAAAAACAAAAGACAAATCTTTGTATAAACAGTTGCTTTTTGGCGGCAAAGCTTACCCTTTGCTCCGAGCTTTTTTCCTATCCCACGAAAATATACCGCTTACTCTTCCTCTATGAATGCTACTACGTCTCCCACCGTTTTCATCTTTTCAAGCGCCTCGTCCGGCACCTCTTTTCTGAATTCGTCCTCCAAAGTCATAGCGAGGTCGATAAGGTCAAGGCTGTCTGCCGATAAATCATCGCGCAGCTTTGACTCGGCGGTTATTTCGTCGAGCGGTATTTCAAGCTGCTCGCTCAAAATTTCACATATAGTATCGTATACCGTAAACAAGCACCTCCGTACATATTTGACGCGGTTATAAAATCTGTTTGAGCGGAGAAATGTCCACTCCGTCGAAATCTTTTATAAATTCATAGAGCGAGTTTGCGGCTTTCTTCACTCCGCCGTTTTGGGCACTCTCGAAATTTATCGGTATTACCGGGTCGTGGACGCTCTGCCTTAAAATAAAGAAGCTCTCGGTTTTGGGGAAAATTATTTTGATTCCCTCGTGGCTGTCGGGTGCAATTTGCCAGTCCTCGCGCTTTGCGGCAAAATCTGCGAGCTCCTCTAAAAGCCTGTCGCCGACGGCTCTGAAGTCCTCCTCGGTTATTTTAAGGCGGATTTCCTTTTCCTCCGCCGGATATTTAAGCTCTGATATTAGGTCGTAAAGCTTTTTACCCTGCTTTTTCATATCGGCGGCCTTTATAATTATTTTCGTTATGAGATATGCGCCGTCGTCAAGATAATAATTCTCCCTGAACGCCGCGTGACCCGAAGTCTCTATGGCAAGCGGAGCGTTTATACCGTTTTCCTCAAGTCTTATCGCCTCGTCAATGACGTTCTTATAGCCGCGCTTAAAGCGCAGATGATGTCCGCCCAGCGTTTTTTCTATAAACTCGGTAAGCCCCGCAGACGTTACGGAATCGGTGACAACGGTGCCGCCAGGATTGCTTTCGAGCGCAATGACCGCCGCCAGGGCGACAAGAGCGTTTCTGTTTATCTCTCTGCCGTCGGAGCTTACGCAGCCGCCGCGGTCAACGTCCGTGTCAAATATTACGCCGAGGTCGGCTTTCGCGCCGAGAGTTGCCTCTCGCACGGAGTTCATCGCCGTCTCGTTTTCGGGATTCGGGATATGGTTGGGGAACATACCGTCCGGCTCCAAATAGCGGCTGCCGGTTGTGTCCGCTCCGAGGGGGGAGAGTACCTTTTCGGCGTAAAATCCGCCTACTCCGTTACCTGCGTCAACAACGATTTTCAGTCCCTTTAACGGTCTTTCGTAATCGTCTGACTTAACACCCTTTCTTATCATATTGCAAAGGTGCTCGCAGTAGACCGACATAAAATCGACCTCCTGCAAATTTAACCTTTCGGGGCAGCTGCCGCTTTCGTGCTCCTCGGCATATTCGAGTATACTCTTTATTTCATCACCGGAAAGTCCTCCGTCGGGAGTAAAGAATTTAAGCCCGTTTCTGTCCCACGGATGGTGACTCGCGGTTATCTGAACAGCTCCGTCGCAGCCGAGCATTTTAGTTGTCATAAACATAGCCGGGGTTGATGCGAGCGCACAGTCCTTGATTTCAAGGCCGAAGAAAGACAGCGCATCGATTACGTCGGATTTTATCCGCTCCGCCGAAATTCTCGAATCATGCCCGACCGAAATCACGAGCTCTTCCTCTTTCTTACCGAGCTTTTCGGCGAGAAATACGACAAACGCTGCGGAAATTCTCTTTACCGCCTCATCGGTCAAATCGATTTTTTTCGGATCGTCGGGATTTACCGCCGTGCCTCTGACGTCGGTTCCGCTTTTAAGATGTCTGAGTTCCATAAAATCAACCTTTCCGTAAGTTATTCCGTAAATTATTCCAAAAGACCTCTTTTAATTATCTCATCTGCCGCCAGCATAACGCCGAGCTTTCCGCTGTGAAAGTTAATTCCGCCCTGCATCCAAACCGCATACGGCTCTCGAAGCGGTGCGTCCGATGACAGCTCTATGGACGAGCCGGACGTGAACGCCCCTGCGGACATTATAACCTGGCTGTCGTAGCCCGGCATATCCCACGGCACGGGTGAAACGTATGAATCCACCGGCGCGCCCTTCTGCATTCCCTGACAAAAGGCTATCAGTCTGTCGGCATTCTCAAGGCAAATCGCCTCTATAATATCGTGTCTCGTCTCATCGGGACGCGGAGTCACCTTAAAGCCGAGCAAATCAAAAAGCGCCGCCGCAAATACCGCGGTCTTGAGTGCCTCGCCGGTTACGTGCGGCGAAGAAAAAAGACCCATATAAAGGCTGCGCGTTGTTCCGAGCGTTGCGCCGACCTCTCTGCCGAGTCCGGGAGTGGTCATTCTGTATGCGCAATCCTCAACAAGGTCATGCCTGCCTACTATATAGCCGCCGCAGGGTGCTATCGCGCCGCCCGGATTTTTGATAAGCGAGCCTGCCGCCAAATCCGCTCCGACGTCGCACGGCTCTTTTTTCTCCGTAAATTCGCCGTAGCAGTTATCTGTCATAACAACCGTATCGGGGCTTACACGGTGTGTAAGAGTCGCGATTTTCTCTATTTCGTCAATCGAAATAGAATGGCGCAGCGAATACCCGCGCGAGCGCTGGATATAAACCATCTTAATGTCTCCGCGGCCGACTCTTTTTTCTATTGCGTCATAATCTATCTCGTCATTTTCGGTAAGCTCGATATATTCGAATTTCACGCCGAAGTCGGCGAGTGAGCCGTGACCCTTACTGCTTTTGTCAATACCGATAACGGAATGTATGGTGTCGTAGGGGACTCCCGTTACGCTGAGCATTATATCGCCGGGCCTCAGTACGCCGTAAAGTGCGGTCGCTATTGTGTGGGTGCCGCATGTTAAGGTGGTGGCTCTTATTAAGCCGTCCTCCGCGCCGAAAATCTCGGCGGTGAGCCTGTCGAGCTTTTCTCTGCCCTTATCGTTGTAGCCGTAGCCTGTGGTGGAGTTGAAATCCGTCTCGTCGACACGATTATTTATAAACGCCGCGAGCACCTTGCGCTGGTTGTATTCGGTTATTTCGTCTATTTCCGAAAACTTCTTTTCGGCGAGAGTCAGCGCCTTTTTTGACGCCTCCTCGGTTCTTTTTGTAAATTCAAAAAAATCTTTCATTTCAAGTCTTTCTTATTATGTATTCTTTTTTGCGAAAGCCGCATTTTTCATACAGCTTTGCATTGTCCGGCTTACACATTAAAAATATGCAATCGGCACTCTTTTTAAGCTCTCTCGAAAGAGAAATAACACAGTCCGCGGCAAAGCCTCTGCCTCGATATTTTTCGCTTGTCGCAACGTCGCGTATATACGCGTCTTTTCCGATTATATCGCCTACGGCAAGAGAAGCCGTTTTGCCGTTTTGCCTTATGCACATAACCCTTGTGCTTCCGCCGAACACGCCTCTGCCCGTCCTCGAAAGCCATTCGAGATACGCCCTGTCGTCAAAATCGGGCGTTTTACCTGTCAGCACCTTGTATTCGTCCGCGGTTATGTCGCAAAGCGGCTGTGCGCAAGTTTCTTTTTGCGGTAATTCGGAGAGCTCCATAAGAACGGCTTTTGCGTCCGCGCAATCGTTCCCGGAGCAAAAATATATATTTTCGCCGAAAAAAGAGGCAAACTCCGAAAGCTCCCGTAAATCGGCGGAGCTTGACGGGCAAATTATCGTTCCGTCGTTTTTATTTAAAAGCACAGCCGTCACTCTGCCGCCGCAGTCCGTTTGAAGCCACGCCTCTCCGAGTGACAGCCGAAAAGCGGCAAATAAAATATACTTTACCGCAAGACAGTCTTTAAATTCACCGTCCGTAACAATGGCTGCCTCTGTCGGTCCGTCAATCGATTTCAGCACTGCGACAGCTCCGCAAAAAGTGCTTTTACAAGCTCAAACGTGCTATCTATATCCTCTTTTTTCGCAACCGAGCTGCCCGAGTGAATATATCTGCACGGAACAGATACGGCAAGAGTTTTTATGCCGCCTGCCGCCTTGTGTATTGCGGAAGCGTTGTTGCCGCCTGCCACAACGGTTTTGGTCTGACACCCGATGCCGTTCTTTTCGGCAATTTCAAACGCCTTTTTATAGAGCTCGCTGTCATAGACGGTTCCCCTGTCCATAAAGCTGACAACGGCACCGCAGCCCAAACGGCAGACTTTTTTTTCGTCGGGAACGCCGGAAATGTCCGCCGCCGTAGTGCCCTCAACGACTATTGCGAAATCGGGGG
>OGWX01001640.1_pt1 | contig 14600 bp, 13 predicted proteins | sample 1576151 | NCBI WGS metagenome assembly OGWX01 (sample SAMEA3541591, study PRJEB24748) | human gut metagenome | biome: human gut; feature: human-associated habitat; material: faeces | place: China | collected 2012
CGCCTGTTCCACCAGCGCGGGGTCACACAGAACGGCGGCCGCGGTGCGGTCGGCAATGAGCCGTCCGTCGCAGAACACCAGTGCGCGGCGGATGTTCTCCTCAGCCAGCGGCTTGCCGTTCAGGAAGATCTCGCCCGCATCCGGGGTCTCAAAGCCGCAGATGAGCTTGGAGAGGGTGGATTTGCCTGCGCCGTTCCGGCCCACGATGCTCACCATCTCCCCCTTGCCGATCGAGAAGCTGACATCCCGCAGGGCCTGCTGGCCCTTCTGATAACCAAAGCTCAGGCCCTTTACCTCCAGCAGCGGCTCCCGTTCCGGCTGCGCGGCGGGCCGGGGCCGGGCCGTGAACCAATCCCGGAGCTTTTGGGTATCGGTATCGTCCAGCACAAGGCTGTCCACATGGGCGGGGTGCTTGTCCGGAGTGATATCCACCCCGGCATAGCGCAGAGCCGTGACATACAGCGGCTCCCGGATGCCGTTTTCCGCCAGCAGACTGCCCGAGAGCAGCTCGTCCGGGCGCAGGTCTGCCAGAATGGTGCCGCCGTTCACCAGCACGGTGCGGTCCACGTTCCGCCAGAGCACATCTTCCAGCCGATGCTCGATGATGAGCACTGTGGTGTCAGTCTCTTTCTGGATCTCGTCGATCAGCTCAATGGCCTGCTTGCCGGTGGCGGGGTCGAGGTTGGCCAGCGGCTCATCGAAGAGCAGGATCTTGACCTGATCCACCATCACGCCCGCCAGGCTCACCCGCTGCTTCTGCCCGCCCGAAAGCTCGTGCGGCGCATAGCCGAGATGGTTCTCGATGCCCACCAGCTCGGCGGCATGGCGGGTGATGGCGTGCATCTCATCCTGCGGGGTGCAGCTGTTTTCCAGTGCAAAGGCAATGTCCTCGCCCACGGTCAGCCCGATGAACTGGCCGTCCGGGTCCTGCAGCACCGTGCCCACATGGGCCGAAAGCTCAAAGAGGCTGCTGTGGGGCGCGTCCACACCGTCTACGGTCAGGGTGCCGGTGCATTCGCCGGGGTTGGAAAACGGGTTCAGGCCGTTGATGCACCCCGCCAGCGTGCTCTTGCCGCTGCCGGAGGGGCCCGCAATGAGCACCCGTTCACCCGGGTAGATCTCCAGATCGATATCGGTCAGGGTGGGGCGCTTCTGGGCGCGGTACTGGAAGGAAAAGTTGCGGAATGAGATGATGGGTTTACGTTCTGCCATGGGTATGGTACCTCAGCTGTTCATCAAAAAAGCCTTTCCAACGGGCCGGACGGCGCAGATGGAAAGGCCGGGTTTCATGCGGGGATCACTCCTGATCCAGAGAGCCCTTCTTGGCGATGGTTCTGGTGTAAGCCAGCACCAGCAGGCCGCCCACCACCACAGCGGTGATGCTGTTGGACACTGCGGCAAATGCACCCTGTGCAAACACCTTCTTGACGGGCTCGGCGTAGATGGCAATATCCAGCACGGGGGCCACCAGGACCCAGGCCAGCAGATGGGCCACGATATTGGCCAGCGCAAACAAAGCTGCCTGCTTCTTGCTGAACTCGCCTTCCTGCAGGTTCAGCTTCTTGGAGAACAGGCCCACCACAACGCCCACAAAGGCGGAGGCGATGACCCAGCTCCACCAGGGGCTGCCGCCCCAGGACAGGTCGATGAGGGTGTGGCCGATGAAGCCGATCAGGCCACCGGCCACGGGGCCGTACATGGCAGCCAGCAGGGCCAGAACGGCGTACTGCAGGCTGATGTTGGTGTTGGGCACCGGGCTGGGAATGGCCACAAAACGCCCCAGAACAAAGAACAATGCCGCGCCGATACCGACAGCGACAACGGTCTTGATGCTGCTGTTGTTATTTTTCATATTCTCTCTCCTCTTTTATTCCGCGGATGCGGGGTTTCTTGCAAGGCATCGTTAGTATACGACACCCTCTTGAGCCTTGTCAATGGACAATCCGCCCGCTTTGCAGAAAAAAGGCTGCTTTCCTGCATTTGGGGGCGAATGCCTTCCCGCCCTGTGCAGCAAAAAAGAGCACCCGCGCCTGCCGGAGCGGATGCCCTGTGAATGCTGATTCGGTTTTGGCCCAAACCTTAGTTCTTAGCGGTCAGGCTGAAGGTGCTCAGGGTCTGGAAGGTGGTCACGATAACATTGATGTTGTTGACGATGGAGCTGCCTGCGGAGAACACGCGGGCGATGTAGTTGAACAGCTTGCCAACGTTCAGGAACACGTCCCAAGCGGTAGCCTCGGTGGTTGCGCCACCCTGCAGGTACACCATTTCGTTCTCATCGATCGCAGCAAAGCTAGCGGGCATTTTGATCTCATTGTTCATCATAACGGGGATTCCTCTCTTTCAAATCAATCTATACTTACCGTCTGCACCAAACCAAGTGCACCGGCACCAGAACCAGAACCAGACCATGGTTCCTCCGACAGGAACGGGCAGGGGCACGAGTTCCGCATTCCCTCCGGAATTGTTCCCATATATAGGTTATACGATAAATATTCGGATTTGTCAATCGAATTTCCGGAATTTTTACCATTCTGAGCCAAAAGTGGATACTCACAACGCGGAACACCTGCCATTTCGACAGCTTTCCACAAAATATCCGCTGCCGCACGATCCCCGGGCACAAAAAACTCCTTCGTCTGCACGGCAGCACACAGATCCGTTCCACCCTGCGGCATTTCCCGGGCAAAAATCCGGCAAAAAACACCCCCGCGCCCCCTACACAAACCGGAGCGGTTGTGCTATGATAAGGCTAAAAATCGGTTTGGCAAAGCCAACCGCAAGGAGATGTCTTGGATGTCTGATCTGATGGAAACATTACGGCAGGAGGGCATCAGCCCCGACCTGCTGCGCGCTGTGGAAGAATACCGCGCCGCCCACGCTCTGCCCGAGGCCCTGCGCCCCCGCATCCCGGCTTCCGGCTTTACCTATTATGGCCGGGAGGTCTGGGAGCAGGCACTGGCGGCCCTGCTCTGCGGCGAAAACCTGCTGCTGGCCGGCGGCAAGGCCACCGGCAAAAATGTGCTGGCCGAGAATCTGGCCGCCGCCTTTGGCCGCCCCGCATGGGACATCTCGTTCCATGTGAACATGGATGCAGCCTCCCTCATCGGCATGGACACCTTTGTGGATGGGGCGGTCACCTTCCGGCCCGGGCCGGTCTACCGCTGTGCCCAGTGCGGCGGCTTCGGCGTGCTGGACGAGATCAACATGGCCAAAAACGAGGCCCTGGCCGTCCTCCACGCCGTGCTGGACTTCCGCCGCGCCATTGATGTGCCCGGCTACGAGCGCATCCCGCTGGCCGAAGAGACCCGCTTCATCGCCACCATGAACTATGGCTACGCGGGCACCCGGGAGCTGAACGAAGCCCTGACTTCCCGCTTTGCAGTCATCCAGATGCCCACCATCACGGAGGAAAACCTTGAAAAGCTGCTGCGGGCCCAGTTTGCCGACCTGACGGACAAATATGTGCACCAGTTTGCTCTGCTCTTCCTTGACCTGCAGAAGAAATGCGACAGCGCCGAAATTTCCACCAAAGCGCTGGATCTGCGCGGAATGCTGGACGCTCTGCGCCTGATGCGCCGGGGCGTGGCTGCGGGGCCTGCGCTGGACATGGGCATCACCAACAAGGCCTTTGATTCCTACGAGCAGGGGCTGATCCGGGACGTGATCGCCGCCCGCATCCCGGCCAGCCTGACGGCTGAAAAGCTGTTCCGCTGATGGATGCCCGGAGTTATACCGCCGAGGAGCGGCGGGCCGCCAATCAGGTGTGGGCGGCGGCGGGAGCCTACGGCTTTGAGCCGCTTTTCCTGGCCCGCAACACCGACGGCACGATCGATTTTTATATGAACTGTGTCGTGGGGCTGGTGCACAAATACTATGGCGACGACCTGCTCCGCGACCTTTTTGCCACATGGGACGGCGATCTCCGGGAGAGCCAGCTGGACGATCTGACATGGCTCTACCTCGAAAGTGCAGTCTATCTGCTGGAACTGCCCCGCCGCCCGGTCCTTTCCGAGCTGCGCCGGGCCCACGCGGACTATTTCTTCGGCATCCAGTACAAGCTTTCGCGGCAGGAGTGGATGGCAAAAAATCAGCTGGTCTACACCATGCAGGCCGACCGCTGGCGCACCGTACAGGGCAGGCATCCCCCTGTGATGACCCCCTACGAGAGCCGACTGGCAGAGGCACTTTCTCCAGCCCAACCGCCCCAGCCCGGCCAGCTCAAGGGTGAGCTGCTGGGCCTGTTTGCAAGGTTTGCCCTGTTTGACGGCAGGATCCGGCACAAAGTGGGGCTTCATCTGCATCTGGAGGGGCTGCTGGCCTCTCTCGCCACCAAAACGCTGCCCACCCAGATGATCAAGACCGACCGTCTGACCGTGGAGCACTCCGGTTCCGTGGAGGCGGGCGGCTCCGGCCCCACGGCAGACAAGCGGCTGGCCCACATCACCCTGCGGCAGAATGCCGCCGAGGACCGCGCCTACATTGAAAGCTGCTTTGGCCGTTCCCTCTATCCGCCCGAGCGTCTGCGCAAGGCCGAGCAGGCGCTCTGCACCGGGGCGCACCTCGGGTGCCGCCTCTGGTTTGCCTCCGGCGTGCCCAGCCCGGAACAGGCCCCCACACCGGAGGCAAAGCACCTGGCCGAGCAGGCTCAGCTGCAGGCCGACCGCAACCGCGCCTACTACGCCAAAAACCGGGCGCTTCACCGCAGTGTGGTGCTCCGGCTCACCGAGCAGATCCGCAACTGCATTCTGGTCCACCAGCAGCCCAATGCCCGGATCGCCCGCAGCGGCGCTCTGGACCCGGAGCGGGTCTGGCGTGCTCCCCTTCTGAACGACAGCCGGGTGTTCCGCTGTGCCGAAGAGGAGAATCAGCCCTCCTTCACCGTGGACCTGCTGCTGGACGCTTCGGCTTCCCGGCTCCACTGTCAGGAGGTCATTGCGGCGCAGGGCACGATCCTGGCCCAGAGCCTTGCCGCCTGCGGCATCCCGGTGCGGGTCAGCAGCTTCTGCAGCCTGCGGGGCTATACGGTTCTGCGGGTGCTCAAGGGCTTCGCGGACAAAAGCCTGCAGGGGATCGACCAGTATTTTGCATCGGGCTGGAACCGCGACGGCCTTGCCCTGCGGGCGGCAGGCGATCTGGTCAGCTTTGACCCCGGTCCCGCGCCCCGGCATCTGCTCATCCTGCTGACGGATGCTTCCCCCAACGACAGCCGCCGCGTACCGCCCAGCCCGGAACAACCGCTGGGTTGTGATTACGGCGGCTCCTACGGTGTGGACGATGCCGCTGCTGAGGTACGCGACCTGCAGCGCAGGGGTCTGCGCGTCTCTGCCGTGTTCATGGGCGAGGACAGCTCCAGCCACGATGCAGAACGCATCTACGGCAAAAATCTCGCCCGCATCCGGGGCATGGATCAGCTGGCACGCGCCGCCGGGCGGCTCATCCAAAATGAGATCCGGGAGCTGGGCGATTGAATCCTGCCACCACAAAAGGCTTCTCCGACGGGAGAAGCCTTTTCCATTTACAACCAATCCGTTTGTCCACATCCCCGAATTTCCAAAATATTTTGGTTTTTGTCAAACTTATAGTTGTATTTTGTTGTCGTATATGTTATAATGCAGGCAGAGAACAACCGATGGATGGTTTCCGACACATCATCCAAAACCAGAGAGGAGACCCGCTATGGATGCCAGCCGCTATTTTGAAGAGATGCACCGTGCCATGTCCGCACAAAAAAACAATTCTTCCCTGCTCCTGACCGTCAAGGTACAGGACCTGGGCGGCGCTGATGCCTATCTGGAGCTGCGGCAGTCTCCCAATGGCCGCGCCCGGGTGTTTTACTCCACCATGGGCCGCCGCAACCTGAACTTCCAGCTGTTCCGCAAGGGCTGGCAGCTCTGCCACAACGCATCCGGCGAGATGACAGGGCAATTCCCCACCCGGGCCGAAAACCTGCTGGACAGCGCGGACTTTTCCGCCTGCATCCGGGATGACACCCTGGATGCGGGCCGTACTGAGATCATTCTGCGGGAGCTGCGCCGCGCGGCAGGCACCTCCCGCTCCTGCCTGCCTCAATCTGCCCGGGAAGGTGCCATGATCACCGTGGAGAGCTTTGTGGGCCGGGGCGGCGAGTGGAACTACTGGTCCACCCGTGCCGCCGACTGCCTGCCCATTGCGGCCATCCTCTGCTGGCTGGGCGATTTTCTGGCCGGAACGGAGCGCCGCACCCTGCAATCCAGCCCTGAAGCCATGACACTGGCCGCCCGCTGGCAGGCCGAACTCGTCTCCCCCTTTGCGCAGCCGGCTGACTGCGTCCAGCGTCCTGCCCGCACGGTTTCACCTTCCGCGCCCCGCCGTGCCGCACAGCAGGTGCAGAACCCCCGCTGGCAGAGCATCCTTGCCGTGCTTGCAACCGTATGAGAACAACAGGCGGTGCCGAAAATCTCCGGCACCGCCTGTTGTTTTCTGTTTTACTGTGCGGATGCGGCATCCACCACATGGCCCACCAGCACAGAGGTGGTCACTGTGCCCACACCGCCGGGCACCGGGGTGACAGCCTCCACGATGGGTTCTGCCTCATCAAAGCGGACATCGCCGCAGAGCTTGCCCTCTTCGTTGACGTGGATGCCCACATCCACCACGACCTGACCTTCCCGCAGGCAATCGGCCCCGATGGCTCCCCGCCTGCCCATGGCGACCACCAGCACATCGGCCTCCCGGCAGAGGGCGGGCAGGTCCCGGGTGCGGGAATTGCAGAGGGTCACGGTGGCGTTCTCCCGGTCCAGCATCATGGCAGCGGGCTTGCCCACCACCAGGCTGCGGCCCACGACCACGGCCCGTTTGCCGGACAGCGGCACGTTGTAGTATTTCAGGATCTCAAGGCAGGCCTGCGCCGTGCAGGGCGGATAACCGATGGGCATGTTGGTAAACACACCGGCCATCGAGCCGTCCGTGATGCCGTCCACATCCTTTTCCGGGGCAAGCGCCTCCTGGACCCTGCGGTCATCGAACCGCTTTGGCAGGGGCCGGAAGATCAGGCACCCGTGAACCGACGCATCCCCATTGATCTGCCGGATCACATCCAGCAGTTCCTCCTGCGTAACATCTTCCGCCAGATGGAACTGCCGCACCTCCACGCCAACCTTACCGCACCGGGTGACGATCCCTTTTTCATAAGAAATGTCATCCTCCCGCGCGCCGACCCGCACCACAGCCAGCGTGGGCACGATACCCTTTTCCTTCAGCGCGGCACAGCGCGCGGCGTTTGCTTCGTTCATGGCGGCCACCACGGGCGCACCCTTCAAGATCTGAGCCATTTTCTTCTCCCCTCACTCATTTGATACAGTCTGATAGACCCTGTCAGCCTGCGGCACAAACTCGGCCAGCAGCTGTTCCGCTCTGGCCTCCAGCGCATCCGCATGAGCCTTGTCTGCCATCAGGCGGGTGTTGACCTTCACGTTCAGCCCCGCCGCCTGCATGGCTGCCTTGCAGAACAGCGCCGCGCATCCGGCATCGGAACGGGCCAGCACGCTGCCCTTTTCGGCGTACTCTGCGGCCAGTGCAATGCCCTCACCACAGGCAGCCATCACCTCCAGCGGCACGGCGCAGGCTCTGTCCAGTGCCTTTTCCAGCACCGCAGCCTTGTGGGTCTGCTGTTCCGGGGTCTCTTTCGGCAGCTTGTAGGCCGCCGCCACAGGCAGAAAGGCCTCCGCGTCGGCCTGTACCAGCGCTTCCAGCTCCAGCCGAAGGGCTTCAGCCCGGGCGTTCAGTGCCTGAATGTCCGCTTCCACGACGGCATACTTTTTTTTGCCGGTGGTCAGGCAGCCCACCATGTTGCCCAGTGCCACACCGGCAGCGCCCACCAGAGCGGCAGTGCCACCGCCGCCCGGTGTGGGCGCTTTGCTGGCAAGCTGTGCCAGAAACTGTGCGCAGCTTAGATCGTTCATTTCCATGTGTAGATACCCCTCTCTGTTATAAAGGCGTCCAGCCGCTGGTCGTGGTCGTCCACGGCGGCGCGGGGGACGCGCTGAACCTCCAATGCAATGCCGATCTTCACCGCCCGGGTGCAGTAGGGCAGGTAGCGGTCGTAGTAGCCCTTGCCCATGCCCACCCTGCGGCAGGCCGCATCAAAGGCAGTGCAGGGCACCAGCACCAGATCAAGCGCCTCCGGCCGGATGAGCGCCGCCCGTTCCAGAACCGGTGTGCGGATGCCGTAAGCCCCCACCTCCCAGCCGTCCGGCCCCGGCACGGCGGCGGTCAGGGTAAAGTTTTCCCCACAGACCGGATAGGCCACCGTTTTGCCCAGCCGGGCCGCCTGCTCTGCCAGCACAGCAAGATCCACCTCCCCGCCAAAAGCGGCGTAGATCAGCAGCTTTTCTGTCTTTTGGAAGCAGGGCATGGCCAGAAGGCGGGCACAGATGGCCGCATTTGCCGCCGTCCTCTCTGCCTGCGGCAGACCCCTGCGGGCCATGATGCCCGCCCGGCGCTGCGCTGCTTTCCGGTCCCGGATCTCCATTGACACTTCTCTCCCCTGAAATTTCATACCCACTCAATATATCTGAAATGCAGAAGAATTGCAAGAGCATGGCTGGAAAATAACCGCAAAATAGGCTATAATGGTGCAGAACAAACCAAAAAGGAGAACGATTATGCTCATTTATCTGCTGCGTCACGGCCAGACGGAGTACAACGCGCAAAAACGATATCAGGGCCAGCGGGACATCCCCCTTTCCGCCGCAGGCATCGCCCAGCTGCGGCAGGCAGATTTTGCACCGGAGGTGGTCTATGTCACCCCGCTGCAGCGCACCGCCCAGACGGCGCGGGTGTTCTTTCCCGGGGCAAAGCTCATTCCGGTGGACGGGCTGAAGGAGATGAACTTCGGCCGGTTCGAGGGCCAGACCTTCGTGCAAGTGGAGCAGGACCCGGAGTATCTGGCATGGGTACAGGAAAACGAGCACGCCGCCCACCCGGACGGGGAGCGCAGGAGCGATTTCTGCAACAGGGTGTGCAAAACGCTGGCCGACCTCATTGACAAGGCCCTTGCCGAAGGGCAGGAGCGGTTGGTCATCGTGGCCCATGGCGGCACCCAGATGGCCGCACTGGAGCGGTTTGGCGTGCCCCGCCGCAGCTTTCACGATTGGTGCGGCCCCAACGCGGGCGGCTATGTGCTGGATGCCCGGGACTGGCCGGAGCAGCACATCCTGCACCTGGTGGAGACCGTGCAGTACACCAAGGAGAACGGATGATGGAACAGGGCCTGCTGCATCTCTACTGGGGCGACGGCAAGGGGAAGACCACCGCCGCCATGGGCCTTGCCCTCCGCGCACTGGGCAGCGGCAAACGGGTTGTCATCGTGCAGTTCCTCAAGGGCGGGCAGAGCGGCGAGATCCCTCTGCTGGCCCAGCTGGGGGCAAAAATTTTCCGGGGCAAGGGCGGGCAGAAGTTCGTGTTCCAGATGAACGAAGCGGAAAAGGCCGCTGCCCGGGCCGTGCAGAACGAAAACCTGACCGCCGCACTGGCCGAGCCTGCCGACCTGCTTATTTTAGATGAGGCCGGTTCGGCCTGGGAGCTGGACATGGTGGACAAAGACCTGCTCCGCCGGGCCGTTCTGGAGCGTCCCGCCGCGCAGGAATGCGTGCTGACCGCCCACAAGGCCCCGCAGTGGATGCTGGATGCCGCCGACTACTCCACTGAGATGAAATGCCGCCGCCACCCCTACCAGAAGGGCATCAAGGCGCGCAAAGGCATCGAATACTAAAAATGCCCGGAGAACCGCAGCTTTCAGCGGCCCTCCGGGCGTTTTTGTGTTTACTGTTTTGCGATGATATCGCGGTTGGCCGCCAGCAGGCCAAGGGCCAGCGCAGCGCTCAGGATGTCGGCCACAGCCTGAGCCATCAGCACGCCCTGATACTGAAACAGATGTACGCAGACCACCAGTGCCAGCAGAAACACCACGCCCTGACGGCTGATGGAGAGCAGGAAGGACGGTATGATTTTACCAGTTGCCTGGAACAGCACCGTGAGCAGGAGTACCACGCCGCCAAAGGCTGCGGTGTAGACCTGCCAGCGGAGCATCTGCGCACCAGTGGCGATCATCCCGGCATCCTGCACGAAGAGCCGCATCAGCGCCCCGGAATTCAGGCAGAGGATGAGGGACAGCACCACGGCAATGGAGACGAGGAAGGTCAGACAGAAGCGGATGAGCTTGCGCATCACGTCCCGCTTTTTTGCGCCGTACAGGTAACCGAACAGTGGGATGCCGCCGAACGAGAAGCCCACCAGCACCAGCTGGGCGATCATGCTCACCTTGCTGGCAATGCCCATGGCGGCAATTTTGTCGTTGCCGTAGGGCAACAGGAACTGGTTCATCACAATGACAGTCAGGCTCTGCATCAGGTTGCTCAGCGCGGCAGTAACACCCACGCCCAAAATCTGCTGCAGCTCCCTGCCCGTGACGTGGCACTGGGACAGCCTGACAGACAGGCAGCGGCTCTTTTTGTGGAGCAGCCACAGGAAGTACAGGTCGCTGCACAGGTAGCCCACAATGGTGGCAATGGCCGCGCCCCTTGCGCCCCAGCCCACTGTGGTGATGAGGATGGGATCGAGGATGATATTGATGACCGTGCCGCCGATGCTGCCGATCATGGACTGGGTGGCCATGCCCTCGCAGCGGACGAGGTTGGAATGGATAAAGTTCAGCACCGTGGCAGGGGCACCAATGGCAAGCACGGTGTAATAGGCCTCTGCGTACGGCATCGTCTCAGCAGTCGCACCCAGAATGCCCAGCAGCGGGACGCGGAACAGCATCATCAGGACTGCCAACACCACGCCCGTGGTCAGGGCCACATAGAAGCAGAACGAGCTGACCCGGCCGGTGCCCTCACGGTCGTCCTGTCCCAGCAGGCGGGAAATGAGTGAGCTGCCGCCCTGGCCGTAGATGTTGCCAAAGGCCATGAGGGCTGTGAACACCGGCGCACAGAGCGAAACACCCGCAATCAGCGCCGTATCGTTGGACTGCGCAATGAAAAAGGTATCGGCAAGGTTATACACCACGCTCACCATCAGGCCGAACACCGAGGGCAGCGCCATCTTGAAATAGGTGCGGTACAGATGATCGAGATCAAAAATAGAATCCATTGGTTTTTCCTCCACTTTCGTCCCTATTATAAGGGTTTTGCTTGCATTTGTTTGTGACACATGGCACAATAAAACAAAAGAAATGAGGTGAACTCATGCAGGAAATTCGTGACCCAGCCTGTCTGGAAACGCTGTGCCGGAAGCTGGAACTTTCCTCCCGGACCAGAACAGCAAAACGCCCGCGCAGGAGCTTTCCTGTGCGGGCGCTGCATTTCCTTTTGTGTTTTACCGCACCAACAGCAGCAGCCAGGCGGATGCCACAGCCTGTAGGATGAGCCAGCGGGCCACGACCTGCTCATCGCTCCAGCCCAGACGCTTGCGCACATGGTCGTGCAGCGGGGTCAGGGTGTTCTTGAGGATGGAGATGTGCAAAAACCGCTTGAAGCTGATCTTCAGGATGCCCAGGCTGCCGTCCACGATGAACACCAGCGCGGCCAGCAGGAAGGCGAAGGGATGGCTGCTCTTGAGGGCCAGAACGGCCAGGAAGAAGCCCATGGCGCGGCTGCCCGCGTCACCCATCAGCAGGGTGGAAGGCTTGGCGTTCTGCCACAGGTAGGCCAGCAGGGCACCAATGAACACGATGCCTGCGGTGGCGTAATCCCCCAGTTCCGCCCAGTAGGCCAGCAGGAAGGTTCCGATGCTGACCACGGCAAGGCTGGCGGAAAGGCCGTCCACGCCATCGGTGCAGTTGACCACATTGATGCTGGCCCAGATCAGGACGATGATGAGGATGAGGTAGACGGCATAGGGCAGGCTGAAGCTCCAGCTCAGGAAGTTGACCTCCGTGCCGTTGAAGTTCAGGTAGGTCACGCCCGCCACAACGGCGATGACCAGATCGATCAGGCCCTTTTTGTACTCGTTCCAGGCGGTCTCGGCGGCATCGTCAAAATAGCCGGAGAGCATGGACGCAATGAGCAGGACGGTGTAGATGACATACTCTGCTTTAAAGGGCACCACGGCCAGCGTGACCAGTGCGATGCAGAGTACAAAAATGAGGCCGGAACCCCGGGCCTTGCCCTTGGAGAGTTCGCCATTCACGGCAAACGCGCGGCCATGGTCGTGGGGGAGCTTATCGTGGAACACCGAGTCCATCAGCGCGGTCAGCGCAAATGCAAGCAGAAAGCCCAGCGCATCCACGGTGCGCGGGTTGCCAGAAAGCAGTTGAAGCATAGTTTTTTTCCTCTTTCCCGGAGCGGCAGAGGCCGTTCCTGTTCTTTCACGGCTGGATACAAATGAAGTGTATCACGCCCGGGCCAAAAAATCAATCTCTGGGGCAATGGCTACCCCGGGGTAGATGGGTTGACATTTTTCGCCACCCTGTCTATAATGAATGGACAAACGCCCTTTCGAGGGTATTTTTTTGTCTCACAGGAAAATCGGAGAAAAAGGAGAAGACATGAAACTTTCACTTGAACAGCTTTCGGCCCGGATGCGGCAGGGTGAGACCATCCCCTCCCGCCAGACGGCCCAGGTGGCTCTGGCGCTGAGCATCCCCTCCATTCTGGAGCAGCTGGTGGTCACTGCCATGGGATACATCGACGCTGCCATGGTGGGCCACATCGGTGCAGAAGCTACTGCTTCCATCGGCATCGTCAGCTCCAGCACCTGGCTGCTCCACGGTGTTCTGGTGGGCCTGTACACTGCCCTCTCCATCCAGATCGCCCAGTATCTGGGGGCCGACCGGCAGGATGATGCCCGCAGCGTACTGCGGCAGGCCATGCTTTTCAATGTGATCCTGGGCGTGGGAGCCGCTCTCTTCGGCCTGGGCATCAGCCCCTTTCTGCCGGGATGGCTGGGAGCTGACCCCTCCCTGCGGGCAAACGCCACAGCCTACTTTGCCATCTGGTCAGCGGCTCTGCCCTTCACCATGGCCATGGGCTTGTACCTCTCCATCCTCCGTGCAGCAGGCAACGCCCTGACCGCCAGCCTCATCAGCGTGCTGGTCTGCGTGCTGGATGCCATCTTCAACTTCTTCCTCATCAACCCCACCCGGACGCTGTGGGGCATCACCGTCTGGGGTGCCGGGCTGGGTGTGCCCGGCGCAGCCCTGGGCACCGCCCTGGCCACTGTGGTGGGCGGCCTGCTGGCTTTGGCCATTCTGCTGCTGCGGGAAGGCCCCCTCTGCATCCGGAAGCCCGCTCCCTGGAAGATCACCCGCTCCTGCCTGCGGAACCTGCTGTGGGTGGGCGTACCTCTGGCAGGAGAGCGCGCCGCCATCTCTCTGGCGCAGGTGGTGTTAGTGCGCATCGTGGCCGGCCTGGGTACCGTGGCCATTGCCGCCAACAGCCTGGCTGTCAACGCCGAGGGCCTGTGCTACATGGCGGGCTACGGCATCCAGAGCGCAGCTGTCACCCTCATCGGCCAGGCCGTGGGTGCCAACCGGAAGGATATGGCCAAGCGGTTTGCCTGGCTGTGCACCGGCCTTGGCATGGGGGTCATGGCCCTTTCCGGCGTTGGTCTGTGGATCTTTGCCCCCACCCTGATGAGCCTTTTCACCACCGATGCGGCTGTCATCGCTCTGGGTGCTCAGGTTTTGCGCATCGAAGCCTGGGCCGAACCCATGTTCGGCGCTTCCATCGTGGCCAGCGGTGCCATGCAGGGTGCGGGCGACAGCACCTCCTGTTTTGTGCTGAACATATTCAGCATGTGGTGCATCCGGCTGACGCTGGCGTTCCTGCTGGCTCCCCGGCTGGGCCTGATGGGCGTTTGGGGTGCCATGTGCTGCGAACTGAGCATCCGGGGCCTGCTGTTCCTTATCCGCCTTGCCCGGGGCAAGTGGCTGGAAAAGGGCGCGCTGTCTTAAATCAAATCGATAAAAGCAAAAAAGAAAGGACGCTCTCGCGTCCTTTCTTTTTTGTTTTGTCACTCACTTCCGGCCATGCAGGATGGGAGAGAGCGGCTTATAGATCAACATGCAGATCAGGGCATCCAGCAGGCCCTTGACCAGAGTGAAGGGCATATTGAAGATGACCAGGCACTTGATGAGGCTGTTGGCAGAGGGCAGGATAGCCTGATACATACCCAGGATGGCTTCCAGCGGCATGTGGTAGAACTTGACGTAGGCCGGGTAGGTGATGAAGTAGTTGGACGGCACACTGAACAGGGCCATGGCCACGGCACCGGCCACTGCGCCGATGATGGCGTTCTTGCGGCTCTTGTGGTGCTTGTAGAGATAACCGGCCAGTGCGGAGAACACCGCACCCAGCATAAAGTTGCACAGCTCACCCACCAGCGCGGTAGAGGTGCCCTTGATGACCACATGGAGCAGGTTCTTCATAAAGCTGATGATCACACCGTACACCGGGCCAAGGGCAAAGGCACCCAGCAGAGCGGGCAGGTCGGAGAAGTCCATCTTGACGAAGGACGGGATGAGCATCGGGAGCGGGAACTCGATGAACATCAGGATAAAGGCCACCGCGCTGAGCATGGCGGCAACGGTCAGGTTGTGGGTGGAATTCTATTTCATGGTA
>OGWX01001643.1_pt1 | contig 14579 bp, 12 predicted proteins | sample 1576151 | NCBI WGS metagenome assembly OGWX01 (sample SAMEA3541591, study PRJEB24748) | human gut metagenome | biome: human gut; feature: human-associated habitat; material: faeces | place: China | collected 2012
CTGAATTGACGGAAGCCGGTAAATATTATTATCAGAAGATCAAACAGTTATCTGAGGAATATGAGAAAATCGAGAAACAGACGCGTTATATTCAAAAAAAGAATTCGCAGAAAATAGTAGTGGGGATTACAGGTCCGTTTGAAAATAAATATCTTCCCCGTATTATCAATGAATATAAAGAAGGGCATGAAACGCATTTTGATGTTCGTGTTTATACATTTGAAGAGGGGAAAAAGCTGTTGGAGGCAGGAGATATTGATATTGCTTTTGGTCTGTCATCAGAGTTTTCTGTAAACCCGGATATTTCTTATGAAACGATTCATCAGTCGGAAACGTGTATTGTATGCAGCAGAAAAAACAGATTAAGTCAGTATAAAAGCATCAACCCCATTTTAGTAAAAGACGAGCCGATGATCACGTTATCTTCGCAGATGGGCAGAAAGTTTTATGATGATTTTATGAAGGCGTTTATATTGGATGGGTTTGAACCGAATATTGTAAAAGAAGTGAATTCTCTTTCGGAGTATTTTATATCTATAAAACTGGATGAAGGAATAGGATATACAGGCAGAGAGGTTGTGCCGGAAGAGGAAGATCTGTGCACTGTAAAAATAGTAGGAAGTCATCATCATGCAGATTTTGCGGTGGCTTATTTAAAAGAAAATAAAAAACAAAGTGTTGTTCAGTTTTATGAATATATTGTAGCATATTTTAAAGATTATAAGAAAAACTTATAGTCTTTATAGAAAAGCAGGTAGTTTCTTTTTGCTTGTTAAAATATTATCATTACAGTATGAAAAGCAAAGGAGAAATGAAACGATGGGTAAATTATTATTGACAGGTGTTGACGGAAATTTAGGTGAAACTGCCGCTGAAATTTTGCTTACTTTAGAACCGAAAGAGAATCTGATCTTTTGTGGTTATAGTGAAGAGGCGCTCAAAAAATATGCAGATATGGGAGTCGAGACTCGTCAGACAAACTTTAACAACGCAGATGGATTGTCGGAGGCATTCAAAGGAGCAGATGCGCTGGCTCTTATTTCGATGCCGTTTGTAGGAGCGAAAAGGCAGAAAGCTCATAAAAATGCGATAGATGCGGCAAAAGCGGCAGGAGTAAAACAGATTATTTATACTTCGTTAGTGAATGCAGACGATGAGACAAATCCTAGTGTTGAAAAGAAAGACCACATTTATACAGAAAATTATATAAAAGAGGTCGGCTTAGATTATCAGTTTATGAGAAATTCACAGTATGCAGAGGCGATGGTCACAAATTACTTTACTTATGTAAAAATGGGAACTCCGCTTACAAATTCACAAGGTGATGGATTAATGGCTTATATTTCAAGAAAAGACTGTGCGAAAGCTGTAGCGTACGCGCTTCACAGATCAGGTGAGTTTACACAGAAAGTCTGGGATATTAACGGACCGGAGCTGATGACGATTACTCAGTTTATTGAGATTGGAAATGAATCCACAGGAAACAATCTGACGTTCCAGAATGTAACGGATGAAGAAAATTATCAGATATGGGATGCTATGGGAGTGCCAAGAACGACGGACGGCGTATTCCTGGAAGACAGTGAAGCTCCGTTTTCAAGCGATGGAATGGTGACGTTTGCGCAGGCGATCAGAGAAGGAAAAATGGATATCTTTACTGATGATTTCAAAAAACTGACAGGGGATGATCCAATCACCGTGAAATATATGTTCGATCATAACGAAGATTTTCAGATCGGTGCAAGACATTCAAAAGATGATTAAATACTTTTGAAAGGAACATCGGAAAATGAATGAACAGAAAATGAACTACGAACATGTTTTAAGTCCTATCAAAATCGGCCCCATGACATTGAAAAACAGAGTTTCTTTCACTCCTGTATGGCCGTCCTTTGCGACGGCGGACGGTCATGTAAACCGTGAATTGATTGAATGGGTAAGGGATATCGTAAAAGGCGGAGCGGCATGTATTAATATCGGATGTGGCTGCGTCAATCGAAATCTCCCTCCATTTGTCACTCATCTGCTGCGAATGAGCGAAGAAAGTGTCGTAAATGAAATGACGATCTTATCAGATCTTGTCCATATGTATCAGTGCAAGATCGGAATAGAACTTTTTGCCATTAATATGTATGGCGGAAACTTCGCAGACAGAGATCACAACGGCGATAAGCCGGCGGTAGAGCTTGACCCTACTTATATGACGAAAGAACAGATCAAGGAATATATTGAAGATTTTGCGTTGGCGGCAGAGCGCGCGGTAAGATGCGGAGTTGACAGTCTTGTGATCCATGGAGCTCACGGGCAGCTTCCGGGATGCTTTTTGAACAAGAGGATCAATGAAAGAACAGATGAATATGGCGCGGATACGATTGAAAATGCATCAAGATTTACGGTGGAACTGCTCGCTGCGGTTCGTGAGAAGATCAAAGATCGTCTGGCTATCGAATATCGGATCAATGCAAATGATATGATCGAGGGTTCGCCTTCCCTGGATGAAGTTATCGCATTTGTAAAACGGATTGAGCCGTATATCGATCTTCTTCATGTATCCAGAGGGATGCATTCCGAGCAAAAACTTGCTCCTTATATGAATCAGCCGATCTATTACGATCATGGAATCAACATCGAAGACGCGGCAAAAATCAGGAAAGAGATTTCTGTTCCGGTGACGGTAGTCGGGTCGGTTACATTAGAGCAGGCGGAACAGTATATTGCGGAAGGAAAGGCCGATATGGTTTCTATGGCGCGAGGACTGATGGCAGATCCGATGGTGGTTAAGAACGCCAAAAGCGGATGCCCTGAGAATACAAGACCATGCGTCAGATGCAATTATTGTATTAACCGGACGCATTATGATCTTGCTCCGGTGAGGTGTTCTGTAAACGCAGAACTTGGGATGGAAACATTGTATATGAATCTGGGGAACACTTTGCCTAAGAGGATTGCCGTGATAGGCGGAGGACCTGCGGGAATCGAGGCGGCGAGAACGGCGGCGCAAAGAGGGCATACAGTAGATCTTTATGAAAAAGAAGATCATTTAGGCGGAGTCCTCACAATGGCAGGCGCTCCGAAATTCAAGCAAGATATCAAAAAATATGTAGAATGGACGATTCATTCTATTTCCGGTCAAGAGAGGGTTTCTGTTCATTTGAACAGTGAAGTTCGGGCGGAAGATCTGAAGGGAAAAGACTATGACGCGGTGATCGTGGCAGTCGGAGCAGAGCCTGTTATTCCGAAGTTTGCGAAAGGCAGAGAGGATGTCGTATGGGTCGGAGATGTGGAGCTTGGGAAAGTTTCTGCAAAGAAGCAAGTTGTGATCGTAGGCGCAGGACTTACCGGATGCGAAGCAGCGCTGTCTTTGGCAAAAGCGGGAAAAGAAGTTACTTTGGTTGACATGATCGATGTCTGTGATTTTGGAAGAGGAGGCGCCAAATTTAATCAAATTGCCCTGCGCGGACTGTTGGAAGCAGAACAGGTCAAGATGATCGGCGGTGTCAAAATGAACATTGAGGGCGACCGCATCGTATTTGTAAAAAATGAAAAAACGATAGAACTTTCATATGAACAGATCATCCTTTCGCTGGGGGTAAAAGCAAATGAAGAGAAAGTACAGGCATTTGCGGATGCGGGGAGAGAAGTTGTTTTCGTCGGAGACTGTAATACGAAAATAGGAACATTATATCATGCGGTTCATACCGCTCATGAAGCGGCGTCTGTTTTATAAATGTAAATATACGAAAGAAGATTCAAAAAGAGTGCTTTGTACTGCAACACGGTACAGGGCATTCTTTTTTTACAATCTTGTCGTCGAAAAATTTATGAAACTGTGGTAGAATAAAAAATGATTTGGAAAAATGTAAGAGAACGGAAAGGACTCTATATGGGATTAACACATTTTGACGAAAACGGAAAAGCGGTCATGGTCGATGTGACCGACAAAAAAGAGACGGCACGAGAGGCTGTGGCAGAAGGGAAGATTCTTGTAAACCGGGATGTTTTTCAGGCTGTGAAAGCAGGGACAGTCGGTAAAGGCGACGTTTTGGCTGTTGCGGCAACGGCGGGTATTGCAGGGGCGAAGCGGACCTCAGATCTGATTCCTATGTGTCATATATTGCCGCTTACGAATTGTAAGGTGGATTTTCGTATGAATGAGAAAGAATGTGCGATCTTCTGTACCTGTACAGTGAAAGTGACAGGAAAGACCGGAGTTGAGATGGAGGCTTTGACAGGAGTGAGCGCCGCGCTTCTTACGATTTACGATATGTGTAAAGCATTGGATAAGAAGATGGAGATTACCGATATCCGTCTTTTGAAAAAGACCGGAGGCAAAAGCGGAGATATATGGAACGATTTTGACCGGTGTGCCGGACTTGTCGGTGAAAATCTGTCGGCAGAAAACAGATCTGCGGGAAATGCAGAGGCAGAAGATGTGGAGAACGTGTGCCGCAAAAAAGAGAAACGGACGCGCAGATGGAAAGCTGCGGTCGTTACGATGAGTGATAAAGGATTTGCGGGAGAACGAGAAGATAAGAGCGGCCCGTTGATCTGTGAGATGATCGCGGATCAGGGATACGATGTTGTGAGAACGGAACTTCTCCCGGATGAGCAAAAAGAAATTGAAAAGTGTCTATGTACACTTTGTGATGATGAAAAGGTTGATATCGTATTTACGACAGGAGGTACAGGGTTTTCTTTGCGTGATTGTACTCCTGAGGCTACAATGGCAGTTGCACATCGGAATGTTCCGGGGATCGCAGAGGCGATGAGAGCAGCTTCGGCGGAAGTGACGCCGAGGGCAATGTTGAGCAGAGCTGTTTCCGCGATCCGAAATCATACGTTGATCGTGAATCTTCCGGGCAGTCCGAAAGCGGTAAAAGAAAATCTGGAAGCAGTTCTTCCGGTAGTGGAACATGGACTTGAAATATTGACAGGACAGGCGGGAGAGTGCGGACGATGAACGATCAGTACGGCAGGCGGATTGATTACATGCGGGTATCCGTAACAGACAGGTGTAATCTGCGGTGTGTTTATTGTATGCCGGGAGAGGGCTTTTCCTTTCTTCCGCATGAAGACATCCTTTCTTTTGAAGAGATTGAAAGAGTGTGCAGGATTGGGGTAAGACTTGGCATTACGAAAATCAAGCTGACAGGCGGAGAGCCGCTTGTGCGGCGGGGAATACCGGATCTTGTCGGGAAGTTAAAGGGTATTCCGGGTATAGATGAAGTGACGTTGACAACAAACGGGATATTATTAAAAGAACAAATAAACGAATTAGTTTCAAACGGGCTTGCTTCTGTTAATATAAGCATTGATACGCTTGACGAAAGACGTTATTTTCGGATGACGCGGGGCGGTGATATAAAAAAGGCGTTGGAAGGCATGGAATCTGCGTTAAAATATCCTGATCTGAAAGTGAAAGTAAATTGTGTGCCTTTCTGTGAAGAAGATTGCATTTCTCTTGCGCTTTTGGCGAAAAAAAGGAAAATAGATGTCAGATTCATTGAGATGATGCCTATTGGAAATGGGAAAAATTTCAACGGAAAAATGTCTGAAGAAATATATAAATTGCTTCACAACGAATTCGGCGATTATGAAATATATAAAAAAAGAGTAGGAAACGGACCGGCAGAGTATATTCGTTTTCATAATTTTGATGGGAGAATCGGATTTATCAGCGCCCTTTCGCATAAATTTTGTTATAAATGTAATCGGATCAGACTCACTTCGGAAGGATTTTTAAAGCCGTGTCTGCAATACGGAAACGGCACAGACGTTCGGGAAATGTTAAGAAACGGGGCGGATGACAGTTTGATCGAGGAGAAGATGAGAGAAGCGGTGTTTTTTAAACCTGACGGTCATGAGTTCGGAAGATCTGGAAAAGGCGAAGAAATCGAAACAAAAAAGATGTCTCAGATCGGCGGTTGACAGGAAAAAGAAATCAGAACAAAAAATCAGAGCAATAAGATAAAGAAGATAAAACAAAGATAGCGGGGAGTGTGAGAAAAATGTCAGAAAAAGCAGAAAGCGGAACAGTGCTCGCAGTCTGTGTAAGCAGAGAAAAAGGAACGCAGAAGCAAAATGTGGGCAGCGCACATTTTATAGAAGATTTTGGGATAGAAGGCGACGCTCATGCCGGAAAATGGCATCGGCAGGTGAGTCTTCTTTCTCATGATAAGATCGAAGCGTTTCGGGCAAAAGGAGCAGAAGTGATCGACGGCGCTTTCGGAGAGAATCTTGTAGTAACAAACTTGGATTTTCGCTCTTTTCCGGTCGGAACACGGCTTATATGCCGCGATGTGATCTTAGAGATGACGCAGATCGGAAAAGAGTGTCATCACGGGTGTCTTATTTTTCAGAAGATGGGAGAGTGCATTATGCCGAGAGAAGGTGTTTTTGCAAAAGTGATCCGAGGCGGAGAGATCAAAATCGGAGATATTATGTTCGCAGAGAGAGCGGAAAGTTTCAAGTAAGCGGTCATTTAAAGGATGAGAAGGGGCGGGAGTGAAGAAGCGCGTATATAGATGAATCGGAAAGAAAGAGGCGTATCTATGGACAGATTCAAAAAGAAGACAGATGAAAACGGGGAGAGGACGAGTCTGAAAATAAAAATCAGTATGAGAAAAACGGCAAAGATGATTGCGGTTGTAAGCTGTACGATTCTTATGCTGGCAGCCTGTTCTCCGAAAAAAGAGGTGATTTCGCAGTCTGTAACAGGAAATGAGGATAAAACATACGATTCGGGAGAGTGGATTGTTCAGAAGAACGGTTCTCTCATACAAAATGCAGGCGGCAATCAGGACGGGGAAAAGAAGCGATACTGTTTTCAAGATGTGGAAGAGAACCGTTATGAAGCGCCGCTGCTTTCGGATGTTCCGAAATGTACTTACGATTTTTCCGATTTAAAGACAGATGAGCAGACAGGTTATAAAAGCTATCAGGACCCGGAAACAGGTGCAAAGGCAAAACTTGGGATCGACGTATCTGAATTTCAAGGAGAAGTGATCGACTGGAAGCAGGTGAAAGAATCCGGTGTCGAATTTGTTATGGTTCGTCTCGGGTATCGGGCTTACGGAGAGAGCGGCTCTCTTGTATTGGATGCGATGTACGAGCAAAACGTGAAGAACGCTCTGGAAGCAGGGCTGCAGGTAGGCGTGTATTTTTTTTCACAGGCAGTTTCTCCGGCTGAGGCAGTGGAGGAAGCGGAATTTGTGCTTGAGCATTTGAAGCATTATAATATTACGGGTCCTGTTGTTTTTGATACAGAAGAGATCAAGTGGGACAGCGCGAGAACAGATGGAAATACGCGGCAGGATTTTACGAATTATTGCAAAGTGTTTTGTGATACGATCGAACATGCGGGATACGATCCGATGATTTACGCAAATTTAAAATGGATGACTTTTACGCTTGATATGGAGCAGCTTACAGAGTATGATTTCTGGTATGCGGATTATCATGAGACGCCGCAGTGTCCGTATGAATATAAAATATGGCAGTACAGTGAAACGGGCGCAGTTCCCGGTATCACGGGAAATGTAGATTTGAATTTATGGTTTCAGGAGGATTAAAAAATGAAATGGAATAAATTTCGGTTAAAGACGACGACGGAAGCAGAAGATATTGTAAGCAGTATGCTTATGGATCTCGGAATTCAGGGAGTGGAGATCGAGGATAAAATTCCTCTTACTCAGTCGGACAAGGAGCAGATGTTTGTAGATATCCTTCCGCAGACAGAAGCGGATGACGGCGTGGCGTATCTGAGTTTTTACTTGGAACCGGAAGAAGACAAAGAGAAGATCCTGTCGGATGTAAGAAAAGAACTGGAGGAAATGTCGGCTTATGTAAACGTCGGAGAGTGTCTGATCGAAGAGTCGGAAACGGAAGATGTGGACTGGGTGAACAACTGGAAGCAGTATTTTCACCAGTTTTATGTAGACGATGTTTTGATCATTCCGTCATGGGAAGAGGTAAAGCCGGAAGACGAAGATAAAATGATCATCCATATCGATCCGGGTACGGCGTTCGGAACGGGAATGCATGAGACAACTCAGCTTTGCATCCGCCAGATCCGCAAATATGTAACGGAGAATACGAAGATTCTTGACGTAGGGTGCGGAAGCGGGATCCTCGGGATGCTTGCGTTGAAATTCGGTGCAAAATATTCGGTCGGAACAGACTTAGATCCTTGTGCTATCGATGCAACTCATGAAAATATGGAAGTGAACGGAATCTCAAAAGACCGTTATGAGGTGATGATCGGAAACATTATCGATGACAAAGAAGTACAGGATAAAGTCGGATATGAGTGTTATGACATTGTTGCGGCCAATATTTTAGCGGACGTTCTTGTAGCGCTGACTCCGGTTGTCGTGAATCAGATAAAAAAGGGCGGAATCTATATTACAAGCGGTATTATCGATGATAAAGAAGAAACGGTTGTGGAAGCTGTGAAAAAAGCAGGTCTGGAAGTGCTTGACATTACATATCAAGGCGAGTGGGTCTGTGTGACAGCCCGAAAAAATTAAAACGGTAAGGAGAAGAGGAATGCAGCAGTTTTTTGCAGAGCCGTCATGGATCACAGAAAGTGAAATTTTGATCAGGGGCGCGGATCTCAACCATATGAAAAATGTACTTCGCATGAAAGTGGGAGAAGATGTAAGGATCAATGACGGTCAGGGGACGACTTATCTTTGCTGCCTGAATCGGTATGAGAAAGATCAGGCAGTGCTCGATGTGTTCCGAAAGCTGGATACCGAGACGGAACTTCCATCGGAAATTATTTTGTTTCAGGGACTTCCGAAAGGCGATAAGATGGAATGGATCGTACAAAAGTCGGTAGAACTGGGCGCTCACAAAATCGTTCCGTTTTCGGCAAAACGTTCGGTCGTAAAGTTAGATGAGAAGAAAGCGGTGAAAAAGCAGGAACGCTGGCAGCTAATCGCAAAAGGAGCGGCAGAGCAGTCGGGAAGAGGCGTGATTCCGGAAGTTTGCGGAGTATGTTCTTTTACGGAAGCATTAGAACAGGCAGAAAGTCTTGACGTCGTTCTTATCCCGTATGAACTGGAAGAAGGTATGGCCGAGACTGTGAGAGTGATCGAACAAATAGAACCGGGACAGTCGGTCGGAATATTTATCGGTCCTGAAGGAGGTTTTGAAGAAGCGGAAGTGCTCAGGGCAAAAGAGAAAGGGGCGCGGCCGGTCACGCTTGGAAAGCGGATTTTAAGGACAGAGACTGCGGGTCTTACGACACTTTCGATCTTGATGTATCATATAGAAAGCCGCGCTGTGTCACCGAAAAGAGAAGAGTCATAATTTAATAGTAAGAAATCAGTAAAGGAAAGGAATCATGGAAGTTTATCTTGATAATTCAGCTACAACGATGTGTTATCCGGAAGTGGGAGAGCTTGTCTATCATATCATGTGTCGGGATTACGGGAATCCGTCGGCAATGTATCGGAAGGGAATGGAAGCTGAAAGATATATAAAAGAAGCAAAAGAAACGATTTCCAAGCTTTTAAAAGTAAATGCTAAAGAAATTATTTTCACCTCCGGAGGTACGGAAAGTGATAATCAGGCGCTGATAGGATGTGCGCGGGCCAATCGAAGGAACGGAAATCATCTGATCACTTCTTGTGTGGAACATCCTGCCATTTTGAATACAATGCATTATCTGGAAGAGGAAGAAGGATTTCGCGTCACGTATCTTCCTGTTGACGAATGCGGAAGAATTCGGCTTGACGCGCTGAAAGAAGCGCTTTGTCCGGAGACGATCCTTGTATCGGTCATGTATGTCAATAACGAGATCGGAACGGTACAGCCCGTTGCTGAGGCAGCCCGGATCGTGAAGCAGTATAAACAGTCAATCTTATTTCATACGGATGCGGTTCAAGGATTCGGAAAGTATAAGATCTATCCGAAAAGACTTGGAGTCGATATGCTTTCGGCCAGCGGACATAAGATTCACGGACCGAAAGGGGCGGGATTTCTTTATGTGGACAGCCGTGTGAAGATAAAACCGATCATTTTCGGAGGCGGTCAGCAAAAAGATATGCGCTCAGGAACGGAAAACGTACCTGGAATCGCAGGATTGGCATTGGCGTCAAAAATGATCTATCAGGATCTTGAGCTGAAAACGGAGCATATGCGGGAACTGAAAACGCATTTTATAGACTGTATTTCACAGATTGGCAATGTGAAAGTGCATGGACTTACAGATGAAGGAAGCGCTCCGCACATTGTCAGCGCGGGATTTGCCGGAGTGAGGAGCGAAGTCCTGCTCCATACGCTGGAAGATCGTGGAATCTGTGTGTCGGCAGGCTCGGCATGTGCATCTAATCATCCGGCGATAAGCGGTGTTCTTCAGGCGATAGGAACGCCGAGAGAATATCTTGATTCGACGCTGCGGTTCAGTTTGTCGGAGTTTACGACAAAAGAAGAAATTGACTATACGTTGGAAACACTATATAATTGTATTCCGATGCTTCGGAAATATACACGGCGCTGATTTCACATGACAGAAAGATATGGCGCAAAGAAGGAGAAGAAGATGGAGTTTCATTCATTTTTGATTAAATATGGAGAAATAGGGATCAAGGGAAAGAATCGTTATATATTTGAAGATGCGCTTGTGCGTCAGATCAGGTATGCTCTTCAGAGCGTAGACGGAGAATTCCTTGTTCATAAATGTCACGGAAGAGTCTATGTGGACTGCGAGGGTGAATATGATTATGAGGAGACGGTTGAAAGTCTCAAAAAAGTATTCGGCATTGTAGGGATCTGTCCGGTTGTCCGCAAAGAAGTGAAAGATCCGGAAGGATTGAAAAAAGACGTGACTGCTTATGTAGGCGAGATGTATCCTCAGGCAGACAAGACGTTTAAAGTAGAAGCGCGACGCGCGAATAAACGCTATCCGATGAATTCGATGGAATTAAACTGTGCGCTTGGCGAGGCGGTTCTTGATGCATATCCTGAGATGAAAGTTGATGTGCACGATCCGGAAGTACGTCTGAATGTAGAGATAAGAGAAGAAGTTTATATTTATTCCGAGATCATTCCGGGTCCGGGAGGAATGCCTGTCGGAACAAACGGCAGTGCGATGCTTCTGCTGTCGGGAGGGATCGACAGTCCGGTAGCCGGTTATATGGTTGCGAAACGCGGCGTTGAGCTGGAGGCGGTTTATTTTCACGCACCGCCGTATACAAGTGAGAGAGCGAAAGAAAAAGTGATAGATCTTGCAAGACTCGTATCTGCTTATTCAGGTCCGATCAAGCTTCACATTGTTAATTTTACCGATATTCAGCTTGCCATTTATGAAAAATGTCCGCACGATGAGCTGACGATCATCATGCGTCGGTATATGATGCGGATCGCAGAACATTTTGCGAAGAAAAACGGCTGTCTCGGTCTTGTTACGGGAGAGAGCATCGGACAGGTGGCGAGTCAGACGATGCAGAGTCTTGCGGCGACAAACGCTGTCTGCACACTGCCGGTATACCGTCCGCTTATCGGATTTGATAAGAAAGAGATTGTGGAAATATCTGAAAAGATCGACACATACGAAGTTTCAATCCAGCCGTTTGAAGACTGCTGCACGATTTTCGTGGCAAAGCATCCGGTGACAAAGCCGAATGTAGAAAGAATCGAAAAGTCGGAGATCAATCTGGCAGATTGTATCGATGATCTGATGAAGACGGCGCTTGAAACTGCAGAAGTGATCACCGTAGGGGCATAGAATCACCGAAAGTGCCAAAAGGCATGTTCAGGGATTGTAAGCGGCTGCCGAAGTTTTGGTATATCCCGGGCTTTGGCTCGTCGCCATTACAAAAAAGCTGTCTCAAAAGAGACAGCTTTTTGCATTGTGCATTTACGCATAAATATGTTTGACTGTTATTATTTGATGATATACGGGTCAAGTGCAGCGAGGATTGCATCAACGTCGCCGTCTGCGTGAATGTTAAGATCAATCGGTTTGGAGAGATCAAGACTGAAAATTCCCATAATGGATTTGGCGTCTATAACGTATCTTCCAGATACTAAATCGAAGTCGTTGTCGTATTTTGTGATCTCATTTACGAAAGATTTTACTTTGTCGATTGAATTTAATGAAATCTGTACAGTTTTCATTTTGCTACCTCCTTGAAATATGTGATAAAATAGGGTCAAAACCTTATGAATATTCTACGGGATAGGGAACTAAAAGTCAAGGAACAATGATAGAAAGAATAGGAAAAAGAGGTAAACTTATGAAAAAAGCGGCACTTCATAATCTTGGATGTAAAGTAAACGCATATGAGACGGAAGCAATGCAGGAAATGCTTGAACAGGCAGGTTATGAGATCGTTCCCTTTAAAGAAGGGGCGGATGTTTATATTATCAATACATGCACGGTGACAAATATAGCAGACAGGAAATCTCGGCAGATGCTGCACCGAGCAAGAAAATTAAACCCGGACGCGGTCGTTGTGGCGGCGGGGTGTTATGTACAGGCGCAGGAGGGTAAGGAGATCGATCCGTGTATTGATATTGTGATCGGAAATAATCATAAAAAAGATCTGCCGGAATTATTGAAACAATATGAAATGGAAAAAAGCGGTCATACAGAATATGCGATGGAAGATATCAACCGTACGAAAGAGTATGAAGAACTGCATTTGACAAAACCGGGAGATCATACGAGAGCGTATATTAAAGTGCAGGACGGATGTAATCAATTTTGTACGTATTGTATCATCCCTTATGCGAGGGGCAGAGTGCGGAGCAGGCAGACAAAGGACGTGCTGGAAGAAGTGAGAGATCTTGCCGGAAACGGATATAAAGAAGTTGTTCTTACGGGAATCCATCTGAGTTCTTACGGTATCGATTTTGACGGGCAGAGACATCTGCTTGACCTTATAAAAGAAGTACACAAAGTCGAAGGGATCGAACGGATCCGTCTCGGTTCTCTTGAGCCGGGGATTATTACGGAAGAGTTTGCAAAAGAGCTTTCCGAGATGCCGAAAGTGTGTCCGCATTTTCATCTTTCTCTTCAAAGCGGATGTGACGCGACGCTGAAGCGGATGAACAGAAAGTATACAAGCGGAGAATATTATGACAGGTGTCAGATATTGAGAAAATATTTTGATCATCCGGCTCTTACGACAGATGTGATCGTCGGATTTCCGGGAGAAACCGAGGAAGAGTTTGCAATCACCAGAGATTTCTTAAATAAAGTAGATTTTTATGAAACGCATATTTTCAAATACTCGAAGAGAGAAGGGACAAAAGCGGCAGTGATGGACGGCCAGATTGATGAGAAGATCAAAGGGGAAAGAAGCGCCCGTATGATCGCCCTCGGCGAACGGAAGAAAAAGGCATACGAGGACAGCTTTATCGGAAAAGAAGTGGAAGTTCTTTTTGAAGAAGATAATGAGGTGGAGAAGTACAAGCTGGTTACTTCCATCCGCGGAAATTCCATGGAAAACCGTATCAGTATCGAATCGCCTATCGGCAAGGCACTGCGCGGTCATCGTGTAGGAGACCGGGTGGAAGTAAAGGTCAATGATGATTACAGCTATTACCTTGTAATAAAATCCATCGACAAGACCGGATCTGAGGATGAGGAGATCCGCGGATTCTGATCACAGATCGCAGGGCAGCTCTGCTCATGAGCATGCAACTCAGCGGAATGAGAATATCCGTAGCACAAAACACATCATAAGGATAAAAACCACTGTACGATATATAGGACAGAGAGATCCTGACGGGAAATCGATTTCCCGTAACAGGATCCTCTGTTTTATTTTTTTTACACAGATTTTACATTCCAGTGGGGAAAATTTTACAATAGGTCGCTATTATGAAAATCGTTGAAATGAGAAAAAAGGAAATCAAACATATCAAAAAGAGAAAGTGAAGGAGAGTATTATGGACTTTTTCAGCGTACTGGCATTGCTTGGCGGCCTTGCTATTTTCCTTTATGGAATGAACTTAATGGGAGACGGGCTTGCGAAGGTTGCAGGCGGAAAGCTTGAGCGGATCCTGGAGACACTTACCTCCAATCCCATCAGAGCCGTTCTTCTTGGAATGGGTGTGACTGCAGTGATTCAGTCATCCTCGGCAACTTCCGTTATGGTCGTTGGGAATCATGAAGCTGTCCCAGGTTGTGGGAATCATCATGGGTGCCAATATCGGTACTACCGTAACCTCATGGATCTTAAGTCTTACAGGTATCCAGAGTGATAACTTTATTATCCGGCTTTTTAAGCCGACGTCATTTTCACCGATCCTGGCACTGATCGGCGTGGTTCTGATCATGTTTACAAAAAGCCAGAAGAAAAAGGACGTGGGAGCGATCTTTGTAGGCTTTGCGATCCTGATGTATGGAATGAATGCCATGAGCGGAGCTGTGGAACCTCTTGCAGAGGTACCGGAGTTTACCGGAATGCTGGTGAAATTCTCCAATCCGATCCTTGGAGTTGTGGCCGGAGCAGTGCTGACAGCGATCATCCAGTCGTCCTCCGCCTCGGTGGGTATTTTGCAGGCGCTGGCCTCTACCGGCCAGGTCAGCTACGCCGCCGCGGTGCCCATTATCAAGATCG
>OGWX01001653.1_pt1 | contig 14550 bp, 15 predicted proteins | sample 1576151 | NCBI WGS metagenome assembly OGWX01 (sample SAMEA3541591, study PRJEB24748) | human gut metagenome | biome: human gut; feature: human-associated habitat; material: faeces | place: China | collected 2012
CGAGCCGTGTACATCCGGGCAGCTTCTATGCACTGCCGCAGTCTCCGCAGCTGTTAAAACAGCTTCTGATGTGTTCTGGATATGACCGCTACTTCCAGCTGGCACGCTGCTATCGTGACGAGGACTTAAGAGCCGATCGTCAGCCTGAGTTTACCCAGATCGATATGGAGCTTTCCTTCGTTGACGTTGAGGACGTTCTGGATGTCAATGAGCGTCTGTTAAAGAAGCTCTTCAAGGAGATCTGCAATTACGATCTGCAGCTTCCGATCCAGCGTATGACCTGGCGCGAGGCAATGGATCGTTTCGGTTCCGATAAGCCGGATCTGCGTTTCGGCATGGAGCTGAAAAACGTATCGGATGTAGTAAAAGACTGCGAGTTCGTTGTATTTAAGAGTGCACTGGAAAATGGCGGCTCTGTCCGCGGTATCAACGCAGAAGGACAGGGCGCTATGCCGAGAAAGAAGATCGATGCGCTGGTTGAGTACGCAAAAGGCTTTGGTGCAAAAGGTCTTGCATATCTGGCAATCCATGAGGACGGTACCTACAAGTGCTCCTTCTCCAAGTTCATGAAGCCGGAAGAGCTGGATGCACTGGTGGCTGCTATGGGCGGTAAGCCGGGCGATCTGCTTCTGTTCGCAGCTGACAAGGATAAAGTTGTATTTGATGTACTTGGAAACTTACGTCTGGAGATCGCTAGACAGCTTGACCTCTTAAAGAAGGATGATTTCAAGTTCCTGTGGGTAACCGAGTTCCCGCTGCTTGAATATTCAGAGGAAGAGGATCGCTACGTAGCTATGCACCATCCATTTACCATGCCGATGGAAGAGGATCTTCCGCTGATCGATACTGATCCGGGCAAGGTACGTGCAAAAGCATACGATATCGTCCTGAACGGTACCGAGATGGGCGGCGGTTCTGTCCGTATCCATCAGGCAGACATCCAGGAGAAGATGTTTGAGGTACTTGGATTCACGAAGGAGAAAGCACAGGAGCAGTTCGGCTTCCTGTTAGACGCATTCAAATACGGAGTACCGCCGCACGCTGGTCTGGCTTACGGTATGGACCGTATGGTTATGCTGATGGTCGGCGCAGACAGCATCCGCGACGTCATCGCATTCCCGAAGGTAAAAGATGCTTCCTGCCTGATGATGGAAGCACCGTCTCAGGTTGATCCGAAACAGCTTGAAGATCTTTCCATTGGTGTGGTCGAGAGCGATGAAGCGGAGAAGACCGAAGAATAAAATATAAGATATGGAACAGCCTGGGAAGACTGTGAAATAGAAAGCAAACAGGGCTGGATGAGAAATGCAGGGAAATACTGGATTTTGTCGGACAGTCCTGTTTTGCGTGTGAGATGAAAAAGTTCCATTTGTCCTTGGCAACTGAATATATAAATTGCTTGCATTGGGGAGCCCAGGAGGATGGAAAAGGATTTTGTCTACAGTCTGAGAATGTGCCAAGGCACATTCTTTTTTATAATAGGCGCTTTTCTATATGTGGCAGAAACTATGAATCTTTTGTGAACCTATGGAATCTCCCACCCGAATCTGCTAAAATACAGACAGATTGAGAATGTAATCAGGATATGACAGCGTGGAAAGAGGTTCTGTCATACACGGCAGAGTAAAATAAATGAGGTGAAGATTTTATGGATAAGATTAAAATACTGGTCGTGGACGATGAGGCGAGGATGCGGAAGCTGGTGAAGGACTTCCTTTCGATTAAAGGGTATCAGGTGCTGGAAGCCGGGGACGGCGAGGAGGCGGTGGATCTGTTTTTCCAGCAGAAGGACATTGCGCTGATTCTTCTGGATGTGATGATGCCGAAGATGGACGGCTGGGAGGTTGTGAAGACGATCCGCAAGTATTCGCAGGTGCCGATCATCATGCTGACGGCGAGAGGCGAGGAGAGCGACGAGCTGCAGGGCTTTAATCTGGGCGTGGATGAGTATATTTCCAAACCGTTCAGTCCGAAGATCCTGGTCGCACGTGTGGAGGCGATCCTGCGCCGCAGCAACGGCGGCAGCCAGGATGTGATCGATGTGGGCGGCATCCACATTGATAAGACGGCACATCAGGTCAGTGTGGATGGAAAACCGGTGGATTTAAGCTACAAGGAATTTGAGCTGATGACGTATTTTGCAGAGAATCAGGGAATTGCGCTTTCGAGAGAAAAAATTCTGAATAATGTATGGAATTATGATTATTTCGGCGATGCGCGGACGATCGATACGCATGTGAAGAAGCTTCGGAGTAAGCTGGGCGAGAAAGGCGAGTACATCAAGACGATCTGGGGCATGGGCTACAAATTTGAGGTAAGCGAATGAAACGTTCGGTCCGATGGAAATTTACAATCATATTTGCCGGGTTGATGACGGTTGCAATCGCGCTTATCTGGTGTATCAATAACTGGTTTCTGTCCGGATATTACCAGAATTATAAGATTCATACGCTGGAAAAGGGATATCGGGCGATTGACGCGATTATCCAGGATGAGGTCCGGAATGGCGAGAGTTCGCTGGAGGACGCACAGGCGGAGCTGAATTCGGGTTGGAAAGAGTACCAGAAGTCGAAAGATGGAAGTTCTGATATGGACAGTGCGGATGGCGGTTCGGCTCAGTTTGGTAAAAATGGAACCGGTGATAGGGCTGGCGATGAGACACAGGATGCGTTGGGTGAATATGCGGAAGGTGACACGGTGGTGCTGGAGGATGACTCGGAGGATGCATCGGCGGATGCACTGGATGGGGAGGAAGCTTCGAGCGGCGGTGTCCGGCTGGCAAATGTGATCCGCGAGCTGCGTGACCGGTCGAATATTTCCCTGCTTTTATATGACAGCGAGAGTGACCAGACACTCGTCTCCTCGGCGCGGGATGTGGAAGTCATGCGTGACCGGGTGCGGCGCTATATCGTCGGTCATGCGGGGGCGAAGCGGGATGTATTGCGGGAATATGACAACTACATGATTCAGAAGACGTTTGACCCGCTCAGCAAGACGTTTTATCTGGAAAGCTGGGGATTTTTCTCGGATAATGCGACCATTTTCATCATGACGATGCCGATGGAGAGCATCCATGAGAGCGCGGCTATCTCAAACCGGTTTCTGATGTTTGTTGGAATCGTGGTAATTCTGGCGGGAAGTATTCTGATTTATTTTATTACCCGGCACATTACAATGCCGATCAAACGGCTGTCGGAGCTGTCGGAAAAGATGTCGAACCTGGATTTTGATGCCCGCTATGAGACAAGCCGCCGCTCGACGGAGGAAATTGATACGCTTGGAAACAGCATGAATGTGCTTTCGGAGCGCCTCAAGACAACGATCGGGGAACTGAAAGAGGCGAATGCACAGCTTAAAAAGGATATTGACGAGAAAGTGCAGATCGATGAGATGCGGAAGGAGTTCATTGCGAATGTGTCGCATGAGTTAAAGACGCCGATCGCGCTGATTCAGGGCTATGCGGAAGGACTCGTCGAGGGCATGGCGGAGGACAAGGAGAACCGCGATTATTACTGCGGCGTTATCATGGACGAGGCTGGAAAAATGAATCGGATGGTGCGCCAACTTCTGACCTTGACGGCGCTGGAATTTGGGGGAGAACGGCTGTCTGTGGAGCGGTTTGACCTGACGGAGCTGATTGCCAGTGTGATTTCTTCTTCCGGTGTGCTGCTTAAGCAGAATGAGCTGACTGTGGATTTTGACGGGAAGGAACCAGTCTACGTCATGGGCGATGAATTTAAAATAGAGGAAGTCATCACCAATTACCTGACGAACGCGATTCATCATGTGGGTGGCAGGGAGAAGAAGATTCAGATTCGGATTGACCACCGGCGCGATGGAAAAGAGGTTTGCGTGGAAGTATTTAACACGGGAAATCCGATCCCGGACGAAGCGCTTCCGAACCTTTGGACGAAGTTTTACAAGGTAGATAAAGCGAGAACGCGGGAATATGGCGGCAGCGGCATCGGGCTTTCGATCGTCAAGGCGATCATGGAGATGCACCATAAGGCGTGCGGTGTGAAGAACCATGAGAACGGTGTGGAGTTCTGGTTTACGCTGGACACGGCTGGTGAAAAATGAAAATAAAATTTTGCCAGAGACAGAATCTTAGAATTATGAAATATGTTTCAGAATCGTGATTTGCATTATATATGAGATGATATAAAAAACACTTGAAAATACAGGGAATTTCGGCAGCCTGGGGCAAAAATATTTTGTCCCAATATGGTTGAAATTCCCTGTATTTTTGCGTTTTTTTGTCCGAAATTAAAATCTTAAATAAATATAAAAGATCCGTCATTTCCTTGACAACGAAAAGAAAAGAAAATATAATAACAACGTAACAAGATTTAATAATTATGTAACATTTCGACCGATAGATAACACCACAGCGATTGGGACTCGATTCTTTTGTTTCAGCAATATCTGCGGGAATCACAAAATCTAATTAAGGAGTTTTGAAGCATGAATTTAAATAGAACAAAGAAACTTTTCAGTATGGTATGCGTGTGCTCAATGCTGACCATTGGCAGCGCGCAGGCAGCTTTTGCGGGGCCGTCTACAGGTTATGAGAGCGACATGGTGGCAACCGTGGCAGCAGACCTTTCGATCTATGCGGATGAGGATGAAAACTCAGAAGTAGTAGCGATGGCTGAAAAGGGCGAGTCCTATGACGTAGTTGGAAAGGCAGATGACAGCTGGATCAAGGTAGCGGCCGGTGAGATGGAAGGCTATTTGAAGGTTCAGAGTAGCGTTATGCTCAGCAAGGCAGAGGAAGCAGCTGCAGTCGCAGATGCATTTGTCGCAGAGCAGAGCAATCTCTCGACCAGAGAGCAGTTAGTCAATTATGCACTGCAGTTTGTAGGTGGACGTTATAAATTTGGCGGCAGCGACCCGCACACAGGGGTTGACTGTTCTGGTTTTACGAAATATGTGATGCAGCACGGTGCCGGTGTGAGCCTGAACCGTTCTTCAACTTCCCAGTCCAAGCAGGGTACAGCAATCAGCGCTGACCAGATGCAGCCGGGCGACCTGATTTTCTACGGAAGCGGAAGAGGTATCAACCATGTAGCGATGTATATCGGCGACGGCAAAGTGGTACATGCTTCAACTGAAAGAACCGGCATCAAGACTTCCCCATGGAACTACCGCACACCGGTTAAGATTGTGAACGTGCTGGGTTAAGAATGAATTTACGAAACATCTGCATTGAACCTTTTCATGAAAAAAGGGTTGGATGCAGATGTTTTTTGATTTCATAGGAAATTGCGTCCGATGAAACAAAAAAATATTACTGGCATAAAAAGTAAGAATTACCCTGCATACTTTCGCAGTAAAATTCCATACTAAGACCTGTAACAAGAAAGTGACGGTTAAGCGGCTGTTCACAGGAAGCCGGAACCGACACGTAGAAAACCTGACAGGGCAGGAATTTAGGAGGAATGACTTATGTCAAGCAAAAACAGTTACAGCAACTATGATAACAGTGCCGAGAAAAACAGCACCAAAAATGCATCCAAGAACAGCTCTAATTATGGTTCCAACCAGAGCCAGAACCGCATGCAGAACCAGAGCCAGAACCGTTCCAGAAATAGCTCTAAAAACCAGTATCAGGACAAGACAGAGGATGATTACAGCGATTGTGACTGATGAGATAGGCAGATAAGAGAAAAAATAGTGAATGCCGGGAATGCGGAATATCCACCGTTTCCCGGCATTTGTTCGTCTTTTGTACGTTCGTGCCAATGGAAGAGGCTGCCGCATCTCCTCTGACACCTGTCCGCCGGACAAAGCATATATTAATATTACATAGAGTTAAAAAAGAAATCGGGTTCTGTCAGAAACCGTTTTTGTATAAAATGAGGAGGGATGACGGATGTATCAGACCATACCGGTGCGGTATCTGGACGCGTGGCTGGAGCAAGGGTACACGGGACGGCTGATTGACCTTCGGACGCCGGAAGAATATAATGTGTCTCACCTCTGCGAGGCGGAAAATATTCCATTTTTATGGCTTCAGGATAACCGGCAGACACTTACAGGTGAACGTCCGCTTCTGTTTTACTGTGCGCGGGGGAGTGAAAGCCTTCTGGTGTGCGGCTGGTATGACCGGATGGGATATGAAGTTTATAATCTGGGCGGCGGTTACCGCTTTTATCAGGGGAAGTATCAGTGCAGCCTGAGATAGACACTTTTGCCGCGGCTTTTCATTGACAGATGCAGACCAGTCAACTAGAATAAAAATGGTGAAGACTGTAATGAAAATAAAAGGATTCTTTGCATGAAATGATTTGGCAATGAATCCACAGAGAGATAAGAGGAAAAAAGATTGGAACGATATGAACTGATTGCTCCCTGTCATTTTGGACTGGAAGCAGTGTTAAAAAAAGAGGTAGTGGATCTGGGCTATGAGGTTACCGAGGTGGAAAATGGTCGCGTAACCTTTATCGGCGATGCGGAGGCGATCTGCCGTGCGAATATTTTTCTGCGGACGGCGGAGCGCGTCCTTTTAAAAGTGGGAAGCTTCAAGGCAGTGACCTTTGACGAGCTGTTTGAGGCGACTCGTGCGATTCTGTGGGAGAAATATCTTCCGAAGGACGGTAAATGCTGGGTTAAAAAGGCGTCGTCTATTTCGAGTAAGCTGTTCAGCCCGTCAGATATCCAGAGAATTATGAAAAAGGCGATTGCCCGTCATATGCAGGAATATTACGATCTGGACCGGATGCCGGAGACGGGCAATGAATATCCGCTGCGCGTCTTTTTCTATAAGGATCAGGTGACAGTCGGTATCGATACGAGCGGCGAGTCGCTGCACAAGCGCGGTTACCGTCAGATGACGAGTAAGGCGCCGATCACGGAAACACTGGCAGCGGCGCTGATTCTTCTGACTCCGTGGAAAGCGGACCGGATTCTGGTCGATCCGTTCTGCGGAAGCGGTACTTTCCCAATCGAGGCGGCGATGATCGCGGCCAATATGGCACCGGGCATGAACCGTTCCTTCCTGTCGGAGAGCTGGACAAACCTGATTCCGAAGAAATGCTGGTACGACGCGATCGATGAAGCGACCGAGATGGTGGATGATACCGTAAAGGTAGACATTCAGGGCTACGATATTGACGGCGAGGTAATCAAGGCGGCGCGGGAAAATGCGGAGAGAGCCGGAGTGGATCACATGATTCATTTCCAGGAGCGCCCGGTGGCGCAGCTGAGCCATCCGAAGAAATATGGCTTTATTATCACAAACCCGCCTTACGGCGAGCGTATCGAGGAGAAAAAGAACCTTCCAGCGCTCTATAAGACGATCGGTGAACGGTTTAAGGCGCTGGATTCCTGGTCGATGTACCTGATTACCGCGTATGAGGACGCAGAGCGCTATATTGGCAGGAAAGCGGACAAGAACCGGAAAATCTACAATGGTATGATGAAGACGTATTATTATCAGTTTATGGGTCCGAAGCCGCCGAGAAGAAAAACGGGGGATCAGGTTGAAGCGTAATGTTTTCTATGGGGCGCTTCTGGTGCTTCTGCTGGGATTTCTGGTACGCGAGAACCGTCTGATTCATATTCCGAAGCAGGTGGAAAAGACGGAGGAGAGCGCCGAGTGGCAGCCGGAGTGGTATGAGCAGATGGCCGAGGAGATTAATGACAGCCCGATCACGCTGGAAGTCGATGGAACAATGGTCGATCCGCAGCTTGGAAGCTTGAGAATGTCGCAGGACGGGCAGTTTATGATACCGTATGGGATGCTGCCGGACGCGCTTTCCTGTGCGGTGCTTCTCTACGATGGAAACCGGCTTGTGATGGAGCGCGGCAATACTCATGCGGAGATGACGGTCGGAAGCCCGGAACTTTTGCTTGGGGAGGAGAGCCAGACGATTGCAGCACCCCCAGAGTGGGAAAATGGAATCCTGTATGTGCCGCTTGAGGCGGTGACGGAGGTATTTTCCTATGAAGAAAATTGGGATGCAGAGAACCGGAAAATGGAACTGACCGGGTCAGAGGATCCAGCCACGTTTTTGCCGGAATCCTATGATTACCGGAAGGCTGGCCGGGCACCGGCGGTTAAAAACCAGGGGAGTCTCGGAACGTGCTGGGCGTTTGCATCGGTAATGGCGCTGGAAAGTCGTGTCCGGCCGGAGTGGAATGTCAGCTTTTCGGAGGATCATATGTCCCTCCGGAACAGCTTCCATTTTTCACAGAATGCCGGGGGTGAGTATACGATGTCGATGGCGTATCTGCTGGCGTGGCAGGGGCCGGTGCTGGAAGAACAGGATCCATACGGCGACGGCTATTCGCCTGACGGTTTAAGCCCTGCTTGTCATGTGCAGGAGATACAGGTGTTGCCGGAGAAGGATTATGAGGCGGTTAAACGGGCGGTTTATCTGTACGGAGGCGTTCAGAGCTCCCTGTATACGGCGATGGTCAGTGACCGCGACGACACGCATTATTACCGGAAAGAGACAGGGGCGTACTGGTATAATGGCGATGAGAAGCCAAATCATGACGTTGTGATCATCGGCTGGGATGACCACTATTCGAGAGACAATTTTAACCAGCCGCCGGAGGGGGATGGCGCGTTTATCTGCGCCAACAGCTGGGGCGGCGAATTTGGGGACGATGGGTATTTTTACGTGTCCTACTATGATACAAATATTGGGATCCACAACATTCTCTATTCTGGAATCGAGTCGGCAGATAATTACGACCACATTTACCAGACAGATCTGTGCGGCTGGGTCGGGCAGCTCGGTTACGGAAAAGAATCGGCATTTTTTGCCAATATTTATACGGCAGAGGAGAAAGAAGAGCTGGAGGCAGTCGGCTTCTATGCAACCGGGGAAAATACATCGTATCAGGTATATACCGTGACGGACGCCGAGGGCAGCTCCCAGTTCGGGCGGCGCAGAAAGGTGGCTTCCGGGGAGGTTGTGAACGCCGGATATTATACGGTTTTGCTGGATAAGACGGTGACGCTGGAGGCAGGCGAACGGTTTGCCGTGATTGTCGAGATCACGACGCCGGGAGCGATTCATCCGGTGGCGATCGAGTACAGTTCGTCGGATAAGGGACTGACGGTCGATTTAAGCGACGGTGAAGGCTATATCAGTTACCGCGGTTCCTCCTGGGAGCGCGTGGAGGCGGAGCAAAACTGCAATGTGTGTTTGAAAGCGTATACGAGAAATGTGGATTCCTGGAATTGATTGCTGGTACGGATGTGAAGGTATGGCGGAAGCCGTTTTTGAAGAACGGTGATTCGGAATGTCGGGATATGAAAAGCCATGCTGTTTGAGGATAAAGGAGCGAGGAAAAGTGAGCGAGAAAATTATATTTGCGACGGGAAATGCGGGAAAGCTGAAAGAGATCCGTGAGATTTTAAAGGATTTAAACCGTGAGATTGTTACGATGCGCGAGGCTGGATTTGAAGGCGAGATCGAGGAAAATGGAACCACCTTCCGCGAGAATGCAGAGATCAAGGCGAAGGCAGTCTGGGAGAAGACGGGCGGCATTGTGCTGGCAGATGATTCTGGACTGGTGATAGATTATTTAAACGGCGAGCCGGGCGTTTATTCAGCGCGGTATTTAGGGGACACACCGTATGAGGAAAAGAACCGGATTTTGATTGAGCGCGTGAAGGATGCAAAAGGAAAAGAGCGGAGCGCCCGTTTTATGTGCAATATCGCGGCAGTGCTGCCGGATGGCAGAGTGCTTCACACAGAAGCGGCGATGGAGGGCGAGATTGCAAAGGAAGCGGCTGGAAATGGCGGATTTGGATATGATCCGATTCTCTGGCTGCCGGAGTACGGCAAAACGTCAGCAGAGCTCACGATGGAGGAGAAAAACCGTATCAGCCACCGGGGCAAGGCGCTGGAGCGGATGAAAGATGCGCTGAAGGAGGCGCTTGGCGAGAGATGAAAAAGATATTAATTACAAGCGACACCCACCGCCGGGATGGTAATCTGCTGGAAGTCATCCAGAATGAAGCACCGTTTGACATGTTCATTCATCTGGGTGACGCCGAGGGAAGTGAGGACATGATTACGTCGTGGTGTAAGGAGCAGAACCCGGACTGCGAGGTCTATATGGTGCTGGGAAATAATGATTTTTTCTCCCATCTGGACCGCGAGAAGGAGATTTCGATTGGAAAATACCGCGCATTTCTGACCCACGGTCATTTTTATAGCGTATCGGTTGGGACGGAGCGCCTGATCGATGAGGCACAGGATCGCGGCGTGCAGATTGCGATGTTTGGACATACCCACAAGCCGTATCTGGAGCGGCGCGGGGATCTGACTGTGTTGAATCCGGGCAGTCTTTCATTTCCGCGCCAGGAGGGCAGACGCCCGAGCTACATGCTCATGGATCTGGATGACGAGGGCGAGGCGCATTTTACGACCTGCTATTTGTAGAGGTCTGTTACTGGGCACATATGCGTGTCACTGTTCACGCATACGTGCCCAGTAACTATGCGTGAACAGAAACCGAAAAAGCAAATATCCGCATATTGACGCATTTTCGGTAAATTGTTATAATGAGAGAGATTGTGAAAAAGGTACTTATCAATGATTCAATCGACCCAATAAAGATGCCGGGGACGGAGGTTTCGTTTCCGAGGCAGGAGTATGACATGAAACTGGAAGCTTTAATTCAAAATATGACGGATCAGATCAAAGAGGCGCAGCTAAAACTTGGTTATGCCAGGGAGACGATGCGCCTTTATTATCCGCTTTCTTCCCTGAATGCGATGCTGGAGATGCAGGAGACGGATATCCGGGAGCTGGCGAAGAAGATACGGCATGATCTGGAGGCGAAGAAGGAGAAAATGGGAGATACCCAGATTCGGATCCACGCCGATCGGATCGTCTTTACGATCCCGCCGGATTTTGTGGAGTATGTCCATGAGCAGGTGCCGGAACCGCCGTTTTTAAAAGAGCTGATCCAGTTGTTTCGGGAAAAGCACGCCTGCACAAAGGAAGAGATTACCGCTGTGTTTGAAAAATTCGGCGCGTATGAGTGCCGGCAGATGCCGGACGGCATGGATTTTGATTATGTCATTTATTTTACAGACAGCAGCATCGATGCATATGATTACTGCATCCGTGAGGAGATGGGGCACACGATTTACCACCGATTTGCACGGGCTGATTTTGAGGCATTGATGACGATTCAATAAAAAGGAGATTAGACGGATGGAAAACGAGACAAAGCAGACAAATACGAATGAACAGGAGCCGGATATCTTCGCACAGAAGTTAAGAGAGGCAGATTCCTTATATGCCATTCTTTCCGGATGTACGAAAGAGCCGTATGTATACTGTGATCCGGAAACAATGGATGATGCCATCCTACTGTTTACGGACGAAGAGGGCGCAAAGGCAGGCGCACAGAAGCTGGCAGAGCAGCAGATTCCGGTAGGAATCGCGAAGGTAGACAGAAAGAGCCTTCTGCTTTTCTATACCAGCCTTTACACGATGGGTGTCAATGCTATCCAGGTACACGTGGGCGAGGAGCAGAAGATGATTCAGCTGACCGAGTTTGTAAGACGCAAAGACCCGGAGGAGAGCAAGAATGGAAAAGTCTGGGTGGAGAACCCGGAGCTGCACCTGACGATGCTTTACTATATGCAGGATCTGCGCCGTCATCCAAATCAGGAGATTACGCCGGAATTAAACGATTTACAGGAGGAGATCGGCGCGCACTTCACGAAGGGCCGCTATATCGTGCCGCTTCCAGAGGAAGGAAATGGCATTCCGCTGGTTAAATTAAAGAGCGGAGATATTTTCCAGCCGATCTTTACGGATGTGATCGAGTTCCAGCGTTTCAACCGTGAGAAGAAATTCCGCCCGGTTGTCGTAGATGCGCTCAAGCTGGCTCAGGTACTCCCGGAGGAGGCAAAGGGCATCGTTCTCAATCCGCTGGGCGTTAATATGCCGCTGACCGTACAGAAAGTAAAGAAGCAGCCGGAAGCACCGGTCCAGAAGCCGGTATCCGTAGAGGCACAGATCGACGCAGCTATCCGCGAGGTTCAGGCAGAGGCTGGACGGGAGTAGGAAAGGAAAGAGTATATGTATCAGGCAGCAGACGCAAGATATGATGGAATGACCTACAACCGCTGCGGCAGCAGCGGACTCAGGCTTCCGGCAGTTTCGCTGGGATTCTGGCATAATTTTGGCAGCACCGGCGTCTATGAGACAATGCGGAAGCTGTGTTTTACCGCTTTTGACAATGGCGTCACGCACTTTGACCTTGCCAACAATTATGGACCGGAGCCGGGAAGTGCTGAGGAAAATCTGGGACGGATTGTAAAGGAAAATTTCATGCCATATCGAGACGAGCTGATCATCAGCACGAAAGCCGGATACGAGATGTGGAACGGCCCTTATGGAAACTGGGGCAGCCGCAAATACCTGCTTGCAAGCCTCGATCAGAGCCTTACACGCCTGGGACTTCCGTATGTAGACATTTTCTACCATCACCGGATGGACCCGGAGACGCCCCTTGAGGAGACGATGGGAGCACTCGATCAGGCAGTTAAGAGCGGAAAAGCTCTCTATGCAGGACTTTCCAACTACAATGGAAAAAAAATGCAGGAAGCCGCTGCGATCCTGCGTGATCTGAAATGCCCGTTCGTCATCAATCAGAACCGCTACAGCATCTTTGACCGCACGATCGAAAACAACGGCTTAAAAGAAGCCGCTGTCAAAGAAAAGAAAGGTCTGATTGCATTCAGCCCGCTTGCACAGGGAACCTTAACCGACCGTTATCTGTACGGCATCCCAGCCGACAGCCGCGTCATGACCGACGGCAGATTTCTCAAAAAAGACCAGCTCACCGAAGAAAAAATCAGCCAGATCCGCGCCCTCAACGAGATGGCCGGACAGAGAGGCGAAAAACTCTCCCAGATGGCGCTCAAATGGGTCATGAAGGATCCTGTGGTAACCAGCGTTCTCATCGGTGCGTCCAAACCGGAGCAGATATTAGATAATCTGAAAATGTTGGATGGGGCACCGTTGAGCGAGGAAGAGCTGCTTAAAATCGATCAAATTTGTGGAATAAAATAAACAGAAAACGCCCAGCGGCGCAATTATGCGTACCCGCTGGGCGTTTCCGTCCGTGTTGGCAAACCATATCTATTTAACCGCCACAACCACCCTATTCGGCAGGCAAACCAGCGATTCCCCACTCTCTGAAACGGTTCCCTGCTTCACACAGAGCTTGTCCGGGCAGTCTGCCTCTTCGATCCGGGCACATCCATCTTGAATCACCAGATGATTTTGTCCCCCCTGATACCCGTCGATCCAGGTGTCTATCTCCTCATCCAGCCGGTAGGTGGCGACGGTTGTTCCATTGACACTGACATCAACGGTAAAAGCATCCTTCTGGCGCTGCAAGCGCACAACCAGAAAACCGATGAGTATGACGGCTAGAAGAACCAGAATCAAAACAAAATCATTTCTATTTTTCTTTGATTTCATCAATAAATGCCTCCGCTCCATCCGAGTAAATCAGTTTATAATCATCCGTGATAAAATAAGCATAAATGCCATCCATTGAATTGATGAGTTCCAGGCCCTTATCCAGTCCCATCGAGAAACAGGTCGTGCTGAGTACATCGCCATCCACCGAACGCGGGGAGACGATCGTCACGGAAACCAGTCCGTTCTGGTACGGATAGCCTGTTTTCGGGTTTAACAGGTGATGGTAATTGACACCGTTTTTCTCAAAATGGCGCTCATAGACGCCGGAGGAGACAACGGACATGTCATCAATATTCAGATCGGCAAAGACCGTTGCATAGTCGGCAAACGGTTTCTGCAGCCCGATGCGGAACGGCTGGTGGTTTGTGCGCTCACCGACACAGAGTACGTTGCCGCCCAGGTTGATGATGGCGCTTTCGACGCCGGATTCGGTCAGATAGTCTTTCATGCGGTCGGCAATGTAGCCCTTGGCGATGGAGCCGAGGTCAATCGTCGTGTCCGGGGAGAGGAAGGTTAAAGTATTTCCGTCAAGTTTCACATTTTTCCAGTTGACGCGTTCTGCCGCCGCTGTTATGTCATCCTCCGCCGGGATCACGTGCTCGTCGCTGGTAAAATTCCAGAGAGAACTGAGCGGTTCGATCGTCAGGTCGTAGGCACCATGGGAAACCTCACTGTAATGCAGTCCTTCAGAAATCATCGCCGCCATATCGTCGGAGACGGTAAAAGTCGTCTCGTCGGCGCTGCGGTGGTTTAACTTGTAAAGCTCGCTGCCCTCGATCGTCTTGCTGAAACGGTTTTCGTACTCCTGGCACATGTCCACACAGTGGTCAAGGATCGCTTCATCCTGCGAATCATAGAGTGTGATGTTGACAAATGTATTCAGCAGAAACGCGGAACGGCTGATCGGCTCCCGGCGGGATTTGCTGAAAAGAAGCGCCGCGCCGCAGCCAAAAAATACGACGGCAAGAAGTGTCAGAAGCGCGGATAAATCCTTTTTTTTCATAAAGAGCTCCATTCTTAAAAATATCGAAAATTCGGTTTGAAACTATGTTTGCAAAAATGTCTGCAACTACTC
>OGWX01001655.1_pt1 | contig 14534 bp, 15 predicted proteins | sample 1576151 | NCBI WGS metagenome assembly OGWX01 (sample SAMEA3541591, study PRJEB24748) | human gut metagenome | biome: human gut; feature: human-associated habitat; material: faeces | place: China | collected 2012
ACCTTTTTTGTATGGGTTTGTGCTGTTTGGCTGCTCCCACGGCAATACTTTTCCGGTCGGATCTGTAAGCACCTTAGCATATAAACTTGAGGCGGTGTCCGGCGCCCAGTCCGCTTGAGATGTATGGTTTTGGAGTACCTTATATAGCGCATCTTGGTAAGTAATATACTTTCCAGTCTTGTAGGCTACTCCATCGCCGCTCCATAAATCGTACAGATCTGCTACCTTAAGAGCCTGCTCATCATCTGTAATTTTCTCTGCAGATATTTTAGCCATCGCAAAGACAGACGCATACGTTCCCGGTGCTCCACCGTTGCCACCGTTTTCCTTCAGTGCTTCTATGTCCTGCTTCGCTGTTTCCAACTTAATCCCCATGTCATCCAATCGCTCCTCTGTTGACAGACCGGCTTTATTATTTACAACTCCATAAATTCCACCCGGATATATCTCAGTATGATCGTATCCCGTGTAATTTTCCAAGGTATCTATGATCTGCCCACGTTCTGTGACGTTCATCACCTTTGTTTTTGTTGCATCCTCAAAGATTTCTTTCAGCTTTTCCGGCGCAATTCCGATTGTCAAGAATCGCACCGCACCACCGATTTTTTCATATGACTGTATCGGCATATCAGTTGCATCATTAAAAATAAGTTTCATGTTATCATTCCTTTCTAAAAGATCTGTTTTCTGACTCCGATTGGAATACGCAATAGGAAAGATGCGTTACAATTAAATACACCAAAAAGTAATTAATTATCAAGCACACTCCCACTCCGCATCGATAAAAAGATAATTATTTGTAGCTTTTGGGATGCAGACAAACAGATTACCGTTTTCCTTCGCTAAAGATGTACAAGCGACTGGGTTTTTATACGTTCCGTCTGATGCCACTACATTTACAACAGTGTTATTTAATGGGCGATACTGTGGCGGTATCGAAAAAACATTGTCGTACACGTTGTTTGCAACTATTGTGGCAGTTGTATAGATTTCTATGTTTAGATGCACCGTTTTACCGATTTTATACGAGTTGCTTGCTATGGCTTTCCACACTTCTGCTCTTACGCCCAGATCCGTGGGCGTGAGCGTCTTTTTATCATGGTGAGCCTGTAATTGTAACAAATATGTATTTAACATGGGGATTGTCGGGACGCTCTCGAACATTTTTTCTACTTTTGTGATGCTTAACCCTTTAATTACCACTCGATAGAGCGGCATTTCCCTGATTTTTCCCGATTCGTAGAGGTTGTTTTGTGTCAGCGTCGGATCCGTTGCCGACCCGGTTGTGGATGCGCCCTGTTTGACCTCTAATGTGTAGGTGTCGATGCCACCTGTTCCCGTAGTGATGAATTTTGCTATGATGATGTCGTTTCGGTTTCTGCCGGATTGCCCGTTGACAATCTCACAGTCAATATAATCTCCGTACGGGATGCGGGCAAAATGTCCGCCTACTACGATAACTCCGTCTTTTACTCGTACTTTGTTGTTACTGATCACCTGACTTTCACATTGCTGGCCGATCATCATGACCCCATCTGATCCGACAATGCTCTGATAAATCGCCGCGTCGTCTTCCGCGTAAATATGTGCCTCCGCCGCTGGGTCGGTATTGATTGTAATTCCTTTCAGTTCTCCCATCTAGTCATCTCCTTTTACTTTATATTCTGTTGTTGTTTTTCCGTTTTTTGTTTTTATGATTTTTCTAACGATCGGCTTTTGTAGTCTCGTTCCTGTAATTTCTTCATATCCGCCGACGATGTCGCCGATTTCCAAGTCGATCCCTTCTACGTTTACGTCGATGCTTTTATAGTTTTGCAGCTCTTTTAGACGCTTTGCTCCATCCTCTTCCAGCTTTTCTTTGTCTGCGCTCGAAAACTCATAAACCGCTTCATTTTCTTCAAGTCCAGTGTAATACGGGGTCTTTCCGATGCTCCCGTCCTTTTGGACGTATAAATGCAGAATGATCCTTTCTTCGTTTTGTCCTTTTCCGGCACAGATTAAGTGATTCACGCCACCTCTGTAATCTTTTACGGTAAACTGCACCTCTCCATCTTGCGAGTATTCCAGCGTTTCCGAATAGTTTTTGATCTGTACGGCTCTGACGGAAACGTATCCATAATCAAGGTTTTCCGGCTCAACGTAGCTGATCTGCAGGCGATATCCTTGAGCGCTTAACATTTTATCGACTGCATCATATAACGTGACGTATCGGTCGATCTGCCAACCTGTGACGGTGATCCCTACCTTTTCTTCCGGCACAAAAAAAAGACCGTCGAATCGGTCTTTGATAAGATCTCTCAAAATATCGTTTAAATCTCCGCTTACTGTCAGGTGATCCTTTCCCTCCGGCGGTTCTATGATTTTTCGCTTTAGCAGTCCTCTCCACGTTGTGCCGCACCACACAATTTCTTGCGTTTTGGTCATCACTTCAAGACTGTTTAGGATTCCGCCGTATTCTGTTCTCGGTACAAAAATGCGATTTCCGTACCAGTACCGCTCTTTTGTCCACTCTTCCTGCGGCAAGCAGATTTCAAAGTCGTCCGCATCTCCAAGATCCATGTCGATCGCAACGCTCTGATCTAAAAATCCCAGCTCTTCTCCGTTTTTTCGGGCAATGGTAAATTCCAGCGGAAATAGATCTGCATTTCGTACAATCAAGTCCCGAGTTTCTTTCGTTACTCCACCATTATCCCCAGTTGCGGTAATCATTACCGGGTAAACCACTTCTTTCGCTTTCGTTGCCGGCGCGTTTAGTTTTCCTTGATAGCGATTTTCTCCGATTTCCGGTAAATTCTGCGCGCTCCCATTTAGCGCTGCTTCCACCCGCTCCATCTTGGTTCGCTCCTTTCCTCGTAAATTACGAGATCCCAGTCGAATTTACCCGACCACACAACTTTTTGCCGGCCGGGCGGGATTTTCTTGAAAAATGTCTTTCCTTTTTCCCGGTTGTGAAACGCGTTGAATTGTTCGCCGTTTTTTGACACTTTCGTAATGATCCTCGTGCGGCTGTCTATCTCCAGCCGCTCTCCTTGCTCTAAAACAATGTTGACCAAATAGCTTTTATCTCCGATGATGACTTGAGGGTTTGCAACCGGCCCATAAATTACAAGTGTAAAATTTGCGTCTGTAAAATGAGGGTTTTGGATGTATGTGTTGTTCATGCCATTCGCGTAGCGGCATGGGTAACGCCCGGGGTAGCGTTTATTGTCCGTAGACGATACGCCGTAGCTGTGAAACGTGTACGGGTTTTCTGTGATCCAAAATGGATACGGTGCGTACACATTCATTTTTTTCCTTACGGTGCGTGCTAAATTGCACTCTTCGTATTTTGTTCCTACTATATAGCATTCGATGTATCCCCCTTTGAAGTATAGCTTTCCCGGGGATTTCGCCTGTAAATCTCTTTCTGTGATTCTGTGCAATCTTTCTGCCGACTCGGCTCGTTCTTCCTTGTTCCCTCGGAAGTCCAATATCATTTCATACCTTTTGGCTTTTTTCCCAAAACCGTTTATTTTGCTTCCTATTTTTAATTCGCTTTCGTCTAACTCCCACTCGTAATCATATAGTCCCGCTTTTTTAATCTGCGTTTTGATTCGATTGTCCGAAAGATTTATTTCTTCCCCTGTGCTCCCGCTTTTATACACGAGCATGGAACATCACCCCCAAATCAGACAGTGTCCTTGTTACCTCTCTATTTCCTATATACGCCACCAGTTTCATTTTGCTCATTCCTTCCAGTATTGTATCCCGAAAGATATTTTGTTCTTTAATTCCGGCTCTGCCTGCTTTTGTATCAATTTTTCCGTTTATGTCACTAAAATTCAGTGACTCCATAACGGAGCTTTTTACGGATTCCGCGCGATCTTTTACTCCCAGTCCGTAAGAGTCCATCGTGTTATTCCCCATGCGCCTAAACACATGAGACGGCGAATGTATTTCAAGTTTTTCATTTGCTGCCCTGATGGCTGCCCCTGTCGCTTCCGTTACCGCATATATCACTTGTGATTTTCCCTGTTGTATTCCCAGCGCAAGCCCTTCTGGTATCCTCGTTCCTATATTGGCAAATTGTGTTACTGTCAGCATAGAGTTTAGCTGATTTATGATCGTCATTGCAACTCCCGCGCTTGCAATCATCACAGTTGCTTTCCCTAAATTCATCCCAATCGCAAGCCCTTGATCCACATAAATTCCCGATCGTGTTGTTTTTGCGGATGGGGAGTGTACGTCGAGTCCGTTGTTTACGGATTCAATCACTTTCACTCCTAAATCATGCCCTTGCGCTTCCGCTGCCGCTTGAGCATCTTGCATCCCTTTCACGAGGCCCGCAACCGTGTTTGCTCCGCTTTGCTGCATGATCGGAGCTAAGTTTTCCATTCCTCCGGCTATATTTGCCGCTCCACTCTCAAGTAGCTGCTGCCCCCACTGATCGGTCATGCCTTTTATGTCAACACTCTGACTCCAAAGCTCATTCGCTTTCGCGAGCTCTTCATCCGTCATGGATGCGAATGCAGCGACATATCCCGATCCCTGTGGACCCATCTCCGCAAGTTTTTGTAAGATTCCCTCATTGATTCCTTTGTTCGCAAGTGTGGAAAGGTTCTGCTCCCATTGCGTCACGCCGTCTACTTGGCTTTGCATGTTCGATAAAAGCTGTTGCGTAGATATTTCTACGCCGCCGTCAAACGCCTCGAACATGTCCATCTGTGAGGACAGTGCGCTTTGTACGCTTTCTTGCATTGTCAACACGCTGTTCGTTATATCTGTCGTGAGTTGTTGTTGTGCTGCTGATAATCCCTGATATGCCGCCAGTTCTTCCCCGGCTTGCTCGATGCTTGCTTTTGACGCTTCCTGTTTTTCCGTTTCCGCGTCCGCATTCGCCTGTTTCGCCGCCGTGTTGTCGTCGGTTGCCTGTGTGTTTCGTTCTGCCTCCTCCGTATTTTTCTGCATATACTCGTAAGCGCTTTGATACTCGTCGTTTACTTCATTGCATTTTTCGTTCAGCTCTCCAAGCGCTTCCGTCTGTTCTTTTTGTCTTTCTTTTAGCTCCGCCTCTGCTTCGCTTACATCGGACAGCGCTGTATAATAATCCGTCAGCTCTCCGTTGAATTTGATCTGTTTTTCTGTTCCTTTTTCAACGGTTTCATAGTTTCCGTTTAAAAGGTTTTGTCGATCCTGTTCAAGTTTTTTTAATTCATTATCAATGTCTGCAAGGTTTTGTTCCGCTTCGTATCTTGCTATGTCTGCATCTACAAGTTTTTCTGATATTTCTATCATTTTTTCTTGTGCTGCTGAAGCTTTTGCCAGTTCTAGCGCTGCGTCTGCCGATCTTCGCACCTGTTCTTCATTTCTGTTTAGTTCCCCTGTATTTTCATCAACTGACAGTGACAGCTCCGGGAACATCGTATTTAATTGACTCGTGATCGCGTTCATTTGTGCGATTTCACCCTTTGTTTTTCCCGTTTGGGATTCTAATAAGTACAGTTTTGCGATCAGTCCGTCAGCAACCTTCTTCTGTGCTTCTACTGTCTGCACGGAATCTTTTGCACTGTCAGTTGTTTCTTCTAATGCGTTCGACGTCTCTTTTAGTTTCTCTATATTCTTATCTGCTTCTTTTGCAAGCTCGCTCGTTTCTTCTTTCGCTTCTCGTAGACCCGACGAAAGGGCAGCGACTGCTGTTGTCGTGGCCGCTATTCCCAGTACGACAAGCGCGATCGGATTCGCTGAAAGCACGGCGTTAAAAGCTCCCTGCGCCGCTGTTGCCGCTCCGGTTGCCGCTGTATTTGCAGTTGTTGCCGCCGTTCCTGCTGCTGTTGCCGCTGTGTTTGCCGTTGTCGCCGCCGTCGATACGTTTTCCGCTGCTGTCGCCGCTGTTTTTGCTACTGTATGCGCTCCAAGCCATTTGATCCCGCCTTTGATCCCTTTTTGCGTATCGTCTAAAAGTTTTACAAGTTCGTTTCCTTTTTTTACAACAAACATTCCGGCAATCACCGGAGTCAATGCTTTTGCCGCTATCGTTACGCCACCGATATTCTCTCTTAGAATTTCCATTCCTTTTTCCGCTACTGGTAAGAACTTTTCTAATATCGGCGTCATCACGTCCGTTTGGAACGTCCTTCCTAACATCTTCCACTGATTCGTGACGCTATCGTATCGGATATCTTTGATTTCCTGCATCGTTCCGTTCACATCTTTGTATGTGTTGTTCACCTTGTTCAAAGATGTGATAACTTTCATTGCGTTATCTTCTCCCAGGGCGCTCCATGTATTGCTTGCGATTGTAAGTGCTTGTTGTTTGTTCTCCATGTTTGACAGGTCAGATATCACAGACTGGAAAACTTGTTTTGTAGAAGCCTCTCCGTTTTTCCACTGTTCAAATAATATTTTTGTATTCCCTGAAAATGAATTGATATTTTTTTCGATTCTTCCGTCTGCTAAGCTGTTTCCGAACTCCTTTACGAAGTCGTTTACTTTGTCCAGATTGTATGCGCCAGAATCTAACCCATTTTGTAAGATCGAAAACATTTCCTCTGCCGAAAATCCGGCTTGCCCCCATAATTGACTATACTCTGCTAAGTTGTCCGTCAGTTCCCCGGACTTGTTCAGACCGCTCTGCGCGCCTTTTGCAATATAATCAAACGCCTGCTCTGCCGTTAATCCCATGTTGTCCATGAGTGCGTCCGCTCCTCGGATCGATTCGCTTAAATCCGTCCCGAATACTTCTTCTAAAGCCATTCCGCTTTCTGTCATCTCTTTTAGTTTTGACGGGTCTGTTTCGTTTGTATATTGTTTTACGAGTGCCATCGCATCCGCAACGTCGCGTATTGAGTCTCCGTGTCCCGCAGAATAGACTTCCTGCATTTCCTCTTTGTATGCTTTCGTTTCTTCCGCCGTTGCTCCGGTACTTGCCTGTAAACGGTTCTGCGCTTCTTCCAGTTCGAGTGTTCCTTGTATTGCGCTTGTAAACGCGTCTTTCCCTATATCAACAACTGTGTTTTTTAGATTCGTTTTTAAAATCGTTCCTAATTTCGTTATTTGATTAACCGTATCGTCTGTTTCATTCCCGAATTCATCAATGCTTTTTGCGCATCCTTTCCAGCTTTTTTCTGCCTCTTTCAGATATGTATCGTTTTCATTCAGCGCTTTTGTCGCTCGGATCGTCTGTGCTTCCGCGTTGTTTAGCTGCTTTTTCCAGTCACTTACACGATTTCCAGCTCTCCGATACGTTTCTTCGCCTTTGCTTACGATTTTTTCTAAGCCTTCTACTAGTTCTCGTTGTTCTTGCAACGCTTCTTCTGTTGTCTCTGACGAGTTTTCCAGCTCTTCCAACGCGCTTTTTGTCTGCTGTAACTTACTTTTGTATTCGGCTAATTTGTTCCCGACTTTTTCATACTGTTCTTCCGAATTTTTTAGCCCTTTTTTAACGGTTTCTTCTTTCTTTACATGTTCGTCCAGTGTCCGCGATAAAATATCATGTTTCTTTTTCAGCGTGTCAAGCGTGTTCGCATTTCCTACCGTTTGCGCTTCTGCTAGTTTCATTTCCGACTTTAAAGCCGCAACGCTTTTATTGCACGCAGATGTTGCGGTTCTGAATTCTTTTTCGCCATCCAGTGTGATATATGCCCCGATACTCTTCTTCGCCATTTTTCTCACCTCCTTGTAGATACAAAAAGAACACTTACCCAAAGATAAGTGTTCTTGTCTTGAAAGCTATTGTTTTATCCTATTCATTTCTGGTCTTCCATTAATTTTTCCACATACTTTTTTACGTAGTTCTTGTATCTTTCTCTTCGGTGCATCTTTGCTTTCCAAAAATCTATCCGCTCCGAACTGTCTAAACTTAAAATTGCAATTCCTATTTTCTTTATTATCATAGGAGAGAAACCAATTATAATACCGCTAATCAATTTTGTTGCGTCTGATTCTGTTATCGCCATGTATATTCCCGCTATAATTCCCGAAATGACACACGCTAACATATAGGGGTGGTATTTCCATATATAACTTATTGTTGCTTTCGCCAAAATGATATAAGGGTTATTTTTTTTCATTTCGCGCCTCCTTCATGGATTTATCATAACATAATTTTATTTATAAATCCATGAGGGATTCCACTTTTTTCTCCTCTTCAAATATCATTCGTTTCATTTTGTAGTTGTGCATCCGCTTAAATTCTTTGAAGAGATCTGCCCACTTTCCAAAATACATGTGGGCGATCTCTTTTTCGGTGTATCCGATCTGCATTCCTGTAAATATAACCCACGCAAAGTTTATTCTTTCCCCTTCTTCTCCCTCTGCGTGGTTTTCGGGTTTTTTCTTCTAAAACACCTTGCAAACTCCGCGTGTAAAATTTCCGCTAATTCCTTCGGCGCCATATCCACCTTCCTGGTTAATGTTTTTCCTGAGACTTCCTGGATCTCCTTTCCGTTTTCCCGTTCGATCTCGATCCCTTCCTGTACCATCCATTCAAGTGCATCACGCAGCGTTTCTATTTTTGGTTCTCCGTAAAATCCGACGAGTCTTCCTTCCTCATTTCTTTTATATTCCCCGTTTTCATCCACGGCTGGGGTAAAGCCGTTTAGCCCGTTTTCAAATTCCGACAAGTCTTCATATTTATCCTGTATCCTTTCCAATACGAGAATATCACACTTGATCGGATATTTTTCTCCTGATAATTCAATGTAATTTGTCTTTTCAAACATGTTGCTACTCCTCTTCTTTTCCTACAATCCTTCTACTTTTCCGAATTTTGTGTTGATCCATTTTAATGCATCCTCGCTTGCGTCGAACGCCTCGAAATCTTTCCAGTCCCCGTCCTCGTTCGCAATCGCCCTACCTGTAATTGACGGGGTTTTGTATTCGATCGAATCACCTTTTGTGCTGTAATCCTCCGACGGTTCTGAAAACTTTACTTTATACAGTACGTTTCCAATAAACTTTCTCACGCCGTCCACCTTTTCCATTTCATCCATCATGTTCCGGACATCCTTGGAGGAGGTGTTGGCATCCACCAGAACCATGTGGGTGGAGGCAATGTCTTTATTAAAGGTTGCACCCGTTTTTCCTTCATTTACTTTGTGCCCGAACATTTTTTCGTGCGCCTCGATCGGGATTGTGCTCGTATTCAATGTTACTTCTGCGTAATTAAATTCCTTGTCGTATTCCACTTGTGCGTCGTCCGCGTTCAAACTTCCTTCTGCGTAGTTCGGCGTTACCTGCAGCCCGATTGCCTTTCCAAATGCAAACGGCTCTCCGTATACTTTCGCTCCTGTTATTTCTGCAATAATCGGTTTTCTTAATCCTACATATGCCATATTTTTTCCTCCTAAATTCCTGCCTTTTCATCAATCCAAGCATCTGCCTCCGCTTTGCTTGTGAAACGTCTCTTTGTTCTCCAGTTTCCGTTATAATCCGGGGTTGCCGTTCCCTTTACACTTGGGGTTATATATGTGATTGCATCCCCTTTCGTTTCGTGAGTCCGTCCTTCTTCGCGGAATAAGACCTTGTGTATCCAATATGCGACGTAACTCGTCGCTCCTGCGATTACTTCTCTCGTTACAATCCCTAGTCCGATCGGGCTTGCCCTATTGTTTTGATTCGCTATCGTTTCATCGGCATTGACTTCATACCCGAATATAACCCCCTCTGAACCTTCTGACGTTTCGCTTATTTCGAGTGTTATGTCCGCGCTTCTTATTTCTTCTTCCGGATCTGTTTCGTTTATGTCTTGATAGTCACTTACATCCTCATAATTTGGCGATATTTCATATTTTACAGCTTTTCCGAATCTTGTTCCGTTTTTGTAGGACACCACTCCGTTTCGTTCTTCGTAAACCGCAATCACCGGGTGTGTCAAACCTACATATGCCATCACTCTTCCTCCGTATAGCATTCAATGCATAAATGATTGTAGCCTGTTTCTTTTTCATAGTTTGTGTAAATTCCCGTAATAATAAAGCCGTTCTCTCTTAGCTTTTTTCGGGCTTCTTTTCGCATTCCTATGTAATTCCCTTTCGTAAAAGCATGTATTTGCATGTGCTGCGCCCAGTCTTCATCCGCGTCGTCTGCATAATACCCCGGTTCTTCTATTTCCGGGTTGTATATCGCATATATATCCGGTGCAGAATCATGTGGGCATTTTAACGGCCACACGTTCCCGCTGAATAGTTCTCCGATCGCTTGTTCTATTTTTTCATTTACGCTCACCTTGTCACCTCGTTGAATTTCTGCTGCATTATCTTTAAACAATCGCTTTCGGATGATTTTATCGCGGGTGATATGACGGGTCGAGCCTGTTGTTTCTGTGTTCCGTAGTTTAAGTATGCAAGTTTTTCATTGTTCCGAACGCCTTTTTTATCTTTTCCCTCTGCTGTTACCATCACATAATGACCGTACACGTTTTTTCCCGGCTTCTTTGCTTTGATGCTTTCTTTTAAGTCTCCCGTCGCATACCCTTTATTTGTTGCTTTTGACACTTGGTTTTTTAACTCTTTTTCGAGTGTTGGCGCTGCCGCGTTTAAAAGCTCCGGCGCGTATTCGTCAATGTTCCCAAGTTTTTCCAGCTCTCTTGCAAATTCATCAAACCCCATTAACCGAAATCCCATTACCCACAAATTACCTCCATCTTTGCTTTTCCCGTCTTATATGTCCTCTTTATTTCGTAAACTCTTCCGTCGTGTTCTACTTTCCTTGCATATTCTGTTTTACCGTTTACAGTGTGTCTTGTCTGTTCCCAGTCTTCCTGTCGGATTTCAAAAACCGCCTCTACTTTCACGCCCGCTCTCATGGACTCATAAGCTTCTTGTCTCTTCACGGATTTCTCTCGACAATACGCCTCGTATTTCTGGCTTTTAGATATCGGAAATCCGTCTTTGTCTTTCGTAATTGTCTCCCATACTAATTCAAGTGTGTCCACCTTATTCTCCTTTTTCCTTGCCGTAGTCGCCCGATAAACTCATTGCGTCCCGCAGCGCTCCGAATGCAGTTCTGAAGCGGTCTGTGTCTTCATCGTATCCGTAATTCCCTTTGCAATACAGTACAACCGCCTGATAGTATGTCGGGTCTGATTCATCTCCGTATATTCCTACCAGTTCGAGTTCTTTTCTGCACGAGAGGACAAGATCCTTGATCTCATCCTCCGCCGCTTTTGACATCGCTCGCACTCTTGCTTTTAGTTTTTGTATTAAATCCTCATTCACTTCCCGATTCATTCAGTGCCTCCAAAAGCTCGTTTTTCGTCATGCTGCTATATCTTTTTATCCCTGCCAACTTTGCGGCCTTTTTCAACTCTGCCGCTGTAGTTCTTTCTTTGTAAATAACGTGATTTTCCATCACGCCGAATACTTTTTTGTTACAGTCACAAGTGAGTTCAGATCAATCGCTTTTCCGTCACAAATCATAACCGCTTTTGTGATCTGGTCTTCTGTGTCGTCATCCTCGTAAGTTTTTACACGCATCGCATAATTTGTATTGTACATATAATCCGACCAGTCAAACAAAAATGCTACAACCGTATCTGCTTTCAATGATGCGTCTAAGCTCGGCATATATTCATTCAAAACAACTCTTCTGCCCAATAACGTTCTTTCCGGCGTTCCGTTAATGCCGTAATTCGTTCTCGCAATCGGTTGTCCGTTCGCGTCGGTCATTCCCGCGAATTTCATGAATGTTTTCTTTGTCATGTTCCAAACCGTACCATTTTCATAGGCAAGGGGAAGCGCCGCCTCTGCATCAATCAGCGTTTTGTATCCCGGCTCTGCTTTTGCATCAATGTCCACGTTCTGACCTGCTACAACCGTCTCTTTTAAGACGCCTTTCGGCTGACCTGTTCCCGTTCCTGTGATAAACGCTTGCTCCTGTGCTTTCACCATCGCTTCTGATACGCTTTTTACAAATACCGTTTCAAAGACTTTCAAGGACATCACCGATGTTTCAAGCGTCATCGAAATCGCGCATCTTAATTTGTACCCCTTGATATCAATCTGCCCCGTCGTCTTCTTCTGTTTGTCCGATGTTCCACCTTCTGCAACCCAAGTTGCAACCGGTTTTACACTCGACGTCGGAATCGTCGCCCCTGCCGGGTATGCCGTTTTTGTTACCAGCGGAACGATCATGCCGATCGTTTCCATTTTTTCAATAATCTGATTAATAACCGTCGGAGAAATAACCGCGCCTACGTCTGTCGTTTTTGTGTTGGCATTCGTATTCGTGAATTTCTCCGGGATCGCGATTCCTCTCGTCACATAATTCATAAACGCTTTCCTGTATTCCTCGGTATCATACATATTTTCTTCATGTTCTTTTATTGTGTTTGTGAAATTCATTTTTTCACCTGCTGCTCCGAACGGGCTCATCGCCTGCGGTTCTTTGTTTAATGCGTTAAAATTTGCCTGTGCTTGCGCAATCGCATCCCATGCGTCATCGAGTTCTTTCACCTCGTCCATTTTCGCTTCCGCCTCTGCTGCTTTCCCTTGATCCAACAAAACCTGTGCTGCGTTCATCAGTTCTGCTCTTTTTTCTTTGTACTGCTTTTTGTTCATCGTTTTTCTCCTTTTAATTTTAAAAAATTTAATTTTTGCTGTAATATAAAAACAGATTCATCTTTCGACGTCTCCGTTTCTTTCATTGCTTTTCTTGCTTTTTCCATTGCTTCTTGTGACGGTAATTGAAAACCGTGTCCTGCTGCCAATATTTCTCTCTCCGACTCCTCGAACATAATCGCATCAATCAAGCCTTTTTCTTTTGCTTGTTGCGCTGTAAGCCATGTTTCTGCCTCCATCATTTCAAGGGCGTCTTCTTCGCTCATCCCTGTTTTCGCAATATATGCCGTGCTTAAAGCTTTATCCGCTGTTCTTAACACTTCCGCAGCATGTTCCATGTCGCTGTGATTTCCTCTCGCCCCTGTGCTCACGCAGTGTACCATCATAAGGGATGTCGGTGTCATGGAACAATGTCCGGCCATGGCGATAATCGACGCCGCACTGCAAGCTTGTCCGGTAACAAAGATTTTTACGTTATCCTGCTGCCGCAAAAGTGTGTAAATCTCTGATCCTGCATCAATTACGCCGCCCGGAGAGTTAATGTAAACCTCAATTTCATCCCCCGGCTGTACTGCGTCAATTACTTTTTGTACATCTCGTGGGCAAGTGCTGTCTTCTTCCCACCAGTCATAAATCCATTTGTAATCATTCGGGATGATTGCGCCTCTTATATCGATCTTATGTTTCGTCTTCTTTCACCTCTTTCCCTTTTAACAACATGACCATGACTTGTGTCATAGCTGCGTAGTTTTCTGTGTTTATTTTGTTTAAGCAGTCTTTTAAAAGATTTACAACTTGCGTGTCAAGTCTCCTGATCGGCTGATCCCCTCCCGGTATCGGTGTCATGTTCATTGTTTCGCGCCATTCGTTCGGCGTCATTGCTCCGCGGTCTACCATCGCCTGAAACGCAAGTTTTGTCGTTAGGCTGGCGCACTGTAGATTATTTGCTTCAAAAACAATTCGATTTCCAAACCCTCGTTCTTTCCTTGAGAAGATCCCAACTGTATATGTTTGATGCATCTGTACAACAATCGGCTCTATTTCTGCCTCGTAGTATGCCGTCCACTCGTTTTCCGTGTAGTCACTTTGCACGATTTTTTTATTTGTGTTAAAAAACGAATAGATTCGTTCTATTGTCCGGTCCGTTTGTGCTGCGTTTGGTACATAGTCTTTCGGTTCAATTCTTTGTACGTCTGCTTTCGCATCTACTCCCGCCGCTCCGAAAGTATCCGTCTCGACCGCTAAATAATTCCTAACAAATTTTTCTACATTGCTTTTAATATCTTCGTCTCGCATGGAGGTTTTAAAGTTTAATAGCCACCTTACAACGCCGCTGTTTTTAATCGCCCTTATAATTCCCCGGTCAATCGTCCCTATTACATCCATCATAGGCGCGATCGCTTCCACCGGACTTTCTCCAAAAATGTCATTTTCGTTATAATCTTGTTTTAAATGAATGATATCTTTGTACGGAAATGTTCCGCTTTTTCCGTTTCTATACTGGAATTTTAAAAACAATTCCCCTGTATCGTTATACTTTGTTTCTACCATTGTGCATGGTATCGGGTACATCTGCATCGCTTTCCCGTTTTCATCCCGTACAATTAATATAAACGCATTGTTGTTTAGGCAAAGCTGCGTTGCCACTTTCTCCTGCATCTGCTGTGCCGTCATATACGGGTTTGGTTCTGACAATAAAAAACGGATGTTTGCATCTGGGTTGACTTTCAGCCCTCCCGCCGGATCATCTCGGATGTGTTTCCCTGTAAGTTTCCCGATCGCCTTCACTTTTGGGCGTATGCACGCCCTCACAATGTCACTCTCGTATAACTTCCCGTTCCATGCATAGTGTAGTTCGCCTGTAGTTGTTACCATCTGCAGCACATTCTTTTCTTTTTTCGCGGTCTTTTCTGTTGGTTCTCTCTTCCAAAATGGTTTCATATTCCCTTGTATGATAATTAGGAAGTTAATTATCACACGTTTCCTTTCTTTTAATAT
>OGWX01001656.1_pt1 | contig 14533 bp, 9 predicted proteins | sample 1576151 | NCBI WGS metagenome assembly OGWX01 (sample SAMEA3541591, study PRJEB24748) | human gut metagenome | biome: human gut; feature: human-associated habitat; material: faeces | place: China | collected 2012
GTAAAGATCTACGCAAAATAATATTCATACAGTTGTCAAAGTTTCGTACTTTGACATGTTACAAAACGAGGAGAATATATCGGATTTCCCGATATATTCTCCTCGTATATTTGCTTAACGACTCTTAATACAGTTTACGATAGATTTCTTCCATCTGCTCTATTGTAAATTTTACATAGCTCTGATTCAAAAGTCTTTGCTGTCCTGCTTCTACGCTCTCGGCAAAGCTTCGGATTTCTTCTTTTTTCATTCCGTACTCATGCAGTTTCTTTCTTGGGATGATCCTGTCAAATAATGTTTCCAAAGCCTCATACACTTGACCGGCTTCACAGTGTAAAATCCCTGACAGATATCCGTTCAGTTCTACAAGTTTCCCGTTCGGATTCAGTTCCTGATATTCTGCAAATACAGCTGTCAAGAACTGATAATTCGCCTCTCCGTGTGTCACATGATAAGTTCCGCTTAATGGATAAGACATTGCATGTACTGCTCCGGTTCCTGCATTTCCAAAAGCAACGCCGGCAAGATTACTTGCCACCAGAAATTCTTCCAATAATTCCATCCGGTATTCCGGTCCATGCTCAAGAATCTTCTGGAAACCTTCAAGGATCATTGCCATCGCCTGCTTGCTGAACATGCGTGTATACACATTTGCTTTTGGCGATACACAAGACTCAATTGCATGAATAAATGCATCGATGGCGCTGGTTGCAAAGAACGAATACGGAAGTTTCGATAACAGTTCCGGGATCAATATCGCTTTATCCGCATAGATACTGTCATCCGCCAGCCCCATCTTGCTGTGAATGCTTGTAAGATCTGTAATCGATACATTCGATACTTCTGAACCGGCTCCACAAGTTGTTGGAACGGCAATCAATGGATACGCCTTTTCCAACGGGATCTCACGTCTGAAAATCTGTTCGGTAGTCGCAGTACCTTCTAATACCAGAATCTTGGCCATATCGATGACCGCTCCGCCGCCGATTGCAATGATACGGTCGCAGTCTGTCGCCCTGAAATCCTCGAGCAGTGCATCAATCATCGTATCCGTTGGTTCCCCCGCACCATATTTATTCTTATACACCACATCTGCCTCTAGTCCTAATGGTGCAAAATAACAATCATAGGTACTCTGGCTTGCCAGAATAAAATCTGTGCGTCCTATATTGTATTCTTTTACAAACTCTGCTACCGTTTCGTATTTTTCAATGGTAGTTTTCTGTTGAAATAATTTCATTTTGTTTTATGCTCCTTCTATCAACATCGAATAATCTCCTGTTACGCAGTTACATTCTATCACATTCTCCTTACTTTGTATAAATGGATAAAATTCTTTTTTATCTTTTGGATCTAATTCCAGACAAATAAAAGACTTGATATAATACCCCAATGCCATTGGATTCAGAACGGCATGGTATCCCGTAATAAATCCATGTTTTTCCAGATTACTGAGCCTTGCTGACACTGCAGGGGAAGACAAAAAAAGAATGCCAGTGTACCTTCCGAATGGCCGCGTATATTGTTGCTCTCAGGAAACTGGTATACGCCGAAGAAATCAAAGGGATCTTCCCGTAAATCCCGGAAATGCGTTTTCAGAATTGCCCCGGCAGACTGTATGCAGTACGTCGGGGCAATATTCTATAATACTTGAACTTAATTAAATCCAATCAGTCTTCTCGCCACTGTATATGCAAGCGACGAAATCTTTCTTCCCGGTTTCCCCGGAAGATTCATAGACTGGCCAAGGATACCATAACGAATCTTAATATATGTCTTTGGATCTTTCTTTCTCAGATATATCCAGAGTTCCCTTTTCTTTTCCAGATTTTCTTTATCCTTGGAACGGATGCAAAGAATAGAAGAAACTGTCATCATGATTGCAAGATAATTAAGCATGTACTGTCTTAATTTCTTACTTCCAATATCTTTAAGCTGATACATATCAATCATCGTCTTTGTGACAAAAATCTGCTGATCCAGCCTTTTGATCATTACTTTCTCATTAACCGACTGATCCTCGCGTCCGATAAAATATCTGTAAAAATCTACATCCATATAGTAAATCTTTCGCACATGTGGAAGTGGATAATATACATAAATATTGTCCACATAGAATGTATGCTTCGGCAGATGAAGCTGGATTAATTTCAACATATCGGTGCGATAGATAACTGAATGCATCAGAATATACTGATCCAGATGAAAATGTCCCATATCATCCCAACGGAAAATCTCATCCTGCGGCAGTACATTACGGTAATGGATTACTTTCTTGTGTGCTGCTCCAACTTTCTCATATACGTAGTTGGCAATCAGCATATCTAATTCCATGGCATCTTCTTCCATATGACGCAATACTTCCAGAATTTTATGAAGTGCATCTTCATCCACCCAGTCATCACTGTCTACAACCTTAAAATATTTGCCGGTGGCATGTGTCAGTCCTGAGTTTACAGCATCTCCATGTCCACCATTTTCCTTGTCTACTACTTTAATAATAGTAGGGTATTTTTCCATATATTCATGAGCAATCTCTGATGTTCTGTCCTTTGATCCGTCATTTACGATAATTATTTCAATATCTTCTCCACCCGGAAGAATACTTTCTATCGCATGGGCCATATAATCCTGTGAATTATAACACGGAATGGCAAAAGAAATATATTTCATTCTTCATTTTCTCCTCTTTCTACAATTTGACTTCTATTAGTATAATCTATTTTTCGCTATTTTCCAACAAAATCTTTGTAAAATCCCGTGTTCACAATTTGTTCATTTATCCTTCAAAATTCTTTCACTACTTTAACATTCTTTCTTCATAGGTCTTTTTTATACTATAATCATCAAAGAAATACAGAGAACTTGGTAGCTACTTCCGAACACATGGTGATTTAGAATTTCTCTCATATCCTTTGATATACAAAAGACGTTATCTAGTATGTAAATACTATTTGGAATAAACTTTTTCATAATACATGCCGGGAACTGCGAAAGTGGTTACCCGGCATCCTCCCTTTTATGAAAGATTTTTCCAGATTTCTTTCACTTTTTCCCGTTTCCATATTCCTACAACAATCAATGCGCCAAATAAAACAGCTCTCTCCCATAAAATTATGTTCTTCTTTTTTCCTTCCTTTTTATCTTCCTTGACCATTTTTTCATCCTGTATTACCTTTTCATTTCCATAAAAAATATATTTTCTGACCGGTTCCACAATTTTCTGCCACAAACTCTTTTCCTCGTATATTTCAAATCCTATCTGTGAAACTTTTTCATTTCCCGCAAAATCTTTTGCTTTTACCTCTATTTCATAATTTTTTGCCTCATTTAGCTGAATTTCATATCCCTTCTTCTGTTTTTTCCTGTTTTGTTTTTTTCCATTAATTTTAATGTATTCAATCTGATCTTCCAGATTCTCTGTTCTGACATAAAATGTTTTTTCTTTTTCATATTTTTCTCCATCTTCTATCCCCTCAAACTCGATCACCGGCGGTGTATGATCGATGGTAAATCTCGCTTTTGCTTCTCCTTTATTTCCTGCTGAATCAAAAGCTTCAATTGTCAGTACATGTACCCCTTCTTTTTCAATCTTTTCTCCTGGCCGGTAAAATGCATCGTCCACTTTCATTACATATGTATAATTCGTAAAATCCTTAATCGATTCCTCGATAGAATAATTCCAGCTAAACTTCTTTAAATACTTTCCATCCAACTCATCTACATGTGCAATAACGGGATTTTCTTTATCTATAATCAGCTGTCTCTCGGCATGACTGACATTCCCTGCCATATCTGTTACATTCATTCGAAGTTTATACAGCCCGTCCTCTGCAAGTGTCTGCACACTTTCTTTTTTTGTATCACCAGACTCATTCCTGCTTTTTGTTTTCCATTCTGTGATTTCTGTTTCTTCCTTTTTCCCATCGATATCTTCTTTTAAAATATTGGCCCGCACCGTCTGAATTACATTCTCTTCTTCTGCCAGATAGCTGACTTGTACAGGTTTACTGGTAATCGTATAATCTTCCACTCCTTGTATCAATGCTTTCGGTGCATCTCTGTCAACAAAAACCCGATCCGTTACCACCGTCTGATTTCCCGCATAGTCTGTAGCAATAATTGTTACCGGGGTACTTTCCCCATTCTGTGAGCTTTCTGTAATGACAAATTTTTCTGCTCCTTTACTGCTTTTCCCAACTATTTTTTCTCCTGTTTTACAGATAATTTCCGCGATCTGGCTTCCATTGCTCCCGTCAGAAGCTTCTACCACTACCTCTGCTGCCTCTTTGTGCCAAATATCTGCTCCTCCGGACACTTCCAGACCGATCACCGGTCTTACACTGTCTATCCAGAATTCCTTTCTGCTTTCTGAATTTTCAATCTGATGATGTTCTTCATCTTCCATCCATACTTCCAGTTCATTCCTTCCATCTGCAAAATTCAATTGTTTCAACCGGCAGGATTCATTTAATTTTTCCAGCGTACCTTCCTGCCTTTCCCCATTTCCATTCTCAAAAAGGTATCTGGTCACGCCATTCTTACTCAGATGTGTGATCTTTCCGGTCGGAGCACTGATATAATAGCCATTCTGACCATCCGGATCCTCATATTCCGCATGATACATTTTTATCTCTTCTTCCTCCGGATCTTTTCCATTCTCTTTTTCATCGTCTTTCTCTAAGTCTTTCCCGTCATCTTTCTCGTCATCTTTCTCCGAGTCTTTCCCATCCTCTTTCTCGTCATCCTTCTCTGGATCTTTTCCATCCTCTTTCTCGTCATCCTTCTCCGAGTCTTTCCCGTCATCTTTTTCATCATCCTTCTCCGGATCTTTCCCGTCATCTTTCTTATCGTCTTTCTCTCTATCTTCCTCTGAATCTTTTCTGTCCTCTTTTTCTCCCTCTTCTACCAGATCCTTTTCATTATCTTTGGCGTTGTCTTTGTCCTTGTCAAATTCTTTCTTACTGTCTTTTCCTTTATTTTTTACTTTTATAATCTGCTTTCGACTTCCCGCTTCCACCTGCATCACATTTCCTTCCGGTAACAGATCCGCAATCTGTCCTCCGGTCACCATACCAAACGCTGCTATCATTATTACTTTTTTTATCTTCCTACCCATATATTTCCTCCTTCTGCCTTAATTCCATATTCTTTTTGTAATTTCTTAAATTCTGCATTTTCCAAAAGTTCAGTATCTTCTGTTACATATTCTTTAATCTTGAGTGCACACGTATCTCTATTGACAGCCGGATCTGCACATATCAGTCTTATATGTGTTAATTTCAACTCTTCTGATTCTCCAAGCTCTTTTATCCCCTGAATGCATGTATCGCTTGCCATATCCCGTCTTCCTGCAGTTTCATACAACTGTACCATCCTTTTATACAGCTCTTCTCTCTTACCCGGTTCCGTCTCATCCTCCAATATCTCTGCATATATGTTTGCTGCCTCCTCTTTCTTTTCTTCTTTTTCCAATGCAGACGCCTGATACTGCAATAGTTCTCTCTTCGCAGAATCATTCAGATAATCTGTCTTTAATCCTTCTTCTACCAGATTCAACACTTTTTCTGAACTTTCTTTATCATCCAGTAATCCATACCCTCTTATCAGGCACTGTATTGCCTGTTTTTTCTTCTCTTCCGACTGCATACTTCTTTCTTCCCATTCATTCTCCAGGTAAGCAAGACTTGCTGCAAATTTTTCTGCCTCTTCCGGCACTTTTTGTTTTTCATACGCTTTGATAAGCCTTTTCAGATTAACTGCCAGAGTCTGATTCTCCATTTGATTCAGACATTTCAGACTTTTTTTCATATCTCCCACATTCAGGAAATATGCCAGTGCCAATTCCAGATACTCTTCATCTCTTTCATATATTTTCTTTTTTATCCGGTCATCCGATTTTTCACTTTTTTTCTCTTCTGATTTGGAAGATTCCGTTCTTTTCATCTCTCTCTGGTTTGTTTTTTCAGCATTTTCCCATGCATTTATGAACAAATATCCCCCGAAAACAATAGACAAAACTACTGTTATACACACTTTTTTTCTTCTTTTCCCCTTATTATTCAAAATTTTATCTCTGTCTTTTTCTTCATACCTTGGGATTTGTTTTTGGATTTCTGATACATTTAGATAATGGGTTGATCTTATCCCCATTGCTTTTGAAATAATTCTCTGAAGACGATATTCTTCTCGTCTGTTAAAACGTGGTTCTGCCTCCACAGATGCCAGAATATATTGAAATGTTTTTCCCAGCCCATACATATCCAGTTCCTTACTGGCATGTTGATAATACTTTTCGTCCGGCGGAAGAAAATATTCACGGATATCTCTTCTTTGCATAAATATCATCTTGCTTCTGTTTGCTTCCGACTGCATATCCAGAAAATAAATTCTTCCATCTTCAGACCTGACAATACTATATGGATTTACATATTGATAACAAGGATTTCCCCTGCACCTGTGAAATGACGCCAGTTGTCCTGCTATCTCTTTTAATAATAAAAATATCTCCCGTTTTTTTATTACCGGATGATATTTTAAGTATCTGTCCAGGGTTTTCCCCTGCACATTTTCGGAACTGATATAGCATAATTGTCCATGCTCAATCAGCCGCAACACATCATAACTTTCTTTTTGTTGCAACATATATCACCCCTGTTCTTTTTTCATTTTTTCTTACATGGTAAATTTGGTGAGGCCTCACGAAGTCCTACAGACTATATAGATTAATTAAAAGAATCTATCTTGAAAATATAGATTAAAGATATCTTACCTGATTCATTTCAAAATTTCAACCCTTTTTTATTGTTTTTATATATTTTCTGGCACAGCACTTTAAAGGATCTGCCACAGACAACTTCTCTTACATATTTTTGTATCTACAGAACTTGCTACCGGCAACTTCTCTTGCATGCTGCTTTGGTATACAAAAAGTGCCATATTGCAAGACATGTATCTTGTTATACGCTCGCAATACGGCACTATCTTTCCAATCTTCAAATCTTATCTATTTTTTATCTGTGGCTTAATTCTTTTGGTGTATACAGATGTCTTGGGATTCCATCTACCATAACCGGTGATACATCCCCCTGAATCAATGGACGCACATAAGAAATAAACTCATTTGTTACATAAGTACCTTCTTCGTTTACCCAGTTTCTTGGTACAAGCTTCTCATCATTGGCAATCTTGTGTACATCCTTTACTTCTGTTCCGCACTGATATGGATCATCCGACAGACGTTTTAAGACTACCATCTTTCCGGTATCTCCTTCGTCTGCTGCCTTTACCGCTGCTCCTCCAACCTGATATGCTTCCAGTATATCAACTCTTGAGGCTGCGTGAGATGCAGCTCTTTGTAATGTACTTAATTCAATCGCACGTGTCTTACATCCAATCTCCCCTGCAATATAACTTGCAAGGTAAGATGCTGTTCCGGATAACTGCTTATGTCCAAATGCATCTACAAAGTCAATACTGTTGCCAAGTTCACATACATAAGTTCCATCTTCTGTACGGATTCCTTCTGATACTGCAACAACAATAGATGTTTTCTCCTGTAATAATTGTTTGATCTTTTCTCCAAATAACTGAAGATCAAATGGAAGTTCCGGCAGATAGATAAGATCCGGTCCTTCGCAGTCTTCTCCCTTTGACAATGCAGCCGCTCCGGTCAGCCATCCGGCATTTCTTCCCATTATTTCGACGATAGATACCACGCCTTTTTCATATTCCAGGCAGAAGCTGTCACGGATAATCTCTTTCATAGATGTTCCGATATATTTTGCCGCACTTCCATATCCTGGTGTATGATCGGTAAGTGCAAGGTCATTATCAATCGTCTTCGGACATCCAATGAAGCGGATTGCATGACCGAATATAATGGCATAATCCGATAATTTTTTGATTGTATCCATAGAATCATTTCCACCGATATAGATAAATACTTCGATATCCAGTTTGTCCAGGATCTCAAATATCTTATCATACACTTCTCTGTTCTCATGGATCTCCGGAAGCTTATAACGGCAGGATCCCAAAAATGCGGCCGGTGTTCTTTTTAATAATTCCGCATCCAGTTCGGTCTTGATATGATCTGACAGATCAATATATTTTTCTTTTAATAATCCCTGGATTCCGTGAAGCATTCCATATACTTTATTGGCTCCACGGTCTTTCGCTGTCCGGTATACACCGGCAAGACTGGCATTGATCGCTGCAGTTGGTCCCCCAGATTGTCCTACAATTACATTTCCTTTCATTCGCTTATTTCCTTCCTGTTTTTATTCCGTTTTACCGTTAATTCAATATTAGTGTATTTTAACATAAAAGTCCAGTAATTCTTATTTTTTTTATGCATTTTTACTATTTTTATATATCTTTGTATTGTTTGATGCAAAAAAAACTCTTATTCCCCACCTTTTTGTAGTCTGTACAATATATGGGAAATAAGAGTTTTTATTCATACATTTTATTCAGCTTTTACCGGGTTTGATACACTTACCTTGTGATCATACCATTTGCCCTTTGTTCCGATCAACGCCAGATCAAATTCTTCATCTAACGCCGGAACCGGAACATCAAATCCATAGACTTCTTCTGTCGTTCCATCACTGTATGTAACTTCGTCTGTGGTTGGTTCTAAAAGTTTTGCACCTTTTTTCTGAGCCTCTTTTGCTGTACCAGGGAAGAGATTCACGATATTTTTTGATACGAGACTGATATGTATCGTCATCTTTCCATCTTCTACAGTCAGTGTACCTTTTCCTTCATTTGCTTCATTTACATGAAACATTGTACTGTCCGTCTTAAATTCTGCAGTATAGGTCCCATCCTCGATCGGCGCCTTTGCTGCTTCGGACTTTGAATCTTTTGATTTTTCTTCTTTTGCATCAGACTTCTGCTGTTCTGTCTTGGCTGATTTGTTGTCTGATTTGCCGCTGTCGTCCTTACTTGCACATCCTGTGAATATTGCAGCTGTCATTACTGCAGACAGCACAACTGCCATCAATCTCTTTCTCAACATTGTTATCTCCCTTAATTATCTTTCTTACTGTGCATCCATAGCTGCTTTTGTATGAGCAACATATAACTGCTGGATTGCATCGATCTCTCCAAGACCTGCAATCTGTGTCTTTACACTGTCAAAGTTCTTAGATGCCTCAAACTGACTCTTCCATGAATCATCATCATCTCCGGCCATATCATTATTAGCATGATCTCCGGCAACAACCATAAGTGGACGAAGGATTACATTCTTATATCCGGCATCTTTTACTTTTGCGATAACGGATTCGCAGGAAGTATCTTCCGGCTCACCTTCTACTGTTCCGATGAATACATTCTTATATCCAAGCTGTTCCATCTGTGCCTGCATCTGAGAATAGCTGATCTTTGCTGTATGAGATGTTCCATGTCCCATGAATACAAATGCTGTGCTGTCCTCTGCTGCTGCATCAAGGCTGTCATATTCTGCTGTCTTTACTGCTTCTGCAGTGATTGCCTTAGCTACTGCAGCCTTGTCTTCATTGATTGCTGTTGCGTCCGCTCCAACTTCTCCGAGAAGTGGCTCTGCGATTTTAACAGATTCGAATTTATCTTTGTAACTATTTACTGCTTCTGTTAACTCATCATACTCTGCACCGTGCATCAGATGTGTAGGCTGTACAACCAGTTCCTTTACACCATTCTTTACTGCACGCTCTAAAGCCTGATCCATGTTATCAATCTTCTCACCATCTCTTGCCTGTACATGATTAATGATGATCTGTGCTGTAAATGCTCTTCTTACAGACCAGTCCGGATTAGCTGCCTGAAGTGCTTTTTCAACTCCGCCGATATCGGCTGCACGGCTTGCATTAAAAGATGTTCCGAAACTTACTACCAGGAGTTCCTTCTCCCCGATGTTATCTTCATTTAACGGATCATCCTGAGAAGCATCCCCTGTATCTCTTCCGAAATAATCCGGATCAGCATTTTCACCTTCTACAAGTTCTTTCTGTGCATCTGTCAATTTGTCCCACGCTTCTTTCGCTTCTTTACACTGCTCATCTGTCTTGTCGTTTCTTTCCTGCACATAGATGGCATCAATCTTCTTTGCTACTTCATCTGCGGCTTTCTGATCGTCCTCTTTTGATGAATTCTCTGTAGTCTTCTTGCTGCTGTCTGAATTGCTGCCTGCTTTGGAACCACATCCGCCAAGTGCTGCTACACACATAGCTGCTGATAATAATACAACTACCAGTTTCTTTTTCATTTCTTTTACCTCCTGATTTTCCGATTGTCAATGCACGAGATACAAAAAACCCAGCCACCGTCAGCTCCGTCAGAATATATGGCAAAAAAAAGCCTTCGTCAGAAAACGAAGACAACGAAAATAAAACTGTATTATACCACATACAGTTCTGTGATCCATTTCGTACTGCCAATTCCTCGTGGCCTGAACTTTTTCGTTCCTGTACTGCGAAAGGCAGGTCTCCCGGCTTATTGCTCTGACACATCTGCTCCCTTCCCGGTTCTCCCAGTGGATCTGTAGCTTCTGCTTGCAAAACACGGTGACGAGTTCGTACAGGATTCTCACCTGTTTCCCTTTTCACCAGTCAGATCCTTCTTTCCACAAATTATTCTGAATCCTTCTGACTGACACCTCACACAATCTTGATTAAATTTACTATGTAACCTTAACACAGTTGCCCAAATTATGTCAATACTGTCCCGGTCATCTGAATTGAAACATCCGCTTCGGAACAGCAAAAAACCCTCGTCCGACTTAATGTCAAACAAGGGTCTCTCGTACGTGCGCGAGAAGATTCGAACTCCCGACCTTCTGGTCCGTAGCCAGACGCTCTATCCAGCTGAGCTACGCGCACATATTATATTTGTTTGCCTCAGTTATTTATGTACCTCAGCAACGAAATTAATTATAGCGCAACGTTTTCTATCTGTCAACAACTTTTTCAAATTTTTTTAAATTATTTTTTTAAGCTCTGGTGGCCTGCAAGTCTTCCTTTTCTCTGGCCGTTTCTTTCTTCTTTTTATAATGGTATAATTATTACATATTTACAATACATTAGAAAATGAGGATTTCTTTATGACAAAAAAAGTTGCTGTAATCAATGATCTGTCCGGACTTGGACGCTGTTCCCTGACTGCTGCCATCTCCGTATTATCTGCGATGGGAATCCAGGCCTGTCCACTCCCTACCGCCATTTTAAGTTCACAAACAGAATACCCCAGCTACTACTGTTATGATTTTACCGATAAGATGGATTATTTCCGCCAGGAATGGAAGAAACTAGGCACTTCTTTTTCCGGAATCTATACCGGTTATGTTGCCAGTGTCTGCCAGATTGAACAGATCATGCACTTTCTGGATACTTTCCAGACAGCAGACACCTTTCTTCTGGTCGATCCTGTAATGGGAGACGATGGCGTTACCTATGATATGTATACTTCCGGGCTTCTGACTGCTATGAAAGAACTTGCCGCACGTGCAGATGTTATCACTCCTAACCTTACCGAATTCTGTCTGCTGACGGATATAGATTATAACAGCCTGCAGGATCCGTCTCTGTCTATACAGCAGCTCATTTCACGACTTAAGGATGCAGGGCAGACTTTAACAAAGGATCATGAAAAAAAGGTCCTCATCACTGGTATTCATTTTACTGCAGATGACGGAGTTCATAAGATTGGAAATCTCCTGCTAGATGGCTCTTCACATTTTCTTTCGGCATATCCCTGTTGCAACGGAAGTTATTCCGGTACGGGTGATCTCTTTGCTTCCTGCATCACAGGCGGACTTGCCAGAGATATTTCCCTTACGGAAATGATGCAGACCGCAGGTTCTTTTCTTGAAAAATCATTAATTGATTCTGTAGAAGAACATGTTCCGGTAAACGAAGGCGTTAATTTTGAAAAATATTTGTATCTCTTGCATACATAGAACCTGCCACTGGCAGTTTCTATTGCATACATTGGTATTAAAAATCACCATATATCTTTTGAAAATTTCTCTACTGAAACTCTTTCTTTTGATATATGGTGATCTTCTTTCTATATTATTGGTATCTCAGATTGATATTTCGTTACATAATTTCTGACAACGTAATCTGTGCTCCCACAGCTTCTGCCTGTAATTTATAAACTTCCGGATAATATCTTGTCGAAAATACATATTCCCCATCATTTACAAATACTTCAACAGAGGATGTATCGGCCAGAATCTTCAGATTCTCCACTTCTTCCACTTCTACATATCTCATGCTTCTTCCTGAAGATACCGAAGTTTTATCCTGATCTGTAAAATGCATCCGGAATTTTCCATCAGCATAATCCAGGATCAGCTTCTCTGAAAGGATAACTTTAAAGCGGTTCTTTGTAATATCCGAAATCGTCATTTCATATACCGGATATCCCTCTCCTTCCAGCATACCTTTCACATCACTTACCAGATGTTTCTTCTCTTCTAGTTCTCTTATCGGACGTTGACAGATCTTGCCGTCTTTTTCAAAGATTTCTCTTGGAAATGTAAAGCAATGCTGCCATCCTGTCTGAATGGTCGGATTGCTGTATTCTTCGCAGTCCGGCATTCCCATCCAGCTGATGTGGATCCTTCTTCCGTCTTCCGTCTCAAAACTCTGCGGGGCATAATAATCAAACCCATAATCCCACAAATGATACTCTGACAACTTGTATTCTCCAAGAATATCTCCTTCTATCTCAAAGTATCCGGACTGATATACATTACGATCCTCCCAGATACCACCTTCCAGTCCCTGAACAGACGTGGAAAGAAGTTTCTTATCTCCGATTTTGAAATAATCCGGGCATTCCCACATATACCCGAATGGCTTTTCGGATTCCACCCGGTTTCTGAACTTCCAGTTTACTTTATCTTCAGATTCAAATACAAGTACCTGACCTACATCTTCGTTCGTTCTTGCACCCTGTACCATATAATAAGTACCATTTTCTTTCCATACCTTTGGATCTCTTACATGACAGGTCAGATCGTCCGGATAATCTGAATTTCTCATCAGTTCTTTTTTCTTTCCGAACGTCTTGCCGTCTTCCGTTATAACCAGAACGGTATTGCCCTCACGTCCGGTGCGGATGTAATCATATTCCCCGTCTTCTAATTTGACATTTCCTGTATAGTACAGATACATTTTTCCATCTTCAATAAATGCGGATCCAGAATATACTCCGTGACAGTCAAATGGCTGATCTGGATAAAGTGCGGTACCCTGATATTCCCACTTAATCATATCCTTGCTGGTATAGTGACCCCACATCTTCACACCGCCTTCTGCATTAAACGGCGAATACTGGAAAAACGCGTGATAGATACCCTGGAACTGGCAGAGTCCATTTGGATCATTCAGCCAGCCGACCGGCGGCATCAGGTGTAGTTTTTCACGAAATTTTCTATCTGATACGGATAACTCTTCTCTGGTTTTCTGGCTTTGTTCTGCGGTCTCTACTAATTTTACAAGATCTCTTGTTAATGCGTTCATAAATCAATCGTCTCCATCTATCTATAAGCATTATTTCTATACACATTATTTTATAAGTGTCATAACTTTACTTGTTGTCTTAACCTCAGCAGGTTCTGCTTTTGTTACATTTCCGAATTCATCTGTATTTGTCAGAATCATCATTGTTGTCGTCTGATATCCTGCATTCTTGATTTCCTCAAGATCCGCTTCTACCAGAATATCTCCTGCATGTACTTTGTCGCCATCAGAAACTTTCTTTGTAAATCCTTTTCCATCCATCTTTACAGTATCGATACCGATATGGATCAGAAGTTCGCCACCCGCTTCTGTTGTGATACATACGGCATGACCTGTCTCGAAGATATTCGATACTTCTCCGTCGCATGGCGCTACGATTTTTCCGTCTGCAGGCTCTACTGCAACGGTAGCTCCGAGCATCTCTGATGCGAATGTCTCATCTGCTACTTCTGCTAACGGAATCTGTGTTCCATTTACCGGGCTTGTTAATGTCTCTTCTGTTGTAGCTGCTGTTGTGTCGTCTGTTGCTACTGTGTCTGTTGTTTCCATATTTTCTACTGCTGCTGTCTCTGCTGCATCTGCGGTTGCTGCCTTTGGTTCTGCATCCTTATAGATCAGGAATGAGATCACGAATGCTACGCCAACTGCAATCACCATCTCGATCAGGTACTGAAGCGGCTGGTTCAGGCAGAGCAGGATACCGAAGATACCTGTCACACCAGTTCCTTTCGCTCCGAGGTGTACCAGTGATGCATATAATGCCCCACATCCTCCACCGATACATCCGGCGATGAATGGTTTGAAGAATCTTAAGTTTACACCGAAGATTGCAGGCTCTGTAATTCCCATAAATGCACTGAGTGATGATGGAAGCGCCAGAGATTTGATCTTCTTATCTTTAGACTTAATACCTACTGCAAGTGCTGCAGCTCCCTGTGCTACGTTGGCTGCACTTGCAAGTGGAAGCCAGTATGTAACACCGTATTTTGCAAGCTGTCCGATGTCAATGGCTGTAT
>OGWX01001659.1_pt1 | contig 14496 bp, 12 predicted proteins | sample 1576151 | NCBI WGS metagenome assembly OGWX01 (sample SAMEA3541591, study PRJEB24748) | human gut metagenome | biome: human gut; feature: human-associated habitat; material: faeces | place: China | collected 2012
GCCGCCGACCGTTGGATGCCCGTCGATAACTACATCGGCGGCATCGAGCACGCCATTCTGCATCTGCTCTACAGCCGCTTCTTTACCAAGGCGCTGCGCGACCTGGGTCTGCTGAGCGTGGACGAGCCCTTCACCAACCTGCTGTGCCAGGGCATGGTCAAGGACGAGAACGGCGACACCATGTCCAAGTCAAAGGGCAATGTCGTGCCCCCGAGCTCGGTCATCGAGCCCTACGGCGCCGACACCATGCGTTTGGCGATCCTGTTTATCGCCCCGCCCGAGAAGGACTTCGACTGGGACCCCAAGGCCGTCGAGGGCGCCAACCGCTTCATCAAGCGCGCCTGGCGTATCGTGTGGCAGCTCGTCCAGTCCGGCGACGCCAACGTGGCCTTCGACAAGTCCGCGCTCGACGAGGTTGCGATGAAGCTCTATCGCGAGCGTCACCGCACCATCGCCAAGTGCACCGAGGACTTCGATCGCGGCCAGTTCAACACCGCGATCTCGGCCGTCATGGAGCTCGTCAACGCGGCGAGCGCCTACCTCAACGCCACCGAGGGTACTGACCGCGACAAGGCTCTGTGCTACGGCGTGGCCAAGGACATCGTGAGCGTCCTGGCGCCCATCTGCCCGTTTTGGGCCGACGAGCTGTGGCACGAGGCGCTCGGCTGCGAGGGCAACGCCTACACCGCCGCCTGGCCCGAGTTCGACTTGGCCGAGTCCATCGAGGACACGGTGCAGATCGTCGTTCAGGTGCTCGGCAAGGTCCGCGGCCGCATCGACGTGGCCCGCGATGCCTCCAATGAGGAGATGCAGGCTGCCGCCGAGGCTGCCGTCGCCAAGTGGCTCGAGGGCAAGACGGTCGTCAAGGCCATCTGCGTGCCCGGCAAGCTGGTCAACCTGGTGGTCAAGTAAGCGCTGCGCGCTTAGCTGACACATAAAAGACGAGGGGCGATCCGGTTGGGTTGTCCCTCGTCTTGTGTTTTATGCCCTGCTTTGTCATTGCGTCGCACCCTCTTCTATGGGATGTGTACTAGGTCCCTAAAGTAAACGTTGCCCGTTGCCTCTTCGAACATCCAAATGTTGAGGTAGACGTCGTTGAGGTCGTTGTTCACATTAAAGTCCGGATCGTCGAAGGTGCCCACAAAGGTGAGCATGGCGCGCGTTTCCTCGCCCGCTGCGACCTGCTGGCGCATGCGCACATCGCGGACCACGCCGTTGACGTAGGCATAGGAGTCCACATCGCCAAACATCATGTCGACACCGGTGTTGTTGGTCACCGTAAAGACGAGCGCGGCGTCGCCGTAGCCGTCGGCGTCCTTGCCCACGCAGGTAACATGGACGTTCTCGTCTGCCTCAAGGTCGATGGGGAACTGTTCTTGAGGGTCGGGACCTAAGCCCTGGGGATCGTCGATGTCATCGTCTATTTTGTCGAAGCTTACCGGGGGTTCGGTTTTCTCGATGGTTTTGGTGCTGCCGAGTTCCGGTTCGCATGGTCCGGTTTTACCATCGATGTTGTTGCAGCCCGTCAGAGCGAACGAACAGGCAGCTACGACGAGCGCGGTCGCGCAGAGGGTGCCTAGGCGTTCCATGGATCCTCCTTGCCGTAGAGATACTGGAAGGTTGTGTGGTCAATGCGTGCGGCAGGCTTTCTCGCTACAGAATGCCTCTCAGCTCTAGTCTGGCCGATGTGCGCCCAGGGATGGAATGCCCATAGGGCCCGATTCGGTCGGCACGCTGGGACGCATGGCCCGTTTTGGGACTGTTGAGGGCGCGCCGCATGGGGTTCCTCGGTCAATTGTCCTATTCTTGTGGAGAACCTGTGCGCACGCTGACCTGCAGATTCGTACTGTGCTTGCGCGTTTCCGCAGCTATTGGTATAGTTTGCTTGCAAATGAAGTTGTAATTGAAAGAAGTGGGGTTTCGGCCCCGCTTCTTTTTTGTATGGATGGAGGTGCCACAATGGTCAAGACCAAGACCGAGCAGGCGATCATCGACGCGCTCGAGGCCGTCGCTCCCCAGCACGATGTCGACATCGTCGACGTCGAGCTCGTGGGCGCCACCAAGGCCCCCTGCGTGCGCGTGCGTATCGAGGGTGCCGAGGGTCAGAGCCTGTCGCTCAACGACGTCACGGCCAACACCAAGTGGGTCGGCGATGTGATTGAGGAGCTCGACCCTATCTCTTCGAGCTATGCGCTTGAGGTGTCGAGCCCGGGCATGGCGCGCCCGCTGCGCCGCCCGTGCGACTTTGCCCGCTTTGTTGGCGAGAACTGTGAGCTCACCTCCACCGCTACCGAGGGCCGTCGCAAGTACGCCGGCAAGATCGCCGCCGCCACCGAGACGAACGTGACCCTCGAGCTCGAGGACGGCGAGTCCGTTACCCTCGATTTCTCTGATGTTAAAAAGTGCAAGTTGAAGCCCACCTATGACTTCAAGCCCGCGAAGGAAGGAAAGTAAGATGGCAGCATCCGACATGATGTCCGCCCTGATGGAGCTTTGCCAGGAGAAGCACATCGACCAGCTCTACCTGATCGACCGCCTGGAGCAGTCGCTCGCCAAGAGCTATGCCGAGATCCTGCATCTTGAGTGGGGTGCCAAGGTGACCATCGACCGCACCACCGGCAAGATCTACGTCTACCGCCTGGAGCCGATCGACGATTCCATGGACGAGGAGGGCAACTTCACCGAGTTCGAGGAGATCGACGTTACCCCCAAGAACACGAGCCGCATCGCTGCCCAGCACGCCAAGGCCGAGATCAACGCTATCGTGCGTAACTCCGCCCGTGAGCAGATCTACGAGGAGTTCTCCGGCCGCATCGGTGACCTCATCAGCGGTACCGTGCTGCAGTCCACGCCCGACTTCACGATCGTCAAGATTCGCGAAGGCGTCGAGGCCGAGCTGCCGCACTTCGACCAGCGCCGTTACGAGAACGAGCGCAACGAGCGTCCGATGGGCGAGCGCTACCTGCACAACCAGCACATCAAGGCCGTGATCATCGACGTTCGCGACCCCAACTCCAACCTGCAGCCGGTTCGTGGCGAGCACAGCCGTCCGCCGATTGTCATCTCCCGTACCCACCCCGAGCTCATGCGTCGTCTGTTTGAGCAGGAGGTGCCCGAGATCTATGAGGGCACCGTCCAGATCAAGTCGATCGCCCGCGAGCCCGGCCAGCGCTCCAAGGTCGCCGTCCACTCGCTCGACGACCGTCTGGATCCCGTGGGTGCCTGCGTCGGCCCCAAGGGCAGCCGTGTTCGCGCTGTCGTGGGCGAGCTCCGTGGCGAGCGCGTCGACGTCATCCTGTGGGATGCCGATCCTGCCGTCTACGTTGCCAACGCCCTGTCGCCCGCTAAGGTCACCCGCGTCCTCATCGACGAGGAGAAGGCCTACGCCGGCGTCATCGTGCCCGACGACCAGCTGTCCCTCGCCATCGGCAAGGAGGGCCAGAACGCCCGCCTCGCCGCGCGCCTGACCGGCTGGCACATCGACATCAAGTCCGAGACGCTTGCCGCCGACATCCTCAAGAATGTTCCCGTTCACGAGGAGCCCGCCGCCGACCTGATCGGTGACGAGGAGGACGAGGATGTCCGCCGCTGCGAGTACGTGTCCGAGGACGGCATCCAGTGCCGCAACCAGGCCCGTCCCGGCTCCCGTTTCTGCGGTGTCCACGACACCGACGCCTTCGATGATGCGGAGGACCTGATCTAGCGCGCGGTCGCGCCGGGCAGGTCCCGGCGCATCTCCCACGCTCGTTCAGTCTCTAGGCACCCAAGGTGCCAGAAAGGGTAGGTGAAGTCATATGGCAAAAGTCCGTGTGTCCACCCTGGCCAAAGAGTTCGGCATGACCTCCAAGGAACTTATGGGTCATCTCGCCGAAATGAAGATTCCCGCTAAGTCCGCTTCCTCCACCTTGGAGGATGCCTATGTCGCCATGGTCCGCAAGCAGCTCGCCTCGGTGATCGAGGCCCGTGCTCAGGAAGTCGAGGCCGCCAAGCAGGCCGAGGAGCAGGCAGCTGCCGCCGAGGAGGCCGCTCGCGCCGCCGAGGCCGAGCGCGAGCGCATCGCCGCCGAGAAGGCACGCGAGGAGGAGCGCCGCCAGTTTGCCGCAGCCCAGGCTGCCGAGGAGGCCGCCCGCGCCGAGGCCGAGGCCAAGAAGAAGGCCGAGCAGGAGCGCCTTGCTCGCGAGAAGGAGGAGGCTGCCCGCGAGGCCCAGCGCCGCGCCGTTCCCGCTTCCGATTCCGGTTCGCGCTTCCGTTCGCTGCTCGACCAGATCGCCGCACAGGAGACCGTGCTCAAGGAGAAGAAGGACGCCGAGGACAAGGCCAAGGCCGAGCGCGCCGCCGAGCGTGGTAACCGTCGTGGCGGCAACAACGACCGCCGCGGTGGCCGTCGTAACGATGGTGGCCGTCGTAACGATCGCAGTGCTTCCGACAACAACTCCGAGCGCAACGCCTCCGAGAGCCGTCCGCACAGCCATCGCACCAACGCCAGCAACAACGTCGCTGCCGGCATGGACTTCCCCAACCCCGATAAGCAGGGCAAGGGCAAGAAGCGCAAGGGCGGTCACAACAATGAAGAGGACCACTACAGCCGCATGGCTCGTGAGGCCGAGGAGTACAGCCGCGAGAAGGTGCTCGAGGAGGCTCGTGCTGCCGTCGAGGAGGCCTCTCGTGAGTCCACCGGTCGCCGCAGGAAGCGCAAGGAGAAGCGTGAGCGCGAGGCTGCCAAGGCTCAGGAGGAGCGCAAGATAGAGGAGGCATTGGCCCAGGGCGTGAACCCCGAGGAACTCGATGCCATCAAGGTCTCCCAGGGTGTTACGGTCCAGGAGCTCGCTGAGGCGCTCGACGTTCCGGCCAACGACATCATCAAGCGCCTGTTCCTGCTGGGTACGCCGCTCACCATGACGCAGTCCATGTCAGACGACCTCGTCGAGCTCGTTGCCGACGACCTGGGCCGTCAGATCAAGATCATCACCCCCGAGGAGGAGAACACCTTCTCGTTCTACGACGATCCGGCCGACCTTAAGCCGCGCGCCCCGGTCGTCACCGTCATGGGCCATGTCGACCACGGCAAGACGAGCCTCCTCGACGCCATCCGTCACACCGGTGTCGCTGCCGGCGAGGCGGGCGGCATTACCCAGGCAATCGGCGCTTCGCAGGTTATGATCAACGACCGCAAGATCACCTTCATCGATACCCCGGGTCACGCCACCTTTACGGCTATGCGTGCCCGTGGTGCCAAGGTGACCGACATCGTCATTCTGATCGTGGCTGCCGACGACGGCGTCATGCCCCAGACCGTCGAGTCGATCAACCACGCCAAGGCCGCCGGCGTACCCATCGTCGTTGCCGTCAACAAGATCGATAAGCCGGGCGCCAACCCCGACCGTGTGCGTCAGGAGCTCACCGAGTACGGCGTCATCCCCGAGGAGTGGGGCGGGCAGAACATGTTCGTCAACATCTCGGCCAAGCAGAAGATCGGTATCGACGACCTTCTGGAGACCGTGCTGCTCCAGGCAGACGTGCTCGAGCTCAAGGCCAACCCGGACACCTTTGCCTCCGGCAACGTCCTCGAGGCCAAGCTCGACAAGGGCCGCGGCTCGGTCGCTACTGTGCTCGTGACCCGCGGTACCCTGCACGTGGGCGATACGCTGGTCGCCGGCCTCACCTACGGCCGCGTCCGCGCCATGCTCGACCCCAAGGGCCGCGCCGTCACCGAGGCCGGTCCCTCCGACGCCGTTGAGATCCTGGGCCTGCAGTCCGTGCCCAACGCCGGTGACGAGTTCCGTGTGTTCGAGGACGAGCGCGAGGCTCGCGCCCTTGCCGACGAGCGTTCGCTCAAGGCCCGTATCGAGGAGCAGAGCCGCGTCAAGCACGTCACGCTCGAGAACCTCTTCGAGACCATTGCCGACGCCGAGGTCAAGGAGCTCAACCTGATCATCAAGGCCGACGTCCAGGGTTCCATCGAGGCCCTTCAGGACTCGCTCGACAAGATGGATCAGTCCGAGGTTCGCATCAACACGATCCACTCCGCCGTTGGTGCCATCAACGAGACCGACGTCGTTCTGGCCGACGCCTCCAACGCCATCATCATCGGCTTTGGTGTCCGTCCCGACGGTAAGGCCCGCTCCGCTGCCGAGCGCGAGGGCGTCGAGATCCGTTGCTACGACGTCATCTACAAGTGCCTCGAGGAACTCGACGCTGCCCGTATCGGCATGCTTAAGCCCACCGAGGTCGAGGTCTCCACGGGTACCGCGACCGTCCTGGACACCTTCAAGGTGCCCAAAGTCGGTATCGCCGCCGGTGTCCGTGTCGAAGAGGGCGAGATTGCCGCGACCGATTCCGTGCGTCTGGTGCGCGACGGCATCGTGGTCTTCAACGGCAAGATCGCCTCGATGCGCCACTACAAGGACGAGGCCAAGAGCCTCAAGAGCGGTTCCGAGGGCGGCATTGGCCTGGAGAACTTCCAGGACATCAAGCCCGGCGACCAGATCGAGGGTTACCGCATCGACCAGGTTGCCCGTACCGAGTAGGGGGTAGCGCTATGAAGCAAACGCAGGCAACCCGCCGTCTGGGCGAGCAGCTTCGCGAGAAGCTCGGTTATATCCTGCTCTTTGAGGTTTCCGATCCGCGTCTCGACCTGGTTACTTTGACCGCGGTCGAGGTCGCGGTGGACCGTTCGTTCGCGCGTGTGTTCGTGTCGTGCGATGCGAGCCGCTACGACGAGGTCATGGAGGCGCTCGCAAGCGCTAAGGGCCGTATTCGCAGCCTGTTGGCTCGCTCGCTCGATTGGCGTGTTACGCCCGAGCTCGATTTTCGCATCGATCGCTCGACCGATGAGGCCGAGCGCATCACGCGTGCGCTGGAAAACGTTCCCGCCACGCTTGCGATCGAAAAGGACGAGGACGGCTATCCGATAGCGGATGCCGCCCAGGAGGCAGCTTTAGATGACTAATTCCGCCGACCTCGCCTCGTGCGAGTCTGCAGATATTCAGCGACGCATCCTCGAGCTCATCGAGGGTGCGTCCCCCATTGCGATTTCGGGGCACACTTCTCCCGATGGCGACGCCCTGGGCTCCGTGTTGGGTCTGGGCCTCTCGCTTATGAAGTTTTTCCCTAACAAGGACATTGCCCTGCTGCTGGCAGACGATGATCCGGTTCCGCGCATTTACCGCTTTATGGAAGGCTCCGATCGCCTGGTACCGGCATCTGCGTATACCGGCAATCCGGACCTGTTCATCTCGGTGGACGTGCCGGTCGTCGAGCGTCTCAATAATTCCGCCGAGGTGCTTCGTCGCTCCAAGCATGTGGTGTGCTTCGATCACCATCCGGCGCGCGAGGAGTTTGCCGAGCTCAGCCTGAGGCGCGTCGAAGCTGCAGCCTGCGCCATGATCATCGACCGCTTCTTGGACAATTGCGGCATTGTCGCACGTGATGGCGTTGCGACCTGCCTGCTGTGTGGCTTGGTTACCGATACCGGCCGTTTTCAGTACCAAAACGCCGATGCAGCCGCGTTCCATGCAGCCTCGCGTCTGGTTGCCCACGGTGCCGATCCGGCGCGTGTGGCACTCGAGGTTTACCAGAGCATGCGCGTTGAGTTTTTGCACCTCAAGTCCATCGTTATGGGCCGCATTAAGACGGTGGCCCACGGGCGCGTCGCGTATAGCTACGCGTACCAGAGTGACCTTGAGGCCTGCGGTGTCACCTCGGACGAGTGCGACGGTCTGGTTGACGTGGTGCGCTCGGTGATGGGCGTCGAGGTCTGTCTGTTCCTGAAGGGCATTGAGGGCGATACCAAGGTGCGCGGCAACCTGCGCTCCAAGGGCGACCTCAACGTGTCCGAGATCGCTGCTGCCTTTGGCGGAGGCGGACATCCCGCTGCCGCCGGTTTCTCCAACAACGGAACGATTCTCGAGACGCTTACCGTGGCACTTCCCATGCTGGCCGAGCTGGTGGGGGAGGATCCCGCTTCGGTGACCGTCGAGCTTTAACTTTTTGGATGGTACATGGCTCGTCGTACGCCTTCTCAACTGAATATGCTGCTCGCCGTCGATAAGCCGGTGGGCTGCACGTCCCACGATGTGGTCTCGCAATGTCGGCGCGCCCTCCATGAGCGTCGCGTCGGCCATGCCGGCACGCTCGACCCCATGGCATCGGGTGTCATGGTGGTGGGTGTTGGCCAGGCCACCCGTCTGCTGGGCATGCTAACCCTCGATACCAAAAGCTATGTCGCCGACATCTCGTTTGGCGCCGAGACCAATACCGATGATGCGGAGGGCGAGGCGGTCCGCACCGTGGCTGTTGCCAACGAGCTCCGCGATCCTGCCTATGCCCGTGAGCGCTTGGCCGCCATGCTGGGTCCGCAGATGCAGGTGCCGCCGGCGTTTTCGGCTATCTCGGTCAATGGCGTTCGCGCCTACAAGTCTGCTCGCGAGGGCAATGCGGTGGACCTACCTCCGCGCCCCGTCGAGGTCTATGCCGCCGACCTGATCGCCGTGGGAGGCGAAGGTGATACGTGTGTGTGGACCGTGGCGTTCTCAGTGAGCAAGGGTACCTATATCCGTGCGCTCGCTCGCGACTTGGGCCGCGCCTGCGAGAGCGCCGCGCACATTTCCGCGCTGCGCCGCACGGCCTCCGGTGTTGTTTCCATTGGCGCTTGTCATGCGGTCGAGGAGCTTTCTCCCGAGTCCGCGCCTGGCTTTGCCCTGGATCCCATTGCGGCCCTGGGCGCCACGCGTGTTGACTTGCCGGGCAATCTTGCCGACGACCTGCTCTGTGGCCGACGCATTCCCGTTGAGCGTGCGCTTGCCGATTTCGATACCGCGAAGGCGCCTTTTGCGTTGGTGCTCGATGGGGGACTCAAGGCGCTCGCCCGCATTGAGAGTGGCCGCTTTGTCATGGAGCACGTGTTTCCGCAGGCAATCGGCGGTGTTCGATGATGTTGTCCGCTCGCGAGCTCGCGCGTATCTTTTTCGAGGGCGAGTCGGACGAGGCTCGCATCGTTACTGCCGATGCGTTTGATGAGTGCGAGCACTTGGGTGCCGCATCGATTGCCATCGGCGTGTTCGATGGTGTGCACCGTGGACACCAGGAACTCATCGAAGCGCTTGTCCGTGATGCCCGTGCCCATGGCTGCAAGGCGGTCGTGGTCACTTTCGATCCCGACCCGGACGTCGTGGTGAGCCCTTCGCCCGCTCAAAAATTGATGACGACGGCCGACCGTCTGCATGCCCTGGCTCAAACCGGGGTCGATGCAGTGGTGGCCGTTCCCTTTACGCCTGAGGTCGCGGCGCTCGACCATGTCGGTTTTCTCGCACTGTTGTCACGCGTGGTCGACATTCGCTCGATTCGCGTTGGCAGCGACTTTAGGCTGGGTCGCGGCGGTGCTTCTGGTGTTGCCGAGATGCGCGCCTGGGGTGCCGAGCGCGGCGTTGACGTATACGGGCACGACTTGCTTTGCGAGGGCGGTGAGGCCATTTGCGCCACCCGCATTCGTCACGAGCTGAGACAGGGCCATGTGGGGCTTGCTGCTGGGTTACTCGGACGCCCGTATATGGTGCGCGGCGGTGTTATTCGCGGCCGTCACGAGGGCTCTGGCATGGGCTTTCCCACGGCAAACCTACAGGTTCCCGACGGCATTCAGGTGCCTGCCGATGGCGTGTATGAGGGCCTGTTGCTGGTAAACGACATCGTGTGGCCCGCTGCCGTTAACGTCGGACTGCCGCCGACGTATGCCGACGATGCGGCATCTGCGCATCTCGAGGCTAATTTAATTGGTTATACGGGCGACCTGTACGGCGCTTCCGTTTCGCTGGCGTTTACGCGCTGGCTGCGTCCGTCGCGCGTGTTCGATTCGCTGGATGAGTTGATCGCGACCGTCGAGGGTAATATCGAAGATATTCGTCACAACTTGGGCGAGCAGGGGGTGAGTGTCCGTGATTAGCGATGAGGAAAAAGACCAGGTACGCGCTGCGTCCGACTTAGTCGCCATCGTGCAGGAAACGGTTGAGCTCAAGCCCCGCGGTCATGAGTTTTGGGGTTGCTGCCCTTTTCATGGCGAAAAGACTCCGTCCTTCCACATTATTCCCGCCACGCAGGTGTGGCATTGCTTTGGCTGCGGCGAGGGTGGCGACGTCTTCACCTATATCATGAAGCGCGAGAACCTGAGCTTTCCCGAGTCAATCCGTTATTTGGCCGATCGCGCGGGTATTGAGCTGCACGACACCGGAGACCGCCGCGAGCGCGGTACCAAGCGTGCCCGCATCTACGATCTGTGCGCCGAGACCGCCCAGTTCTATCACACCATGCTTATGCGCGGTAAGGACGGCCGTCCGCGCGAGTACTTTGCCAGCCGCGGCATGGGTGGCGACGTCTGCCGCCGCTACTGCCTGGGCTTTGCGCCTGGCCGCAACGCGCTGGTGTCGCACCTGTCCCAGGCGGGTTTTACCCCGCAGGAGATGATCGATGCCAACGTTGCCGTGAGCCGCGGGCGCGGGCAGCTTGCCGACCGCTTCTACGACCGCGTGATGTTCCCCATTTTTGATGAGCAGGGTCACAACATCGCCTTTGGCGGTCGCATCATGGGAGACGGCCAACCCAAGTACCTCAACACCGCCGAGACGAGCGTGTTTCATAAAAAGCGAAACCTCTACGGCTTTAATTGGGCCAAGGAGTTTATCGTCGCGCAGGATACCGCCATCGTGGTAGAGGGCTATACCGACTGCATCGCCTGTTGGGAGGCGGGGATTAAAAACGTCGTCGCCACGCTGGGCACCGCGCTCACGGAGCATCACGTCAAGACGCTCACCCGCTTTGCCAAGCGCATCGTGTATATGTTTGACGGCGATGCCGCCGGTCAAAAGGCCGCTCGCCGTGCGATTCAGTTTATCGAGCAGGATTCTATGGACCTGCGCTGCGTGGTGCTGCCCGACGGTAACGATCCCATGGAGTTCATCACGGCGCACGGCGGAGGGGAGCTGCAGAAACGCATTGACGCCGCCGAGCCGCTCATGGACTTCGTGTACCGTTCGCTGCAGGAGTCGAGCGACATCTCCACGCCGGGCGGTCGCGCCAAGGCGCTGGAGGATGCGCTGACGCTTATCTATCCGCTGCGCGACAGCTATATGATCGACACGTACTTTATTCAAATTGCCGACCTGTTGGGTTTGGATCTGGAGACCGTGCGTGCGAGCTCGGGCCGTGTGTTTCGCGATGTCGCCAAGCGCGAGGATGCGGAACGACGTCGTGAGCAGAACTATGAGCGCCAGCGGGCACAGGCTGAGCGCTCTGGTAGCGCGGGCGGTCGGACGTCTGGTTCGCAGGGGGCATCTCGCGGTGCTTGGGCATCGGGCGCGACGCCGCCGGTGTCCGCGCCGGTCGAAGAAGAGCCGTATGACTACGTCCCGCTCGATGCCTACGGCGCCGCGCTCGTGGAGGTCGTCGACGACCTGCCGCCGATCGACGCGCCTGATGGTATGGGTGCTGTACCTGTGACTGATGGTTCGGGTGCTCCGGCTGCGGCGGCGCCGATGGTTCTTACTGATCTTGAGCGTAAGTCCTTGGCAGGGGAGCGTGAGCTGCTGACCATGCTCACGAGCTACCCCGACCTGTTCCGCACGTATGCCGACCGCATCTGCTCTATCGAGTGGGTTGACCCACGTCACGAGTCCATCGCATGGGCCGTTCTGGCAACGCCGCCGGGAACCGATCCTGCAGCCTGCATGGATGCGGCGCGTTCGGTGTGTCCCGAGGCGGCAACGCTTGTGAGTGCCGGGCGCATCTCGGCGACGAGCAAGCACCCCACCGAGACGAACATCGTGTTTATGCTCGATACGCTCGAGCTCTACACCATCAAGCGCCGCATGCGTGCCGCACAGGCCAAGCTGCGCCAGGACCGTTCGCTCGACGATGAGGCCCGTCGCGCGCTGACCGTGCAGGCCGCGCAGGATTCGCAGCGTCAACGCGAGCTGCAAAAGTCGATCGGCGGCGTGGCGGACCCGTTCCGTTTGATCGGCCTGGAGGCCGCGGGCACCGAACAAACCTAGATGTTGTGGTCAACCAGCGTATTCTCGCCTATATCCAGTCCTCTTTTTGGGTATAGATGTCAATGTGTGTGCTAAAGTATTGAGTCCTGTGGACTATGAAGGGAGAATCTGTGCCAAAAAAGACTGAGAGCACGGGTACTGGGCTGGAATCCTACGTTGCAAAGCTCATGGGCAACGGCTCAAACAGGACTTCGGTAACCGAGGACGAGATTCAGGTCGCCCTGAAGGATATCGATGTTTCTGACGAGCAGCTCACCGCGGTGTATTCCGCGCTGCGCAACAGCGGCATCCAGATTATCTCCGCGAGCGGTAACGACGACGCCCCCATGGACGTCGACGATGACGATAACGATACCGATACCGACGATTTCGATGACGACGACGAGCACGATTCCGGCTCGCTCGACGATCACGAGCTCAAGATGGCCCGTCAGGCCGATGCCGAGATGGGTTCTTCCAAGAGCAAGAAGAAGCGCACCGTGCGCACGTCCCGTTCACGCTCCCGCGTGCGTGGCATCGATGCCTCCACGGTGATGCTGACCGGCGATCCGGTTCGTATGTACCTCAAGGAGATCGGCAAGGTCGACCTGCTGACCGCCTCCGAAGAGGTCGATCTGGCCATGAAGATCGAGGCCGGTCTTGAGGCCACCGAGAAGCTCGAGGCTGCCGATGCCGGTGAGCTCGAGCTCACGCGTGCCGAGATGCGTCGTCTTACGCGCATTGAGAACGTTGGCCTCGAAGCCAAGCAGGCGCTCATCAGCGCAAACCTGCGTCTGGTCGTCTCCATCGCCAAGCGCTATGTCGGCCGCGGCATGCTGTTCCTTGACCTGATCCAGGAGGGCAACCTCGGTCTGATTCGCGCCGTCGAGAAGTTCGACTACCAGAAGGGCTTCAAGTTCTCCACGTACGCCACGTGGTGGATCCGTCAGGCCATTACGCGCGCTATCGCCGACCAGGCCCGTACCATCCGTATTCCCGTGCATATGGTCGAGACTATCAACAAGCTCGTCCGCGTGCAGCGCCAGCTCCTTCAGGATCTGGGTCGCGACCCGACCCCCGAGGAGATCGGTGCCGAGATGGACATGAGCGCCGACCGCGTCCGCGAGATCCAGAAGATCTCGCAGGAGCCCGTGTCGCTCGAGACCCCCATCGGCGAGGAAGAGGATTCCCAGCTGGGCGACTTCATCGAGGACTCCCAGGCTATCGTTCCGCCCGATGCTGCCAGCTTCTCCATGCTGCAGGAGCAGCTCACCCAGGTGCTCGACTCGCTTGCCGATCGTGAGCGCAAGGTTATCGAGCTGCGCTTTGGCCTTGTCGACGGGCATCCCCGCACGCTCGAGGAGGTCGGTCGCGAGTTTGGCGTCACGCGCGAGCGTATCCGCCAGATCGAGTCCAAGACCCTGGCCAAGCTCCGCCACCCGAGCCGTTCGAGCAAGCTGAAGGACTATATCGAGTCTTAGTAGTTACGGCGTTTTACCAAACGCCGTAACTGGCCGACGCTGCGCGGACACCAGAGCGACAACTTGTCATTCAAAGAGGACGGCATGACCAGAAGGTCTATGCCGTCCTCTTTTCATGCCAATTTGTTCGCTCTGGTGCCCGCTCGCTGGCATTGTCAAAACATCGGCGTTTCCGTTGCCGGTGCCGGCAGTTAGGCCGTCCCCAAGGGATCAAGGCGAGAAAATTTCTTAAAAAAGTTCTTGCCCTTCGCCCGATCGTCCGTATAATAAACTTCGTTGCTTGAGAGCACGCACCTATTCCTCGGTAGCTCAATGGTAGAGCACGCGGCTGTTAACCGCGCTGTTGTAGGTTCGAGTCCTACCCGGGGAGCCAGGTTGTAAAACCCGTCGCTTATGCGGCGGGTTTTTTCATACCGCGATCGCCTGGCGCGAACGTTACCATATCAACATTTCGTGTCGAGGATGTAATCCCGCGACCCACCACCTCAACATGGCGCGCTCGTTGTAGAATATTGCAATGATTGCTCCCACGAGATGGTGCCGCGAGCACCAGATAAGGAGATTCTTGTGTCTGAGACCATTAACGGCAGCCTGAGCGTCTCGAACGACGTTATTGCCGATATTGCCGGTTATGCCGCGATGACGTGCTATGGCGTTGTCGGTATGGCTGAGCAGCTCCAGGGCGCCGAGAGCGTGCGCCTGCTTGCCGGTCAGCGCCTCCGCAAGGGCGTGCTTGTCTCCGCCGACGAGAACGGCCTTACGGTCGATCTTCACGTCGTGCTCGAGAACGGCGTCAATATGAAGTCCGTCTGCCACAATCTTTCGAGCTCCGTTGCCTTCACTCTGCAGGAGATCGCCCAGATCGATCCCGCCAGCCTTAAGATCGGCATTCACATCGACGCGCTCAAGAGCCGTCTGAACTAGCATCCGAAAACGGAGATTCAAATACCCATGATTGCAAAGACCATTCGCACCTGTTTTCCGATCGCTGCGGCTGC
>OGWX01001666.1_pt1 | contig 14476 bp, 6 predicted proteins | sample 1576151 | NCBI WGS metagenome assembly OGWX01 (sample SAMEA3541591, study PRJEB24748) | human gut metagenome | biome: human gut; feature: human-associated habitat; material: faeces | place: China | collected 2012
CAAGTTGCTGATGCAGCAGTTATGATAGTAAATGGATATGCGTTCACACGATGCACAGAAGGATATCGTGTCTTGAATTTGAATCGTCCAGATCGGGCAACGGTATTTTCAAAAGAGGGAGATGCGCTTGAAACAAGTATGGATGATATTGAAGTGGCTATCGCAAGAGACTATTTAGAGAAGAACCGTAAATTTATGGAGGAATAAGATGCCAAAGTATTATGAATATAAAATTGCCGGTTATTATTTGTACTTTACATCTTATTGTGTGATTGAATGTATGCATGTACATGCGAGCGACCGTAAACTTACAGAAGCCGGATCAGCGAAATTTTTTGTAAAAGATAATGGTGATACAGTATTACAAAATCGGGGAATCCTTAATGACAGAGAAATCAGGAAAATACAAGCGTTTATCAAACAAAACTACCAGGAAATGTATTTGAAGTGGTCTGAATATAGTCAGGAAGGATATTATGAAAAGGATAATTAACCTGTCAGATTCTATTTAAAGTATGATGAAATGGTTGGGTTACAGAAACAGGATATATGGAAAAAAGAAAAATTTTTCCATATATCCTGTTTTTTTGGTTCTAAACAAACTCCTGTCGCATATATTAATAAAAAAGATATCTTAGAATCTTCTTTTCTAAGACAAGTCATCCATATCTTCCTCATTTTCCAGCACTTTCCGCTCTGTCTGACTGAGATTTTGACGGGTTTTCGATTCCGAATCCGGGAACTGGAGGATGGTGATCTGGCTTTGTTTAAAACTCATGGACAGATGCACGTACCGATCCATGGTGATCTTGACCGTAGAGTGTCCCAGCATCTCGCTGAGTGCTTTAATCTGCATACCCGATTCCACGCAGCGTGTCGCAAATGTATGACGGAGCGTATGAAAATGCAGATCCCGGATACCACAGGTCTTTAAAATTTTTTTAAAATGTCTCGTCATTCTCCGCGGTTCCACAGGAGACAGTGCTCCGGACAGCAGATAGTAAGAGGATGGATAACTGCTTTTATATTTTGCAAGAATCGAGATCATCTGTGGGTGCAAAGGAATCGATCGTTCCCGTTTGTTTTTGGGCGAACCGATATGCAACACTGTTTTGGAATCCCCCGGCAGAGGGTTCTGATTCTGGATGCGCTGTAAGGTGTGTCGGATATGAAGCACCTGTTCCTCCAGATCAATGTCCGCCCAGGTCAGTGCACAAAGTTCCCCCAGACGAATACCACTGAACAAAGTCAGCCGGATACCAATAGAAATCAGATCGTTGCTATCTTCCAGATAAGCAAGAAGCCTGCAGGACTCCCCGTCTGAAAGAATATCCAAAGGTCTCTTTGCGTGATCAGAAACCATTCCTGTACATTTGACAGGAAGATAATTTAATGTGTATTTCAAAATCCCGCTGATGATCGTATTGATTGTTTGAATAGAACCGCCGGAAAGCTCCTGTTGGAGAAATTCCATTAACCGATCATAAGTGCCTTGCTGAATGTCACGTACATAGAGCTTTTTCCACCGGGGAAGAATATATTTTTCCAGACAGTTCTTATATTTAATATAGGTGGATGGTTTCCAACGTCTGGCAGAATTCAGCAGCCAGTTGTATGCGGCATCGGAGAATAATGCGTTGGAAATGACTTGTGTATTTTTTAACGAAATCGTCTTTTCGTAATTATTCTTTTGAAGCAATACTTCCCGGTAAGTCGAAGCATACAAGTATTTAAAATGTGGACGGCCATCCGCCTTTTTCCCCAGTGGGACACGCGCCTCCCAGCGCCCATCTCTGCGTTTGTAGATGTTTTGACCAGTTCTCATAAGCAGCCTCCTGACTACAGAATTTTGACAACTTTCCTGACGGCGATCGGTGAGCAGAAAATGTATGGGATGATTAAAAATGCATAAAAAATCGTTCGGAAGAACCAGCTATTTTTAAGAAAACGCCGAAAAAGATTGACAAATCTGTGAACAATGTTTAATATTAGGGTTGTAAAGATGTCTTAGAAAAGAAGAATCTAAGACTACCGTGCAATGATCCTATAGATATTATGACAGGATTTTCAAAATTTTATACAACGTGTTAAAGAGAGCATGCGAAAACGGAAGCCGGTTAGAATCCGGGACAGTTTCACCCTGCTGTAAGGACAACGAAAGATGTTATATGCCACTGAATATTCTTATTTGGTAAGGCACATCAAGTAGGCTAAGAGGTCCTGAGTCCAGAAGACGATCGCAAAAAAGCTGCTTTAGCATCAGGATAATTCGGAGGCCGAAACGAATTGGACGAGTAAACGGGCGGGAGCTGCTATCTTCTGTTGTCAGTTGTGGTATAAGAAAAATCACCCCTTGTTCGAAAGTGAGATATTAGTTCGTATGACGACTTCTGTTGTACGGGCTTTTTTATTTTCGTGATGTGTTTCCATTATGTCGTGAAAGTAGAAACTTTACAGTCGATGCAGTAGCAATACTCCCCATACTGCGTTGACTTAACAAAGGTGGGAGCACTAACGTGAAGGAGGTCATAATACTATGACGAAAAAGAATCTTTTTAAGAGAATTGCTTCAGTAGCAATGGCTGGAGCACTGACACTGTCCATGGCACTTCCGGTAAGCGCAGCATCTGACGATCCAAATCTGGTAGTAGAAGCAAATACTAAATATTCTACTCAGATTGAAGCTGGCAAAAGTGTTACACTTGCGTTAATGCCTGGAGATGATTTCTATCAGAGATCTGGATTTGATTCAGCAGAAGATGCAGCAAACGGTCTAGAAGTTCAGAGCGTTACCATTGGAGAAGATAAACTTACAGGTATTTATGAGTATGGCTCTATGGTAACAACAGATTATAGTGGTGAGGAAACTTATGCCGGTACTGTAAAAGTTACTGGCGCAGTTGGAGAATATGGTCCGGCTAGTCTGCATATTGTAAATAGACATAACGATGCTGCTGCAATTGATATGACTGTATATGTAGAAGCAGCTGAAACACAGGATGCTGTAAAAGTATCAAAGGTAAGCGTAGCTGATGTGAGCGGCAGTGGTCTTATTGAGAAAGAAACAAGCGGTCTGAGCGTTGCAGCTGCAACAACAACAAAAAAAAATCCATATTATAACGCTGAAGGATCAGCACAGAGCTATCCAACAGTAGGTGATGCTTTATACAGCATGGTAAAAGCAAATGGTATGAGCTTTACACAGAATGGTGGATATGTAGATTCTATTACAACCAGTGACGGAACTAAAATTGCTGCATATAGCAGTGAAGATTGGACATCTTATTATGGATGGAATTACTGCGTATACCGTAATGGTGTAAAAGTGTCAGACGGAGATATCTTAAGTGCATCTGTACTTGAAGTAAAACCTGGTGACAACGTATATTGGGCATTTGGTACATATGATCAGGCAGCTGCATATTTTGCTAAGTGTAAATAACAAATAAATATTCCGACATAAGATGGTTGAGGCGGCATGAAAGCCACCCAATCATCTTATGCCGGATAGATTAGTAGATGGAGAGTGTGAACAATGAAAAAAATACTTCGCTATCTGCTGCTTATGGTTTGTCTGATTGGCTGCTTAAAAGTAAATGTTAATGCTGCAGAAAATACCACCAAACAGATAAGCCTTACGGGAATCAGCGATGTAAAAATATATACAGCTGATAAGCAAAAAGAGATTCCGGTAGTTGATAAAAGTTTTACGGTTACCCCAGATGAATACTGTTATGAAAGTAGTTCCGGAGCGGGTGGTAAATTTACAGTAACTGAGGAAACATCGGAATTAAATCTACACAGTGTTACGTTTTCTAATGTATCGCCAGCGAATTGGAATTCTGAAAAAAGTAAATGGGAATATCTTCCTGATCTTGGAACGTTAACATTGTATGATGAAGAGCAGCAGAATGAGTACTGGCATGCTACAGATAATGTTTATCAATATGTAGTTCCGGCAAAAGCTGGTGACAGTTATTATATTTTTAAATTTTCACCCTTCGATGCGAAATATCTCCCCATCGAGGGGCATTTTTATGTCTATGGAGAAACAGATTTTGGAAGTTTGAATCTTTCAGACACTGGAAAAATTCCTTATTTAAAAGAGAGCTATATTACAGTAAAAGCACCAATTGGAATGGAAATTTATACCACTTGGCAGTTGAAATTTTATACGGCCAGAAACTGGGCGTCGTATGAACCGGAAAAGACGGAAGATGGATATAATTACTTTAAGGTTCCAGAAGGCTTTACTTATATGCTTCGTCAGGAAGGAAAAGTAACCCGATATACCAAAACTCTGGATGGCGAGTGGAACAAAGACCATACAGTAATAACATTGTCTTCGCTGGAAGATAATCCAACACAGGTTCACCGGGAGCAGGAAAAAGATGGCATCTATGCCAGCATGCTGACGAACCTACCGGAGAACAGTGAGATTGATCTGAAAGTTGGTGAATATTTTGATCTGGTTCCTCTGCGTGCATGGCAGGCCGTGGAAGATGGTGTTGCCAATGGACACAATGATCCGGAATGGCATTATGTTGTAGTGGGTGGTAATACCAATATTGTATCGGTTGAAACGACAGAAGATGACAAAATTGGTCAGTTTGGACGTATCCATGCCAACGGAAAAGGTACTGCACTGGTAGCATTTTACTATGATGCAGTAGAAACTGGTTCTGTTACAAGTGGCAGTAGCAGATATACATATGGTGCATTGTTGCCAGAACTGACAGGAATTGCCGTGGTAAATGTCACAGATAGAGATATAGACCCAGCAGAACAAATTACTACGAATATTGATATGATAGAAGGACGAACCGTTTATTATATCAAGAGTCAGACGGGAGCAGATGGGGTTACTTATGATGTCGATGATTACGCAGAATATACATTTACCCCTACAGCAAGTAGAAACATATCATCTGTTAAAGTCCATACTCCAATTACAGTAACCGATGGAGAGTTGAGTGAAAATCCGGAGGATTTCACAAAAGATAAGTCTTGGACAGCATATCGGGCAACGACAGTCAATGGTAAAAAAAGCTATACGATTAAACTGTCAGAGGGACGAAATATCATACAGATAAAAACAAGCAAAGCAACGACATATCATGTGATTCTTGCAAGAGGACTGGACGTTAAGATTGACAATGTATATCGTCCGGGACAAAGTCTGTCAGTTGGAGATACTGCTAAAATAACCATAGACAATATGATTCCCCCAATGTTTAAAATGGCTGCTATCTATAATCCATCGGGTGTGCAGTTTACATGTAAAACTAACGGCGTGGACTATACAACAGGATTTGGTCAGTATATGGCTGGAAGTAGTTTCATTATAAAACTGCAGGACGAAGATGCTGGCACTTATAAGATTACGGATGGTGCGTTGACGACAAGTGCATGGGGAACGACGGATGGCGCACATCGCCGTTTGACACGAAATTCCATGTCTGGATACTGGAATGGCGGAGATAATCCAAATATCAATTACGGTAAGATGGCATACATTCCAGAGATATCTTTTGACGTTACAGCTAATGAAGATTCTGAGGAAACCACGAATCGTTCAGCCGGTTTGTTGAAATCACTCGTTGCAAACGTATGGGCTGATGAAATGTCAATGGTTGAAGGAGGCGGTGCGTGGTTTGCGACCAGTAAAAAAGATGTTACTCGGAATGAAAATTATCCAGTATTAACAGGTGGCGATTCCGCGGAACAACACGTTCAAGTGGGCGCGGAACTAGCTCAAGAAGATGAAAAGGCTCAGTTATTTGTAAGATATTGGTTGGGAAATGACAAAAATAATGCAATTGTACAGAAAATGAACTTTTCTAAATCATATAAGGAAAAAGGAATATCAGGAAAAGATGTACAACATATGCAGGGAAATCCGTTAACATATGTAGGTGCTGATATTACGAATGATCCTTCAGAAATGCTACAGGTTGAAGCTATTGTAGTCCCTGGAAGTGGAAGTCCTATGACTTATGCCAGACGTTTATATAAAGCGGCTACGCAAAGTACTATGACTTTTATACCAGCAGATATGAAAATCATGGCAGCAGATCAAAGCGGGAAACTTGGTCGTTGGGACGGAATACTAGAGGCCGATGATATTACATATAAAGATTCAGAAGGCAATCTTGTTACACAGGATCTGGGATATGGTTTTATAGGAACAGAAGATCACTTTACTACATCAGTCCCAAATGAAACAGATAAAATCCTGGTAGATGTAGAAGGAAGTATATGGAATAGGAAAAATACATTAAAGAGTTTTACGGTTTCTGTGGATGGAACGGATGAAGTTTATGCATCTGGTGATGCCATTCCGCTGAAAGTTGGTGTAAACAAACTGACTGTCACATGTGTTGCCGCTGTAGGAAAAGACAGTACCTATACCATTGATGTTACTCGTCGTACCGAAGCCAAACAGACCACCTTCAAGATCCCGGACGGCGCATCCGTACTGGTTATACAGGGAAGCAAAGTCATGAAGGCGAACGAGGATGGAACCTACACGCTTGAAAACGGAACCTATACTTACCATGTATCCATGAGCGGCTACCTGACTAAGACAGACAACTTTGAAGTGACCGATGAAGAGCCGAACAAGGTGATCCGCGTGATGGATCTGGAGAAAGTTCCGGAGCAGAGTGGAACGGTATCGGTACAGCTTGCAGGTCAGAGTACCGTATTCTGCCCGACAAGGGATGTTGAGATCCAGCAGACGGCAGAGGATCTGGCAGCAAACCGTTATGTACAGTACAACCACGGCGGTTATACCGTCCTGCATGCACTTCTGGATGCAGCGAAAGCAAGCGGAGCGGAATTCGAGTGTTATCGTGGTAAATTCGTTCTTGTGGACGATTCCATTACCGAAAGCAATGGAAAGAAAGCAGGATGGGTATGCAAAGTCAACGGTATCGAGTGCAGTGATCCGGCAAATACGCTGGTGAATGCGGATGATAAGATCGACCTGTTCTACAATTCCGGATGGAGCGGTATGCTTCATGCACGGCTGACACCGGAAACTGGGGAAGTGACACGGGGAGACAGTATCATCCTGACACTGAACGGAACCGCTGTACATGCAACTGATTCGGATGCAGCGACAGTAGCAGGAGCAGATATCTATGACGGCGAGACACTGATCGGAACCACCGATGAAAACGGAGAAGTAGCCATCGATTCCAGTACCCTGTTACTGGGAACCCATCGCTTTACAGCTGTAAAGAAAGATGAGGATGACCACAACATCCTGACCGCAACGATGAGTACCATCAATGTCAAGAAACCGGATAACGCATCTGCAGATCCTACGAAGACAGAAGTAACCTTCCGTCTGATCGGTGATACCAAACACGGAGAAGAAGGAAGCGACAACGAAGCGGTACATGCATATACGACATGGATCGCAACCGGAACTTATACTTTTGACGGGGATAACGTAACCGTTGGACAGGTCTTTGAGACTGCACTGAAAGAAGCCGGACTGTCTTATGATGGAATGGAAAAGAACTACATCAGTGCGATCACAGCACCGGAATCTTGCGGTGGGTTTGAACTGAGAGAGAAAGACAACGGTAAAAACTCCGGCTGGATGTATACCGTCAACGGCGTACACCCGAGCATGGGTATGAATGACTGGTATGTAAGTACCGGTGATGAGATCATCTGGCATTACATCGATGATTATACCACCGAGCAGGCGGATATGAAGAACGATGACGGAAGCTATGGAAGTGCCGGTAATGCATCTACATGGAATAAGTGGCTGGAAGCAGCAGACGAAACTCCGGGTGCAAAAGAGAAAGCGGCTGTAGTGGAAGGCATGATCAACGCAATCGGAGATGATATTGATCTGACAGATGAATGCATAGAAAAGATTTCCGAAGTACGTGAGGCTTACGAGGCGTTAAGCCGTGAAGAAAAGAGATACGTAAAGAATTATAACGTATTAACCGCAGCGGAAGCAGAGATTGCAGATAGAAAAGCCGCACAGGAAGTGACAGATCTGATCGAAGCACTTCCGGCTGTGAAAGATCTGACCCTGGAAGATAAGGATGACGTCGTAGCAGCAAGAACCGCATACGGTAGCCTGACGGATGACCAGAAAGACTATGTGACAAAAGAAACATATGGAACACTGGTACTGGCAGAGGAGCAGATCGCAAAACTTCTGGATGCGGCAGCGGTTGATGAACTGATCAAAGAGATCGAAGCACTTCCGAATGCAGAGAATGTAACTCTGGAAAATGAAACTGCGATCGCAAGCGCACTGGCACATTACAATGCGTTAAGTGAGGAACAGCAGGCAGATCTGGAAGAGAGATCTCCGGACAGCCTTACTAAACTGAACGATGTGATCGACCGCCTGAATGTATTAAAGGAAGAAGCAGCTGACCAGAAAGCAGTGGACGAAGTCAATGAAAAACTGAATGCACTGCCGGCAGCCGAAGATATCCTGTTTGCAGATGAGACAGCGGTAACGGAAGCACGGAACGCTTATGAGGCTCTGGATGAGATCAAAGAAGGCCTGAAAGACCGGGTATCTGCGGAAGCACTGGCAAAACTGACAGCAGCAGAAGACCGTCTGGATGCGTTACAGGAAGGCGTAGACCATGTGGCAGAACTGATCGAAGCCCTTCCGGCCGTCGATGACCTGACAGTAGCAGATGCTGACCAGGTACAGGAAGCCCGGGATGCTTACAACGCCCTGAATAACGACCAGAAGCAGCAGCTGACAGACAGCGGACTCCTTGGTGAACTTCTGGTAGCTGAAAACCAGATCGGATGGCTTCAGAAAGATGCGGAAGCGGCGAAGAAGGTAACCGACCGGATCAACAGCCTCCCGGCTGTCAAAGATCTGCGCCTGTCCGATAAGACCGCTGTGGAAGCAGCAAGATATGCATATGACAACTTAAGTGATGAGCAGAAACAGTATGTATCTGAAGATACCCTGAAAGCACTCGAAGAGCGAGAGGCAGAGATCAAACGTCTGGAAGAGGTAACCCCGAATCCGACCCCGACCCCGGACCCGAACCCATCGGATGATCCGAAGCAGGATGAGGACGAGGATAGCATAACACTGACCTACCAGAACTATCCGATCTCTGTAACCGGAAAACTCTCCGGTTATGAGCTGCGCCTGACCGCCCTGAAAGCAGACGATGATGTGGTAAAACAGATGCAGAACATGATCAGTTCCAAAGAAGCCCTGATCCGCCTGTACGATGTAGCACTGTACAAAGACGGAAAAGAGGTGGAATGGAATGACAAACTTACCATGAACTTCCAGGTGGGAACCTCCTATAACGGACAGACCTTAAGTGTACTGCACGAAGTAAATGGTAAGCTCGAAACCCTGAGCGGAACCGTAAGCAATGGTATCTTAAGCGTAACAGCAAATGGTACTGGATCTTTCGGTGTGGTTGTACCTGCATCCACAGTAAGCACAGGAAACGGAAGCAGCAATAATAATGGTTCTACCGGAACGTTTACCAATGGCAACCTGAGTGGTGGAAGCACAGGAACTGGAAACGGAACCACTGCGGTATCCGGCACTGGAAAAGTCACAAGTGCGAAGACTGGAGATGATACCGATATCCTCTTCCCGATCGCCGGACTGATCACAGCGACAGGCGTACTTGCAGGAGTTGTTCTCTATTATAAAAAGAAAAAAAGAATCACAGGAGTACAGACGGAGGAAGAGTAATGAAAAATAAAGTCATCAGTCTTTTTCTGGCGGCTACCATGGTTCTCAGTCTTTGCCCGGCTACAGTCCGGGCTCAGACTGTTTCTGAGGAATTTTCAGCAAAAGTAGCGGAAGCGGCAGAAACAGAGGCCGTGGAGGGTACTGCTGATCCGACAGAAGAACCGGTGGTTCCCGGAAATGAAGACACTGCCAAAACGGATACTCCACAGGCAGCAGAAGTTCCGGAAGAAGCAGAAGTTCCGGAACAAGCAGAAGTTGTCGGTACGGGGAAAGATGAAAAAACATCCGTTCCGGAGACAGCAGAAGATAAAACAGAAGCCTCCGGGGATTCCTGGGAGGAAGACGAAGAACTGAAACTGTATGGTACGGCAGATCAGGATGTGGATGAGAACGGACAGGTGCAGGCAGCAGCTTCCTATAACCTGGACACCGTGATCTCCCAGACGGTCAGCTGGAAACAGAAACCGAATAATACGGTCTTTACCGAAGATTTCCTGAAAAATGTCAGCAGCCCTGCGTCTGACTGGACGGTGGTGTTCCTTGGACGGCTGGGGATCACGGAAGATTACAATGCATTTTTAAACCGTGCAAATACGTATGTAAAAGATCAGTATGATGCGAACCCATTCACAGGACTCAGCACCAATACGCCGACCGAATGGCACCGTCTGACCATGGCCGTACTGGCAGCAGGCGGGGATCCGACGCATGTGGGAGGACATGACCTGATTGCAGACGGAACATACAATTGTCTGGCAGGTGCTCCATGGAACCAGGGAATGAACGGTGCCGCATGGGCGCTGCTTGCCCTGGATTCCAAAGGATATGAAGTACCGGAAGGGGCAAAGTATACGAGGGAAGCTCTGATCAGTTACATCCTTGGCAAAGAATTATCCGGTGGCGGCTGGTCTCTGGATGATAAGAACCCGTCGTTAGACCTGGACATCACATCGATGGTGGTATATGCGCTGGCTCCCCATGCAGCGGAGGACGCGAAGGTAAAGGATGCCGTCAATCGTGGACTGGATGTGCTGCGCAGTAAGATCTCCACAGACGGGGATTATAACTACGGTGGCACCTACAACTGCGAATCGGTGGCGCAGGCAATCATCGCTTTTACCTCGATGGGGATCGACCCGGCGACAGTGACCAATGCATCCAGCAGAAAAAGCCTGTTAGATGGTCTGTTGAGATACTACAGCACCGGAACCGGCGGTTTCCTACATGCCTATTATGACGATGAGAACCAGAACCGTCCAAACAGCATGGCAACTGATCAGGCAATGGAGGCAATCGCAGCTTACCGCCTGTATCAGCAGGGCATCAATCTTTTTGATTTCCGTGCAAACGCCAACACGACACAGTATGTGGCACAGGCAGACAATGGCAATGTATTTACCGCAGATGCCGGTACGGAAACTGACCTTTATGTGGGAGCAGATGTCAAGAAACTGACCTTTACCAACCTTCCAATCGGCAATTATGACGCGGCAGTTGTGACGGTGAATGGAAAGACTTACAAGAGCGGGCTCCGCGGATCAGATGGTCGTACACCGGTAGATGGTGAAATCACAGTCACAGACGGAACAGAACTGGATATTGCTGTAACCAAACGGGATGGAAATACAGAAAACCGGAAACTGACAGTGCATACCACTGCCGATGCGGAGACGAAAGCGATCATCAACCGGATTGACAAACTACCGGATGCGGACAAGCTGACACTGGAAGATGCCGATACCGTAACTTCCGTGAAGGAAGCGTATGACAAGCTGACAGATAAAGAAAAGAGCCAGGTAACGAATGCAGACAAGCTGGAGGAACTGGTAAAGAAACTGGCAGAGCTGGAAAAAGAAGAAGAAAAGAAACTCGAAGAGAAGCGCAGCGCTCTGGAAAAGAAAGTGGCTGCCATCGCCACACCGGTAAAGATCGGTGACAAAGACCTGGTAAACCAGTACCTGCTGGAACTGGATACTCTTGGAGAGTGGGACAAAAAAGAATCCCTTTCCAAAACCCTGAACGGTTACCTCGGTGACATCGCCGCACGGCAGAAGCTGGTGGATGTCTTGGATAAGGATATCTGGAACCAGGTGGATCCGCTGCGGATCTGTCAGGATGATACCGCCACGCTCAAGAAACTGATGAGCCGGTATGCCGCACTCCGCGAGGATGAGAAGAAACTGTTGCAGAACGGGGAAAGCCTTCTGGAAGCCGCTGATGTGATCGAAGCACTGGATAACGGAATCGTACCGAAAAAGGTATTCGAAAACCTGATGGCGACAAAAGAAGCATTTACCTATACGGGTACTCTGTCCGGCGGCAGCACTTACACGCTGACCTGGGATGGAAAAACTGTAAAGAAAGCCAGTGATGTGAAAGCCGGTATCAAGATCGGTACCGGAAGCAACACCATAAACGGCACACAGGCGCAGGTGGAATTCTCCCAGAGCGGAAGCATGAACGGTACGGCCACACTGTCCGTAAAGACCAGTGTGAAGGACGGAAGCTGGAACCTGTACTGGCTGAACCCGGACAAGCTGACGATCCAGAGTGCGAAGACGGCAACCGTTTCTTCCGGTAAGCTCAAAATGAATGTGACAACCGGAGGACGCTACTGGCTGGCAAGCAGTGCCCCGAAGATGGGGGAGGATACTTCCTCGGATGATAAGACCACAAAAGTCGGTTCCATCACTTCTTCGAAAAGCAGCGGTAAAAGCAACCGCACCGGAGGCATGTCAATTGCATCAATCCAGAGCAGGGGAAAAGTATCTTCTGCAAGTGGAAAGAGAAGTTCAGGTACAAAAAGCAGCAATAAGAGTAGCAATACTACTTCTGACACCACAAAGGCAAAGACGAAGGGAAAGATCACTTCCAAAGAACTGAAAAGTATCAAAGGAAAAGATGAAAACCTGCAGGCGAGTGGCAAGATCTCCGATTCCGTATCGTATACCCTGACGATCAACGGTGAAGATGTGAAACTGACAAAGGATTGGACGTACAAGCTGCAGTCAGACTGCAAGTACAAGGATGATATCGAACAGCTGGCAGTCAAACCACTGATTCTGTGTACCGAAGGATCCGGCACGTTCCCGGGACAGATGCTTGTGACACTGAAGACTGAACTTGACGACGATGACCTGTTGCTGTTTTCGTATGACACAGAGAACCGGAAAGCGGAATATGTCAAGAAGGTATCTGTAAAAGACGGCAAGATGGAGTTCACCCTGAAAGAAGGCGGCCATTATTTCATCGCAAAACGTGCCCTGGCTTCTTCCTTGGATGAGAGTACGGATGCAGAAAAACAGGAGATCCAGGACGCATCGGATGCGGCTGAAGATGTGCCGTGGGATGCATCGGAAGAAACGGTAGTCCTTGGAAACGGGGACGATACGGATACTGGTGCAACGACAGCGGAGAAAAAGACCGCTATGGTACGCTGGGGGCTGATCGGACTGATCGCCCTGGTATGCTGTGCGGCTATTGGAGTGGTTGTATATAACAAACGGAAAGGAAAGGGAAAACCGGATCTTTCCAAAGAGAAAGGCAGGAAGGACGGAGGAAAATGAAACGGAAAACGAAAAGCATAGGACTCTGCCTTCTGCTGGTTCTGGCGCTGCTGTTTTGCAGCTGCCAGACCAGCGCAGTAAAGGAAGAACAGGCTTCTGCAGATCCGACAGTGACCGCGGCTGCGAAAGATTCCGCAGATGATGGAAACACCAAAGATTCGTCAGAAGTCAAAGAAGACAACAGTGACAAGGAACCTGAGTACATTGATGAAGAGTATGTAGATGAGCATTATGGATCGGATGAGGAAAAAGAAGATCTGAGTAAATATAAGAAAAAGAGTTCTTCTTCTAAGAAATCCGACTCCAAAAACTCAGACTCCAAAAACTCAGACACAGAAGATGCAGACGGTACAGAGAGCAACGGAACGAACGGGAATGGAAGCACTTCTTCCGGTGAGGAAGCCAGTGCGGACAACTACTATACCGATCCGATCCCGGAGGGAAAACCGGATCCGGTGGAACCGCAGGATCAGACCGTGGACAGCAGCAAACAGCTGACCTGTACCCTGTATGTGGAGTGTTCCACGATTCTCAACAACATGGGCGACCTTACAGAGGGTAAGGCGGACTGGGTTCCGTCAAACGGTGTGATCTACGGTCCGAAGACCGTGACATTTTCCGAAGGAGAGTCAGTATATGACATCCTGCAGCGGGAGATGAAGAACAACCGAATCCAGATGGAATCCGAGTTTACCGCCATGTACAACAGTGCTTATGTGCAGGGCATCAACAACCTGTATGAGAAGGACTGCGGGCAGTGGTCCGGCTGGATGTATGAGGTGAATGGCTGGTATCCAAACTATGGATGCAGCCGTTACCAGGTACAGGACGGGGACAACATCGAATGGCATTATACCTGTGACCTGGGAAGAGACCTGGGAGCAGGCATGTCTTAACTGAAGATATAAGGGATTAGGCGCCCCGGATTCCGGGACGCCTAAAACTGTATTTTACGTATACCGTGAAAAGGAATAGAAGTATACATGGAATGTTACCAGACGGATGCGTAAAGTGTAAACGTATGGACAAGGAGAAAAGAATGGATACTTTTTCAGGGTATCATCCACTGATTAATTTTACTTATTTTGTGATCGTCATCGGGCTGTCGATGTTTTATATGCATCCGGTATTTTTAGCGTTATCGCTGATCGGCTCGGTGAGGTATTCCATTTATCTGAAAGGG
>OGWX01001671.1_pt1 | contig 14429 bp, 12 predicted proteins | sample 1576151 | NCBI WGS metagenome assembly OGWX01 (sample SAMEA3541591, study PRJEB24748) | human gut metagenome | biome: human gut; feature: human-associated habitat; material: faeces | place: China | collected 2012
TTTGATAATTCTAATGACATTTTTTATTCTCCTTGTAATTAAAGGCCACTCATTGAGTGACCTTTTTTTCTATGCAACATTTAAATATTCTTTGATTTCATTTAACTCTTTTTGAAGTGCCTTAATCAACTTCTGTTGCTCCTGACACGTCACGACTAACGATGCATTTAAAGCCTCATGATTTAAGTGTGTGGTGACCGCTCCGTATTCATCTTGATACTCGGTTGTAATTAACTCTGAGTATCCACCGTATATAGCCGAACAACATTCACCATCATTATCAACGTACACTCCTGTTTTTAAATTCATAATGGATTCAACCGCTAACTCACGACGATACCCACTGTTATAGATTTCATCTTCTCCATCAAAATTCATTGAAAAGGTGGCAGGTGGTGTCTGTGTATTTTGATATAAGGCACCTTTCATAATGACACGTCCTCGACGAGAATCAAAGAACATATTAGTATATCCATAGTTATCTTGGAATCCAAATGAATTCCAACAACGAATAGACATATTATGAAACCCGTATCTATCAGATCTATCATCATTACCTAACAGAAGTTGATTAATACCAACGTCTTGTCCTGGTTTATGAATAAAATTAATCCCACCACACATATCAAGTGTTGCATTTCCATAATTCGCATCTCGTTCGTATCTAGCTCTGAATAACAATGCGGTATCATTTGAATAAACTGAGAAAGTATTTGTATCATACAAACACGCTCTTAAGTCATCACCATTTGTCCCAAAATACCCCATGTGATTGCCATTCCATGAATTATACGCATGGAACTTCCCTTCTGTTAACCGTAATGTTGTAATGTTGTTATTATAGCCGTACAGCCCATTAGAATCTAATCCAATCCCATTAGAACCACGACTACTATTAATAGCCCACATGATGCTATGTCCATTTTGTTGAATGAGAGATGAGAAATCATTTGCATTAACTTTGGTTGCTATCTGATGTGCGTGTTGATCAATTTGAGATTGAGCCTTATTTACTTTACCATCAATCGTCTCAACACTTGTAACTGTTGATGAAATGCGGTTATCAAGTTGGGCAATCTGTGTTCTTGTTTCTTTCTGTGAAGGTTTCCAACACAAATCAGTATTACCCTCCGTAACCATAAAGTCATGAAACCAAACATGCCCATTATTATTACTTTTCCCCATCGCTAAATGAAGTTGGAGTTTTGTGCGATTTCCACTCCAGTACACTAATCTAATTTTCTTCCATCTAGAAACCTCTGGTCCACCGGTATATTGATCATAATCTGCATCTGTCTTATCAAAAACTAACCAATTACCAGCATCGTCCTTAACTACAGCCATTCCTTCTGCGCGATGAGATGCGATATAACCAGTAAATGTATAATCGGTATTGGGCTTAACATCTATCTCTTGCGTAAACCCACTATCATATCCCTGTGGATGGTTGGATTGAGTGATTAACAACGCTGTTTTCCCCGTCATCGTCCAATCGGTATTTGCGGTTAAAGTGTAATTAACTGAACTTCCATGATCTCTGTACTGCCAGTTATTTAATTCATTGGTGAAGTTACCATTCGATAATAAATTATCAACGGCTAATGAGGTTTCAATTTTAAACACATCAGAGGTAATACTATCTGCTTTCTGCTGAATAGCACTATTCATTTGCAAAGTTGTTGAATAATTTTTTAATTGATTTGCAGTATTAGAATTTGCACTTTGAATCGCTTCTGTTTTAGCCTGATTAATCGTTTGAGAAACAGTTTGAATAATCGCTGAATCTGTAATCTTTTGTTCAGCCTTACTAATACGACTGGTTAAATCGGTAACACGTTCATCTGTATCGGTAATATCGATACACGTACACGAAGCAAGATACCAAACTAAAGGTGCCGATATTGTAGGCGTAGCCCCACTTACGTGGACATGACCGCCATTAAAGAATGTTCCGGTGCTACCGCAAATCACCCGTCTAATATAGGTTTCCCACTTACCCGTCCCTTTGTTGCTTGTTAGCCATTTATCAGAATACCCATCTCCCATACTGTTTGAAGCAGTATTTAATGTGTACCCACTAGGCAACATAGCTACAAATTTTTGAATGAATACCGCATTTGCCCTAGATTGAATGTTTTGATGAAATCCACCTAGATTTGGCGAAGCCGTTCCTTTATGTGTGATTCTAATACAGTGTGTAGAAGTGGTCGGACAATCCGTAGGCTTAGTGATACGTTCAACAACTACATTACCATTCCCAGTATTGTTATACATAACAACACTGTTTCTTCCTGTTCGGAATGCTATATCAGTATAAAGGACTTTCCCTTCATTCATAGATTTAGCGATAGCCGTTGCCGTATCATATTTTGTCGTTGACTCCGTCTTAGTCTCATAAGTACTTGCTACCGATTGAGTAATAGCATTCTTTGTGACGTCGATTGCTGAATCTGTTTGAGCTTTGGTGTATACCTCTGTTTTAACATATACATCTGAAGAATTAGCTTTAGCATCGATAGAGGCTTGAATATCTTCAGGAGCTAGCGACCAATCTGTGTCTTTAGTTCCTTTTTCTAATTTCACAAATGCTATATCAATTCCCGCATTTCCTCTATTACATAAATAAATTTGCTCTTTAATCGTTGATTTAGCAGTTATAGTAACTGAAACTCTTACCCAATCAGTAGAAGTTATGTCGATATTTGTAGAATTATAGTTTCCAACATTAAATTTTATAGAGAAATTGGTTGGCGTAGTCGTAACCGCTCGAACTAAAGCAGATACAACATATTCTTCCCCTTTTATGACATCGACTTTTTGAGAAGTTATGAATGTAGATGAACTTCTAATATAATTAATAGTTCCGTCTTTGCTTATTGTAGGTAATCCTGCCCAACTTTCTTGACTACTAAAGTCAGAATTAAGGAATAAATTTCTCCCAACAAACGGAATCGCATCAATCTTCTCATTAACAGTTTCTAAATCAGCCTTTTGTACTAATTGCTGGGTATGAGATTGAATCGTTGTTTGTGCACTTGAAACACTCGCACTTAATCCATTAATATTTTGTTTCAATGAAGATATTTCACTATTAGTTGCCGTAATCTTACCACTATGATCATCAATGATCGTTTGTTGTTTTCCGATAGTAGAACTTAAACTTCCGACTGTTTGTTCGAGTTTAGAGTATTCATCCTTCAATTTAACGGTTTGTCCATCTTTAATAATCGTTGTATCTTGGATCAATGTATTGATTTTTCCTTGAGCCACATTAATGGCGGTGGTATTACTCTCTGTTTGAGCCTTTGTTCCATCAGCTTGTGTTTTTAAAACATTAAAAGCTACTTCTAATGTTTGAGCAACACCGTCAATTTGAACTTTTGATGCTTTAAGAGTTGTAGAACCCTCATTAATCTCACTCACCACGCTGCTAATATTTAACTTCGAACCATCAATATTAGCATTAGTAGAAATCATATCATTACGAATAATGCTATCTTTAATGGCATCCGCTTTTAGTCCACGGGCATCAAACATCAATTTACCACTTGAATCCCACACACTCATGGAATAATCATTAGACGCATCTTTTCCGATTTGAACACGCACACGATTCGCATCACGAATTTGGATCGTATTATCTTGAATCACTAAATTCCCGCTACTTGATGTAACATTGACCAACGTTGTATCAATTTGACCTGCTTTAATTTTATTCGCATTCACAGACTGAATCATAGCGTCTACAATGACAACCGTATTCCCTTGAATACGATCGAACGTAATTCCACCTACTTGCATATTCTCTGCGGACAAGTGACCACTCACTAAATGTTTAATATCGGCTAAATCCGCATTTAGGATATTAATATTTGCGACTGCTGCATTTAATTCACTAATATCCGCTTTCCCCGCTACTAAGACGTTAAGATTGGCTATATTCGCTTGTAAATCTTGTACGGCAATAGAGCCTGCAATTAATTGATCAATCTCAGCTTCCTTCACATACAATTTCTCTATTTTAGCGAACTCTGCTTCTAACCGTTCCACAGATACTTTCTCAGCAACTAATGTTTTAACCTGGATTAAGTCAGTATATACAGCATTCACTTTCTGCGTTAAAGTCCCTTGAAACGAATACTCCTTTTTCTCCTGACTTTTAGTTGGAGATTTTAACGATAGAATAACATTGTCATAAACCAATGTGTATTGAGTATAGAGTAGTGGAACTGTCACTTTTGACTCTTCCATTTGAAATGACACCATATCTCCTATTTCTAAGCGATAATCTGCGAGTGATATAGACGTTTCAAAACGAGTATACCTTAATTCTTCTAGCTTATTTAAAACCCTTAAAGCCACTTCTCTTTGATTTTTTAAAAGAGGATTACTAAGCGTTAATAATCCCGCCTTTGTGGTATACTCTCCAACTCGGTAATACCCTTCATCTAAAACTTCTCCGTTTTCTCCTGTCTTTTTTTCACCATAATGAACTTCTAAACAAGTAACCTGATAAGTCGATTCATTCAATGTTGGGGTTTTATACTCACGAGGTGTAAAAGTTAAGTGAGTCGTGGTAAGACCAAAGAACTCAATTTTATTATCACGAGCGATTCGAACATTACACCCCATCGCACTAGCTAGATAGCCGAGTATTTCTTTATAGGTTCTTCCCTCTAACTCCTCTGAATAGATAGCCACATTTTGAACCCCTTTGAATTCAATTCCTAGCTGTTGTGACATATCTTGACAAACCGCAGCTGTTGTCTGATGTTTAGCCGATGGAAAATACCCTTTAGAAGCTAGTTTATACATATAATCGTAACATTTTACTTTACGTTCCATGCCCTTAATCTCTGAATCGTATAAATAAAATCTTTGAAACGGAAGGTAGACGATTTCATAATTTCCCCCGTTCTCTACTTCTAATCCCACCTCAATATCAACATAACTAGATGATGTCATCTCAAATTCTTTCTTTGTATAAAATTCAAGAGATGACGTAAGGGCATATCCAACATGGTACTCTTCAAAGCCTCCATCTGTTGTAATAACCATTTGTGACTTTAGCTGATTAAGAAGAACTACCTTATCATCGATTTTAATTCGATACGCTAATTTCCGATTATCATCCCTCATGGCCTCTTCAAACTTATCTTTTTGTTCTACCGTAACTTGTATCACCTTCATCCCCTCCTATCGCTCAACTAAAGAAAAGGAGAATCCTGAATTATATCTCATTTCACCATTAATGTACGAATAAATCGGAACTGATTTTTCAGCCACGTAAAATTCTGATGTGATAAACTTCCCCTCTTCAGGAGAAAAATAAGTCACGGGAAAAAAGGTCGGTTTAATGGCTTTTAGAATCCGTGACATTTCTTGGACACTGATCGTATTCCATTCTAAATTGAGACTCACTTTAGTCGCTAACTTATTCCGCATCATGCTTCCGTCCATCGCACGTCCTGAATCATAGTCTAAATCTTGATAGATGATGGTGCAGGCACTTGGAGTAAAGTCCTGTCCACTCATCGTAATAAAAGCCTGTCCCATTCACTCACGCTCCTTTTTAACCTTTAATCATAAATTCGATTTTCTCTAATTCAGATGGTGAAATTGAAATCTCTGCTTTAAATAAATCATGAGTTGAAATGGGTTCAATTTTAAGATTTACCTTTAATTCTAATAACTCCCGAATCTCCTCCATCCATTTCTCGTGGCAACCTTCTTTAAAAATGATATTCCCCATCTCATCCGCCTTTGGCATCCCCTGCTCATCTTTTTCTGCATATTGTCGCAATAGTTTATTTCGGGTCTCATTATAACTTCCTAATGATTGATCCACTTCTTTAATATTTTTGGCCAAAATAAAAGCTACCTTAACGGGTAGCTCTAATTGATTTAACTTACTTAAAACTGGAATACTATTAACTAACGTTTGATTACTTAATTTCATTGATTTGCCCTCCTAATTCATCTTCTAATTGATAAAACATGTCTTTAAACTGGTCCATATCTTTTCGTACTTGAGTTTTATTAGCCTCATACAACTCTTTATTCGCAATACTTTGATTGACATTACTTGATCCATTTCCATCCGTTGAAATCGTCGCATTTAAATAAGCAACAGGCTGTCCCTCAATCTTTGACACCCCATTTAACGTCATACTTTTCACAATCTCTAACATGTTAATCTTCCTTTCTATATCCAATCGGTTTTTAATGATCCAGTTCGTGCTAATTCTTCCGCACTTTCAAATATTCCCTTGGCGACTTCTCGCCCATTCATTTCTAAAACAATCGGTCCGCATTGCCCACGATTTGATTGAATAGCTCTTAACAATTGCTGATTCTGTCTATCAAAATTCGTCTGCATTTGTTTCCATAACACATCAAGAGGTAAAACTGCCTCTGCGTTATTCCCAACTCCGTTATGGGCATCTCCGACACCAATTAAGGTGCGGCTTGGGAAAATCCCTCCGCTTGAATACCAATTAACATGGAATTTCGGCACGGTTTTCTTTTCAAAATCCCAATTCCCACTCACCGATAAGTGAGGCATTTTCAAATGAGGCACAGGGAACGTAAAGTTCATCGCTCGTTTCATTTGATCCGCAAAATATCGAACATCATTCAACATATCATTAAACTTGCTCCATAACCTAGAGGCCATTTGTTCCAAATTTTGATTAAAATGATTTTTAAACTGAGTAGACTCCGACTGAATCGTATTTCGCATCACACTTAATTGATCTTTAACATTTTGATTCATAGAAGTTAATTTCCCTTGTATCAAAGTCGATAACTGATTAAAAATCTCTGTGACTGAGGTTTTCATCTGATTAAAGCGATCCACGACTGTTTTGGCCAATGACTGCATTTCTGTTGTCACTTGTTTCTTAGCTTTCGTAAACTCTAGCGAAATTTTACTTCCAATTCCATTCCATGCCTTCGGAATACTTTTATCTGATTGAGTTAAGAAATCACTTAACGATTCCTTCGTTTCTTCTAACTTCTCTTCTACTGATTCTAAAGCAGTTATTTGAGCCTCTGTTGAATTTTCATAAGCTTTCGTTTGAGCTTCTGTGGCTTGTTGTTGAGCATCCGTAACACTTTCAATTCCTTGAATCGTATCTTGTGTTTTTTCCTGCTCCTTTTGAATAATCATCGTATTAATATCTTCTAACATCTGTCTGCGACTATTTTCAGATAATTCAGTATTGGTTAAAATCTTTTCTCGTTGTTGCTTCAAGGCTTCTAATTCTTGTTGATAAACTCCTTCTACCTTCGCTAAGTGTTCATCAATTAAACGATCTTTCTCTTGGGCGGTTAAGGTTTCATTACTCATAATATTCGCACTATATGAAGCGTGTTTTGCCATGAGTTGGTCGTAAGTCAAATGGTTGTAATTTAACCAATCATCATTAATTCCCTTAATATAGCCGTATGTTTCATAGAAAATATTTTTTTCGTTATCAGATAATTTTTGATACGAGTATAAAATTTCTGCGGTGTAAGTTTCACTATCGGCACTCATTTCTTGAAGAACCTCTTGGTTTCCTGTCGCCAAAGCATCTAAATAATCTTGGGCTGTTTGACTCATCATGCCAAACTTCTCATTGAACATGGATTCAGCTTCAGATAAATCGTTGGCTAATTTCCCTGCATCAAATCCAATCGAAGCAAAATGTTGATTGATTTTACTTGCCACCGTTCCGAAGCGATCAGATGTGGTTTCAATTTCTGTTGTCGTTTCTTCAAACGTGTCACCCATTGTTTCAATAGATTCAGTCGTTTCATCAAAGGCGTCTGAAACGTTATTATCATCCTTCCATCCAAAGAAGGATTTAATTCCATTCCAAACCCAGCCGAGCTTTTCACTTAACCATTCTGAAATCTTACTCCACCATCCAAATTTATTTCCAATCGCAACAACAAGCCCAATTAAAACCCCAATTCCCGCTACAATGAGTGTAATTGGAGAAGTCAAAATAGCTAATGCCACATTTAAAGCAGTTGTAGCGACCGTAGCGGCAGTTGTAGCAATCGTCGAAAGATTTAAAGATGTAATCCATGAGATAAAACTCGTAATCGCACTCTTTATATTCCCTACTACCCCTAAAAGAGAAGTCTTTAAACTTGTTAAAGCGGCCACCATCTTACTTTTAATTACAGCGGATACTGTCGCAACTGTCAATTGAAGAGACACAAGCCTATCTTTGAAATTGGTAATTGCTGCTTTAACGCTTCCTTTAATGATACCCACCCATTCACCAAAAGAATGAGATTTTAGAGTCGTATTGAATAACTTAAGCTTTGTGATAGCAGCTGTCACACCATTTGCTAGCGTTGTTCCTATCGCTTTAGTAAATTTCAAGGTATCAACAATCGTACTTTCTAACTTGACAGCCAAATCGAATAAATGCTCACTTAGCCCCTTGATTAATCCTTTCGCCACATTAAGAACTTTCTGACTTGCCCAAGCTAACATAAAAGCACTAATCAATGGCGTTAATTTTTCAATTACCACCAAGACAGCTTTCAACACTCCTGCTAAAACATTTAAAGTCGTCGCAACTGTGCTTAACATCACTTGTCCTGCCCATGAATTAAAGAAGGTTGTTACCCATTGAATACAAGTGGCTAAAACATTCGTTAGGGTGGTTCCTATGAGCATGACAATATCACCCATGACATTAAGGAACGCTTGACCGCCATGATTCACAAAGGTCGCAAACCATCCACTAATAGATTTCACAAACTTCTCACAAGATTGAACTAAAGTATTTAAGGCTTCTAAGAAATTTTTAGTGTATTGGTTCGTAGCTGGATTTAAATAATCAAATAAGTTGGCCACCACTTGTGTCACTTGCGCCGAAATATCTAAGAAAGTACCTACAATCGCACTTGTTAATGCCCCTGTATTTCGGACCAATTCTTCAAGTCCGTTATTCCACGCTCCCACTAAGAACGTTTCAATCGACTGACCTAAATTCTGAAAGGATTTTTTCAAATTTTCTAAGGCTTTATTCACATAGCCTATATTTTGATTAAATCCTTTTTTAAACGTTTCAGTGATCTTTACAATAGCCTCTGCCACACGATTCATCCATCCGACTAATTGACTTTCTTGCTCCTCTAATGAGCTAGATAAATCAAAACTTGGCGTTGTACCTACACTTCCTGATGTTCCTGTTTCTTGACTAGAACTTGAAGTGGAAGAAAGATTATTAATCGTGTCAATCCCCAGTAAACCTTTCGCCAATTTCCCTGCCTCTTTAGCAGCTTGACTCGCACTCTCCCCAATGCCTTCCACACTGTTGGCCACCTCTTGGATAGCTCCTGATGTTTCTAAGATTCCACCTGTCCCACCAAATAACCCGCTCATATCAAATCCTAACAGTGACATAAGTCCTGTCGTGAATGTGGCGATACTTTCTAATACAGAACTTAAGGCTAAGGTTAATTGGTTTAAAATCGGTAAAACCACGACTAGGATAGGTTGAAAACATTTCCCTAACGCAATGGATAGCTTATTGAGGTTATTCGTAAAAATACGTGCTTGATTGGCAGGGGAGTTAATCGTTCTTGCTAAGTCTCCATGTGCCGCTGATGTTTTATCCATCATCAACCCATAACGTGCTAACGTCTTATCTGCAATACTTAACTCTGCCCCAACTCTGGCGATTCCATTCGCATAAGCATATTCTTTAATCGTAGTTTCATTGATGATTGCACCATACTTACTAAAGACCTCTCCACTACCACTTAGAACTGATTTGATGTCACTAAAAACATCTGCTGAACTCATGTTATAAAAAGAAGCCATATCTTGAGATAACATCCCTAAATCTTGGGCTAGCTGTTGTGCCTGTGTTGAGGTTAAATCCAGGTTCTTCGCCATATTAAATAAGGTCGCAGTCGTATTCTGCATTTCCACCTGATTAACACCTAATGTATCTGATAAATCAGTAATCCATGCATTCACTTCCGATGCACGGTGTCCCCAAACAGTCGCAAATAAAGAAGCTGTTTCAGTTGCTTCATTCGCATTCTGAATAGCCGTCTTCAATGTTCCAAAGGCGGCAACCGCAGATAAAATCCCTGCTAAATATCGTGAGGTGAGCGCGCCTGTTCGTCCTGAACTTGAACGAGGTTCGCTTTGTTGTGGAAATGACTTAGGTTTAGATTGATTAGAACTAGGTTGAGTGGCTGGCATCATATTCGCTAACATCTTTTTTACTTTAGTTATCTGTTGTTTTGCGATTTCTGTCATTCGCTTAAAACCTGATTGAGAACCTTTTGAAACCTCTTCAGTGATTCCAAGTCCCATTTTCTCCATCTGTTGACTAACTGCTTCTATAGCTTTACGAGCAGTGGGGCCTAGCTGATTAAAAGCCTTATTCGTTTGTTTACTAACATTTTTAGCTGACTTTTTAGCCACTTCCTCTAACTGATCTACCTCAGTATGGTCAACCTTCACTTTAATATTAACCGGCTGTTGTCCCTCACTCATGTTCTCACATCCTTTCTTTTTAAAATAAGAAGAACACCTACTCGGTGTCCTCCGTTTGATTTTTTATTTTCGCATTCATCATTTCAACCCAAGATAACATATTAGCTTCTAACTCTCGACGAGTTCGTTCTTGTCGCTGTTCTTCTCTCGAAGTTTTCATTTTTTCAATTTCATCCTCAGTAAATAAATGACCATATACCTCTTCCAGTAATGGAGGTTTATTTTTATCAGAAAGAATGCTAGATACATTCGAGGCAATCACTCTTGCTTGAATATAATCCATTTCTGCTTGTTCCTTTAATCGCTCTCTCTGATTTAAATAATAAGACTCTGCTAAGCGTCTTATTTCACCTATTGTCAGATGGTAAAATTGCTCCTCTGTTAGTCCATATTGAGACATTCGTTTGAGATGATGTTGAATCACCTCTTCAAAAGAGAAAGTGGAAGTTTGATGAACTTCCTCCTCTAGTGGTGAAGCTGTTATGAGTCCAACTTTTGCTAATAAAAGGGGAATAATTTCTAACAAACTTTGAAAACTTCTCCCCTCTTCGTAACAATCATCAATAAAATCATAACCCACTCCGAGATTCGAGCCTTGAAGGGCGACTGTAAAAAACAATGCTAATTCTTGCGTTGTGGGAATTTGATTTAAAAAATAATCCATTCCCTTCCCCATCTGATTTAATGTATCTAAATCACGAATGGTTAAAGTGAGTCGATAAATCTTTTCATTTACCAATAGAACTAGCATCATTCATTTCCTACTGTTCGTCTGCAAATTCTTCTGATGGAATATAGCCTGATACTTGTAAAATTTCTGTTGTTAATTCAATTAACTCCGTTTGGGTATGCCCTTCTTCTAACCATTCATCAATTAATTGATAAATTTTATTTTCATTTACCCCTGGATGATGCATTAACATTCCGTGTGCAATAATCGTCACAATTTGAGGTAATGCAGGCAACGTATGATCTAATTCCACCTTCATTAATAAATTCAATGGGTTTCCAATTTTAGTTTCTAACATCCCGCATTGACGAGCTTTCATTCTTAATTGATATTCAGTTCCTTTAACAGTCCAAATTGCATATTTCATTTTTATTTCACTCCTTCAGTTGATTTTGTTGTTTTAGAATGGATAGTTAATGATTCTAGTACCGTCCCTTTTGCGACCGTAATTTCAGAAGCTGGAGTTAAGTTAACGGTCATCTTACGTAATCCCCCAACTTCTGAAGCAACATAAGTAACAGATACTGAAGCCGAAAAAGTAAACGTTAAACTATCTTGCTTAAATTTAATCGAAACTTCTTTTGCGGTTCCATCTTCTAACTCCGATAACGTTCCGAATTTTTCAGTTGTATAAAGACATTCAATAGCTAATGAATCCCCTAAGTCTCGAATCCCTGGAACATATACTCGAGCTTCATCGTTTAACGTTGTCGCTTCTACTTTCTCAGGTTCTCCTTTACTCAAATCAGGTAACCCTAAAATTAATTCTGATAAATCTGTTCCTCCTACCGTCACTTGTACACCTTTTACAACACTTGCCTTTGTTGCTGCCATTTTTTCATCTCCTAACTAATCATATAATCCTGCCCAATCGTTTGAACATGGGCTTTAAATTGATAACTTTTATACCAATGATGTGTTTTTCCCATCTTCGACTCTCTAATCTTAGTGAATCCCATTTGTGAGAAGTATTGCACCACACTTTCATTCATCAAAACAGCCTCAATCGTTGGGGCATATAGGTACACCTCAACGTTCACCATTTGTGTGACCGCTTCTTGATTGTATGTTCTGATACCATCTTGAAAATCCATATCGACTGTTAACAAAGGGAAATCAGATGGTTCTAGCCCACTCATAGCTTGATAAGGTAAATAGACGCTTAACCCTGTTTGTTGAGTTAGTCCTTCCTGAATTAGTTCTCTAAACTCAATCATTTCTTTCCCTCCTTACAATCTAAAATAAGTTTAAATAATAATCATTGGCGATTGGCACGTATTGCTTATACGTTTTTGTCATAAATAAACGTGGCTCCATTCCTTCTGTTGTCACCCAACGTCCGTCTGGGGTTTGATATTTCCATTTGTCTTGACGACCATTTCCATTCACCGCATGAATCCCTGTCCCGTACTCCACATACGGAGCATAATGCACAGTAGGATATAATCGTCCCACTAAATAGCTACCTTCCCACCTTAAATCAATCTTCATCTTAGAACCTAAATTCCCGCTTCTTACATAACCTGAACCCTCTTCTTTTTGCGGATAAGCGTAATCTGTTGCAGTATCTTTCATATCAGCTAATAAAGAGAGCGTGGCATTTTCAACACGCTCCTTTATTTCTTTTTGAAGGGCATCAAAATTAATATCCACCTCTACGCTAAACATCTTCATCTATCCTCGTACTAGCAAACGATAAACAGGCGTCTAAGCAATAGAAAGTCGGATAGTATAAACTTCTATCCACCTGATATAAAAGCCCCTCAAATCGAATAAAAAGTTGCTTTTTTTTGATGATAGCTAAATCATGAATCGTTTTATCATAGGCAATCGAAAATTCGGTCGTTGATTGTGATTCCATTCCATACTTCTGTTGACTTTGAGTGATTGTTAATGGATCAACACTAGAATGGAATTTCCCTAATGATTCATATTCAGTTTTCACAACTCCCAATGCGTTAGGCTTACTCCCTTTAGCTTTAATTAAGATTTCAATCTCTTCTGTATACCAATTCATCCACTACCACACCTTCGCATATCTCGGTAATGATAAAGAGTTTTGAATATACTCTTTAATCAGTGCTTCTAACTCTTTAGAGTTTAAAAAAGAGACACTCCGACTTGATTGAGAAATCGAAGCAATCCCTTTCTCTATACTGGCTTTAGCACTCATAGAATCCCATAAATATAACGCTAAAGCCATGACTTCACAGGAAGCTTCCTTTAACACGTCATAGTTGGGATTATTCACGTAAAGTTGACACGCTCTAATAGACCTTTCAATAATCAGTTTAACCTCAAAATCTGTCGCTTTAATTTGAGCCTTAAGCTCTTGGATGAGTTCTTCTTTTGTCACTTCCATCACCTTCTATTAACCTTGATCTTTAACAATCATTTGAATCGCATCTACTCGTTTATTTAAAATAAATACATCTTCAAATGATTCCTCAAAATAAACATATTTACCTTCTGATAAAGCACTTGGCGCCTCTAATTGAGCAAATGAATAAGACACAACCGGTAAAACAGATGAAGGATGAATTAATAACATCTTAATATCTTTAGCATCGCCTGCTGCTTCAAATCCTTCTGTAAAGGTGTATGACGTTTTCATTAAGTCCGTGGGAACCGTCACAATATTTACCTCTTCTAAACGTTCAACATCACGTACAATCGTTTTTTGAGCATTAGAGCGAACAATAGCAACTGCTTTTGTAATTAATGTCTTAGTATAGGTATCGCAGTATAAAATACGTCCTGAATATGGAACACGGGCTTCATCCATTGCATCCATCATTTCATCAAATTTATCTAAGATATTGGTTACAGTTAATTCTTCCGCTAATGGAGTAATCGCTTTTTGTTCATTTCGTAATTTGTAAATGGTTGAGAAAATATAAGCATCCATTTCAGGGAATTTCTGTTCTTCATTCATAACCTTCGTAATATTAGCAATCGATGCAACTTGATTCGTTTCATTTACATCTTTAGGATGCACTAAAGTTTGCCATTGTCTATGATTTTTTAATGTTTTAGTTTCCCAATCATTTTCAAAATTACGAGTAAATGATCCAATCGTATCACGGTTTCCATTCGTACGCCCTCCGACTGAAATGCTTGGGATTTTAATCGTTTTCGCATCAATAACTTTGTATTTAGATGAATTTTCTGTATTCCACA
>OGWX01001692.1_pt1 | contig 14323 bp, 14 predicted proteins | sample 1576151 | NCBI WGS metagenome assembly OGWX01 (sample SAMEA3541591, study PRJEB24748) | human gut metagenome | biome: human gut; feature: human-associated habitat; material: faeces | place: China | collected 2012
AAGTGTGCCCAGAAAATTGCCGCAGGCGAGACCGAAAAGATCAGCGTATCCGGCACGATGGTCAAGTCGCTGCTCGGCCCCGAGAAGGTCAAGCCGACCTTCATCTCCCGAACCGACTCCGTCGGCATCGCCAACGGCTTGGCCTGGACCAGTGTCGGCGGCGAGATGCTGCCCGTCGAAGTGGCGGTCATCCCCAACGGCACCGGCAAGATCGAAATCACCGGCAGCCTGGGCGATGTGATGAAGGAAAGCGCTCAGCTTGCCGTCACCTATGCCCGTGTCCATGCCGAGGAGTACGGCATCGCTCCCGACCGCTTCAAGAACACCGACCTGCACATCCACGCCCCCGAGGGCGCTGTGCCCAAGGACGGTCCTTCCGCCGGTGTCACGCTGACCACGGCGCTGGTCTCGGCCCTGTCCGGCATCCCGGTACGCCATGACTTGGCCATGACCGGCGAAATTACGCTGCACGGCAATGTGTTGCCCATCGGTGGCCTGAAGGAAAAGAGCATGGCCGCCTTCCGCGAAGGTATCTCCACTGTGCTGATCCCCAAAGAGAACGCCACCGACCTCTACGAAGTCGATGCCGAGGTCAAGGAGAAGATCCACTTCATTCCGGTGGAGCGCCTGTCCCAGGTGCTCAAGCATGCACTCATCATGCCCGGTCATGCTGCCGCCCGCAGCGCCCACGCCATGCCCCAGGCCACCAACCTGATCGCCGGCGAAAAGCCCGTCGCCAAGGACCCGGCCACTGTAATGTAAAGGAACCACTATGAACTACAATAACTGCGAATTTCTCGCATCCTACGGCTTGTCCCGCCAGCTGCCGGACAGCGACCGGCCGGAGATCGTTTTTTCCGGCCGCTCCAATGTGGGAAAATCCAGCCTCATCAATAAGCTGTGCAGCCGCAAAAACCTTGCCCGCGTGTCCAGTACGCCGGGCAAAACGGCCACCATCAATTTCTATTCGGTGGACGACTGCTACTTTGTGGATCTGCCCGGCTACGGCTATGCCAAGGTGAGCAACGCCGACCGTGAGCGCTGGGACGACCTCATCAACAGCTACTTTGAAGCACCCCGCCACCACACCCTGCTGGTGCAGCTGCTGGACTGCCGCCACGCCCCCAGCGCCGACGATGAGCAGATGCTGCGCTACCTGCACTATCACCAGATCCCCTACGTGGTGGCCCTGACCAAGGCCGACAAGCTCAAAAAGAGCCAGCTGGCCAAGACGCTGGAAGACTTTGAGAACCTCTGCCGCCCCTATGGCTGCCAGAAGGTGGTGCTGACCAGCGGCGAGAACGGTTACGGCATCCCGGAGCTGCAGGCGGTGCTCAATGCCGCTGTGGCCGGGGAACAGGAAGCGGAGTAAACCATGGCCTACAACGAATTTGCCTATTTCTACGATGAATTCAACGGTGAGGCCGATTACGATGCCCTGTATGCCCACATCCATGCAAAGCTCAAGGAGCACGGCATCCACGACGGCATCCTTGCCGACCTTGGCTGCGGCACCGGTGAGCTGACGTTGATGCTCACGCAGGCGGGCTATGATATGATCGGCATTGACCAGTCCGAGGAGATGCTCTGCGTTGTGCGCGATAAGGCCGAACAGCTGGGCCTTTCCGGCAGGCTGCTGCTGCTCCGGCAGGACCTGCTCAAGCTGGATCTGTACGGCACCATCCGGGGCGCGGTGTCCACCTTTGACACCTTCAACCACATCCCGGACCTCGACACCGCCATTGCCAACGCGGGCTTTTTCATGGAGAAGGGCGGGGTGTTCCTGTTCGATATGAACACGCCCTACAAGCACCAGAACGTGCTGGGCGACAACGCGTTCACCTTTGAGGAAGAGGATGCCGCCTGTGTGTGGCGCAACCACTACGATGCCGCCAACCGCCGCGTGGAGATCACCGTGGACATCGACTACCACGAGACCGGCGAGCACTTCCACGAGCAGTTCTGCGAGTACACCTATGACCTTGACACCATCCGCACCGCGCTGGAAAAGCACGGCTTTGCGCTGGAAAGCGTCTGCGACGGCGAGACCTTCGGCCCGCTGACCGAGGACAGCCAGCGCTATTTCTTCTGCGCAGTCAAGCAGTATACACAATTGGAGGGATAACTTTATGGCAAATCTGATCCGCGGCCTGTCGGAGAATGGCGGGGTCGTATTCTGCGGCGTGGATTCCACCCAGATCGTCCGCAAGGCCGAAAAGCTGCACACCACCAGCGCCACCTGCAGCGCGGCACTGGGCCGTCTGCTCACCGGCGCGGCCCTGATGGGCTCCATGCTCAAGGACGACCGTGACCAGATCACCCTGCGTGTGTCCGGCGGCGGCCCGGCGGGCGTGGTCATTGCCTGCACCGACGGAACCGGCAACGTGAAGGGCTGCATCGATCACCCCTTGGTGGAGCTGCCCGCAAAGCCGAACGGCCACCTGGATGTGGGCGGCGCTGTGGGCAAAGACGGTGTGCTCACCGTCATCCGGGATAACCGCCTGCAGAAGGAGCCTACCGTGGGGCAGGTGCCGCTGGTCTCCGGCGAGATCGCCGAGGACCTGACCGCCTACTACGCCTACAGCGAGCAGGTGCCCACCGTCATGGCGCTGGGCGTGCTGGTGGACAAGGACCTGTCCATCCTGTGCGCAGGCGGCTTTATGGTGCAGCTGCTGCCCGGTGCCACCGATGCGGAGATCGATCAGCTGGAAAAGAATATCGCGGCCATGCCGTCCGTCACCACCCTGCTGCACGAGGGCAAGACCCCCGAGGACATGATGCAGCTGGCGCTGGCGGGCTTTGACCCCAACGTGCTGGACGAGCGCGATGTGCACTACCAGTGCGACTGCAGCGCCGAGCGCACCAAGGAGATGCTGTTCAGCCTTGGCCGCAAGGAGCTGGTGAGGATGCGCGACGAGGACCCCGCCTGCGAGGTGGTGTGCCACTTCTGCCACAGCAAGTACCAGTACGACCTCAACGACCTGCTTGCCGAGTACGACGCGCAGGCGGCGGAACGTGCCGCTGCAGAGCAGGGGACTTGACAAACCGCTAAAAAACAACTATACTACAAATAGAAAAGGCGCTGTCCGCAATGGTCAGCTTCCCTTCGGCTAAGGAGTCAATAAGAATGACCGCTCAGGTTTGGGAGTCTGGGGCGGTCATTTCTTATTGTTATGGATCTCTTTGAAGATTGCCCATGCGATCTGAAATGTAATCCCAACTGTGCCGCCAACAATGACGAACAGCTGCAGAACCTCTTCCAACTTCATGATGCATCCCCCCTTCCGCGTTTGCGAACGGGGAAACAAACAATAAGCTTTTACGTCCCCCGGACGCTTGCCGGAGGAAAGCATGACCACCTGCGCTTGCAGGTCGGGTTGCGGCACCCAGCATCCGCTTCGCTCTCGCTTGCGTCTTGCTGGCCGCGGCCCCAACAACTTCTCCTTGTTTCTGCCACTGGCAGCAGTCGTCGTTGTTGCAGCACCTTAACGCCACCCTTCGGGGTGGCATTTTTAGTTTAACATACTTTTTGGCGAATTACAACGGGAATCCTTTCACCCGCAGATGTCCGCTGCCACGGTGTAGGTAACGGTATAGTCCAGTACATTGCCGTTCACGGTGCAGTCCTCTTTGCGGGCGATGTGCTCCGCGTCCGGCCATGCGGCGTACAGCGCCTGCAGGCTTTGCAGCCGGGCCAGCGCGGCGGCCTGCGCTTCGGTGCGGCGCAGCGTTTCCGGCTGCTGCACATAGCGGCAGGTCTCCTCCACAGAGCAGGGCAGGGCAAGGCCCAGCAGCGGCACCTCCGGCTGGAAGTGCCGGAGGATCACCGCCGCATGTTCCGGCGCAGGCGCGGCGGGCAGGGAGAAGGTGTGCCCGAACGCTGTCACCCGGTATGTGCGGGTGCACGCGCCGGTGTACTGCTGCACCGTCTCTTCCAAGGGCACGGTGCGGGTGTCGCTCCACTCAAACTGAGCAATTACCGTTCCGGCGGCGGGCGCAAAGATCAGGGTGCCGTCCCGCTCGGCGCGGGCTGTGCCAATGAGGCCCTGCCCGGCCTCCACCTGCTGGCCCGGCTGCACCAGCATGGTGCCGCTGGTAAGGTTCGTGCGCAGAACAGTGCCGCCGCATTTTGCCCGGATGCCATGCAGCGTTCCGGCGGCAATGTCGGGCTTGGGCTTTGCGGCGGCGGCTTCCACTTCCAGCCGTCCTTTGGCAAAATTCAGGCTGGCCCAGGAAAACTCGCCGCTGTGCAAAAGGGCGTACTCCCCGGCGGTGAGCTTTGCCTCGGTCACAGCCGCACCGGGCTGCAGGCCCGCTTCCCGCAGGACGGCGCAGGCCCGCGCAGCCTGTCCGGTGGTGAGGGAAGAGGTGTCCGCATACCAGACGAACTGCTGTGCAAAGAGCAGCAGCGGCACAAACACCGCCAGCCCCGCCCAAAGCCCGGCCCGGCGCAGCAAAGGGCGCAGACGGAAATACAGCCCCAGCTTCCGGCGGATGCGCAGCCGCACCCGGTGCTTGCGGGCCAGCGCGGCAAGGCGCGGGTACTGCCACGCGGCGCACCGCCCACCAAACCCTCCCGGCAGGGCCGTTACCCCGTAGGGATGCAGCCCGGCCCGGGCGGCAGCGGTAAGCAGGGCTTCGGTGCTGCCATTGCATGCGGTGAACTCCACCGCGGCCCAAAGGCTTACCGGTTCCATGGGCACCTCCTAGTCATCCGCAAAGTCCGTGCGCACGAACCGCCCCCGCAGGGTCAGGCGGCTGGCGGTAAGGGTGACGATCTTCAGCCCGTCGCCGTAGATGGTCAACCGGCCATGGGGCATCTGCAGGCACAGCCGGTCGGGGCTGTAGGCCAGAATGCGGCAAAAGTGCTCCACCTCCATGCGGCCCCCGCTCAGGTAGACGGCAGGGGCGTGGTAAAAGCCCTGCGGCGGCTGACGGAACAGCAGGGCCAGCCAGCTTTGCAGCAAAAGCCGCTTTTTGCGCTTGGCACACATCCCATTCCCTCCCATCCCGCAGTTCTGCCCGCGGCGCGCTGCTACATATATATGGATGCGGAGGGCTGAGTTATGAATCGAAGCTGGAATTTCCGGCGGGGCGTGCTGCTGGCGCTGGCAGGGTACACGGCGTTTCTGGTGTTTGCCGCGCCGCAGCGCTGTGCCGATGCCCTGCAGGCGGGGCTGCGGCTGTGCGGCGGGCCGCTGCTGGTATCGCTGTTTCCGTTCCTCATCGTATCGGCGCTGGCGGCAGGCTGCGGGGCCGGGCAGTGGCTGGGCTTTGTGTTCCGGCCTGCGGCGCGGCTCATGGGCATCCGGGCAAAGGGTGCGGGCGGCGTGCTGCTCATTGGGGCCTTGGGGGGCTTTGCACCGGCGGCGGTGGCTGCGTCCGAAGCCGTGCGCACCGGTCAGCTCACTTCCCGGCAGGCCTCGGCGCTGCTGCCCGCCTGTGTGTGCAGCGGGCCGTCCTTTGTCATCCTCACGGTAGGGCAGCAGATGCTGGGCAGCCGCGCGGTGGGGGTGCGGCTGTTTGCGGCCCAGCTGCTGGCGGGATACCTCACGGCGGCGCTGCTGTGCCAGATGCAGGGCGGGGCCGGGCAGGCTCCACCCGCGCAGGGGGAAACCATTCAGCTGCCCGCACTGGACGCGGTGATCGCGCAGGCGGCAGTGACCTACCTGAAGCTCTGCGGCTTTGTGCTGTACTTCCGGCTGCTGGCGGCAGGGTGCGGGGCATTGCTGCCACAGCCGTGGGCGGCGCTGCCCGCCATGCTGCTGGAAGTGTGTTCCGGCTGCGATCAGGCCGCCCGCACCGGGTTGTGGGCCAGCACGCTGTGCTGCGCGGCGCTCAGTGTGCAGGGGGTGTCGGTGCTTTTGCAGGTGCGCACCATCTGCCCGGCCGAGATCTCGCTGCGGCCTTTGCTGGCAGCGCGGGCGGTGCATCTGCCGCTTTCGGTGGCGCTGTTCTGGCTGGGCAGCGCCGTGCCGGTGCAGGCCGTGCAGACCTTTACCACCCTGACCGAACGGGTGGTGGTGCTGCACCGCGTGCCGCTGGACTGCGCCCTGCTGGCCTTTGCCGTGTGCTGCATCACGGTGGAGGTGTTATCTGATACAGTGACAGATTATTGACGCTGATGCGATGAAAAATGCAGTGTATCAAGCTGATACAGTGCCCCTTGATTGATACAGTGCGTCAGTGTATCAGGGCAGGCCAGTGTATCAACCTGATACACTGGCAAAAAGAAACATAAGTAAGTTATATATTTCTCACTGTATCATGTATTTCTCCACGGTAGGCCAGCCGGGTAAACCACCCTCGCGCGCCGTCCTTTTGGCACAGCTGATATTTTGCAATGTCGCCATCCCGTACAAGCTCAGCATACGAGCGTTTGTAAGTGGCTTCACTGCACTTGATCTCCTGAAGTACAGCACTTTTGAGTTGAGGATTTGCCATCGACCCAAGGCGGCTCTCGGACAGAACGTTCAGGATGGCGCTGCGGGTGTCCTGCCGGGTCTCCGCCGTGCGCACCCGCCGCTCCTCAATGAAGTCGGCATCCTTCTTGTCGGTGTAGCCGTCAAACACGGCCCGTGCAGTCTTTACGCCCTCCACCTCCACATCGTCGATGTGCAGCAGCACCGTCTGCTGGGGGCGGGCGTAGCTGTTTTTCTCGTGGCTGAGATAAATTTTGCCGTCGTTCTTGGCGCGGCCCATCATCAGCACGCTGCGGGCCATGTCCCAGATATCCGAGCTGTCGGCCAGACGTGCGCGGCCGGAAACGCCCTGCTTTTTGTTGGAGTGCATCACGATGAGCACCGCGCAGCCCTGCTTTGCGGCAATGGCGCGCAGCGGCAGCAGGGCACCGCGCATCTGGTTGCGGCTTGCCATCTCCACATCGGCGGGCAGAAAGCTCTGCAGCGGGTCCACGATGAGCAGCAGCGGCCCGGCCTTGGCGGCAAAATCCGCCAGTGCCTGATCCTTGAGGGTAAGGGGCTGGCCGGTCTTGGCAAAGTAGTCGTCGGCGGTCAGCACCAGCACCCGGTTCATGTCGGCCCCGGCCGCCAGCAGACGGGCCTTGAGCACCTTGCCGGGGTCGTCCTCGCCCGCAAGCAGCAGCACCTTGCCGGTGTGCTGCGGCGGCAGCGGAAAAAAGCCGGAGGTCTTGCCCGCCGTCACGTAGGCAATGAGCTGTGCCTGCCAGATGCCCTTGCCGGTGCCGCCGTCGGCACCCAGCAGCGACACTTCGCCCAGCGGCAGCAGCTGCGGCACCAGCCACGCCACGCTCTGCATGGGCACATCGGCCAGCAGGCCGGGCTGCGCCGCGCTGCCCTCCAGCGCAAGCTTGCGCTGCTTTGCGTCCGCGTTCACGGCTGCCATAAAGGCTGCGGGGTCGGCCTGCCACGCCTGCTTGCAGGTGTTGAGCCATTGATCGATCTTGTAATTGACGGCGGGCAGTTGCATGTTGCAGGCTGCGCCGCGCACGTCGTCCAGCAGATCTTCCCGTGCATCCGGGTCGGTCTGGTGGAACATTACCGCAAAGGTCAGGCGGCTGAACAGCTGCTGCTCGGTCCTGCAGCTGTCCAGCATGTTCAGAAAGTCTGTGCGGTCCTGAATGGATACTCCCAAAATACATTTCTCCTTTCGCTGTGGTTTATAACTGGAAGCAAAACCAAATGTTGTTGCAATAAGTATAACTCTGAAAAAACAACGTGTCAACAAATAGTTTTTGCGCAAAAAGCCACAGCTTCCGGGGTGAAAATGCACAGGAAAATGGGGAAAGAAAAAGAGAAGGCGGGCACCTTCTCTTGACAAAACGGCAAAAAATAACTATACTACAAATAGAAAAGGTGCTGTCCGCAATGGTCAGCTTCCTACCTTTACAATCAAGATTGACTGCACGGAGTTGGAAGGCTGTGGCAGTCAATCTTTTTTGTTGTCATCACATTTGCGCTGAGAAAACTTCTCCAAGACCTCAACGGTCAGGCGAACTGCATCAAGGCTTTGTAAAATTTTATGGTGCATGGTTGCTTTTTGAAAAAAGCAGAGTATAATAAAAGTGAGAAAGTAAGAAAATCGCACAAAGGAGGATGAAGGATGCTGACGGAATTGAGGACAAAATCCCAGATCACCATTCCAAAGGATATTGTAATGAAGATGGGCCTGCGTGAGGGCGACAAGCTGGAGATCGTGGAGAAGGATGGCGTGATCGAGCTGATGCCGGTAGCCGTTTACCCCAAAAAGTATCTGGACGAGCTGCGCAGCGAGATCAACGAAGCAAAGGCCAAAATTGCGGCAGGGGAGCAGCCGGTGTTCGACACTGTGGACGCACTGTTTGAAGCGCTGGACGGTGCGGACGAATGAATTACAAGATCACCTACACCAAACGATTCATAAAGAACCTGAAGCGTTTGAACGCAGCGGAGCGGGCGCAGCTGAAAAAGAAGCTGGAAATTCTGGGAATGGATCCGCTGTATCCGTCGCTGCGCACAAAGCGTATTCAAGGCACGGTAGACTTGTTCGAGTTCAGCGTAAACATGGACGTGCGGGTCATCTGGCAGTACGACGGTGATACGATCATTCTGCTGTTGGACATTGGACACCATGATATTCTGAATCAATTTTAAAAGCCTGTAAACACGATAAAAAGGCCGCTGCACGGTTCACATGCAGCGGCCTTTCCGTATTCAGCGGCGGTTTACTGGATGCCGGTCACAGGGTAGTCCTGATCCTCAACGGCCTTCTTCAGCACGTCGTCGGCGACCTCGGCGTTCAGGGTGACGATGGCGGTGCCGGCCTCGTGGCTCACCACGGCCTCGTCCACCTCGGGCAGGGCTTCCAGAGCCTTCTTCACGCGGGCTTCGCAGTGGCCGCACATCATGCCTTCCACCTTCAGGGTCTTTTTCATAGCAGTGTCCTCCTTGGTACTCTCTTTATTTGCAACCGCTGCGGGCTGTGCGGAGACAGCGGGCAGGGAAGCAGCATTTTTTGCCGCACGATCGTGCTTTGTGCTGTGCACGTCGAACAGGTTCAGGCGCAGGGCGTTGCTTACCACGCAGAAGCTGGAAAGGCTCATGGCAGCAGCACCGAACATGGGGTTCAGCGTCAGGCCGAAGGGGATGAACACGCCTGCGGCCAGCGGGATGCCGATGATGTTGTAGATGAACGCCCAGAACAGGTTTTCGTGGATGTTGCGCAGGGCAGCGCGGCTCAGGCGGATGGCGGCGGGCACGTCCGACAGCTTGGAGTTCATCAGCACCACGTCCGCTGCGTCGATGGCAACGTCGGTGCCTGCGCCGATGGCGATGCCGGTGTCGGCACGGGTCAGGGCCGGGGCATCGTTGATGCCGTCGCCCACCATGGCCACCTTGCCGGATGCCTGCAGCTGGCGGATGACCGCTTCCTTGCCGTCGGGCAGCACACCTGCGATCACCTCGTCCACACCGGCCTGCCTGCCAATGGCATCGGCGGTGCGCTGGTTGTCACCGGTGAGCATGACCACGCGGATGCCCATGGCCTGCAGCTCCCGGATGGCCTGCGGGCTGTCCTCTTTGATGGTATCTGCTACCGCGATAACGCCCAGCAGACGACCTGCGCCGCCAAAGAAGAGGGGCGTCTTACCCTGCGCAGCCAGCGCGGCAGCCTGCGTTTGCAGCGCAGCAGGGATAGCGACCTTTGTGCTAATAAATGCAGCGCTGCCGCCAAAGATCTCTTTGCTCTCCAGCTTGGCGGTAAGGCCGTTGCCCGGCAGGGCGGTAAAATCGGTAACAGAGGGCAGCTCCAGCTGCTTTTCCTCCGCATAGGCCAGCACTGCCCGCGCCAGCGGGTGCTCGCTGCGGCCCTCCAGCGCAGCTGCCAGCGTGAGCAGTTCGGTCTCGGTCACGCCTTCAGCGGGCAGAAGGTCGGTGACGGTAGGCTCGCCGCAGGTGATGGTGCCGGTCTTGTCCAGCGCCACGATGCGGGTACGCCCGGCCTCCTCTAGCGCCGCAGCGGTCTTGAATAGGATGCCGTTCTTCGCACCAAGGCCGTTGCCTACCATAATAGCTACCGGCGTTGCCAGACCCAGCGCACAGGGGCAGCTGATGACCAGCACCGAGATGCCCCGGGCCAGCGCATAGCCGAATTCCCGGCCCAGCAGCAGCCAGACAAGGGTGGTCAGCACCGAAATAGAGATGACTGCGGGCACAAAAAAGCCGGAAACGGTATCGGCGATCTTGGCAATGGGGGCCTTGGTGGCGGCGGCATCGCTGACCATCCGGATGATCTGGGCCAGCGTGGTATCCTCGCCCACACGGGTGGCTTCGCACTTCAGGAAACCGGACTGGTTGGTGGTGGCGGCACTGACCTTGTCTCCCGCAGCCTTGTCCACCGGGATGCTCTCGCCGGTCAGGGCGCTCTCATTCACGGCGCTGGAACCTTCCAGCACAAGGCCGTCCACCGGGATGTTCTCACCGGGGCGCACCACAAAGAGGTCGCCCTTTTTCACCTGTGCAATGGGCACGGTCACTTCGGCCCCCTCCCGCAGCAGGGTGGCGGTCTGGGGGGCCAGCTTCATCAGGCTCTTGAGCGCGTCGGTGGTCTTGCCCTTGGAGCGGGCCTCCAGCATCTTACCCACGGTGATCAGGGTCAGGATCATGGCGGCAGATTCAAAGTAGAGCTCCATCATGTAGTGCATGACAAGCGCGTCGTTGCCGTCCACCTGAGCGCGGGTCATGGCGAACAGGGCGTAGGTGCTCCAGAGAAAGCTGGCCGAGGAACCCAGCGCCACCAGTGTGTCCATGTTGGGAGCGCGGTGGAGCAGGCCCTTGAAGCCGCTGATGAAGAACTTCTGGTTGATGACCATCACGATGCCCGCCAGCAGCAGCTGGACCAGACCCATGGCAACGTGGTTGCCGTCGAACCAGTGGGGGAGCGGCCAGCCCCACATCATGTGGCCCATCGAAAAATACATCAGCACCGCCAGAAAGACCAGTGATGCGATAAGCCGTTTTTTCAGTCTGGGTGTTTCGTGGTCAGCCAGTGCATCCAGCTCGGCGCTGGAGGTCTCGGCGGCAGCAGCCTTGGGGCTTGCGCCGTAGCCCGCCTCCTGCACTGCCTTGACGATGGCCGAGGCGCGGGCGGTGCCCTCCACTCCCATGGAGTTGGTCAGCAGGCTCACTGAGCAGCTGGTCACGCCGGGCACAGCTTTTACGGCCTTTTCCACCCGGGCAGAGCAGGCCGCGCAGCTCATGCCCGTAACAGTATACTGTTCCATTGTTTCCCTCCGATAAAAAACGCTGCGTGAATGGGATCAAACGAGCTTGTTCAGGATCCACAAAAACTCCTGCAGCTTCTCCTCGCCGCCGTTTTTCAGGTCCTCAGCCACGCAGGTGCTCAGGTGCTGGTCGATCAGCTCCCGGGTAAAACCGTTCAGGGCACTTCTGGCGGCGGCGGCCTGCACCAGAATATCCGTGCAGTACACGTCCTTTTCCACCATGCTCCGGATGCCCCGGATCTGGCCCTCGATGCGGTTCAGCCGGGTGATGAGGTGCTTGTACTCCTCCTCGGTGCGCTGCTTGTGGCGGCAGCCGCAGCCGGTGCTTCCCTCAGCCGGGGCGGGGGAACAGTGGGGGCAGCTTCCCTCCGGGATCTTGTTCACATCACTCATGTCTATTCTCCTTCCGTTACCCCTTGGGGGTATCTTACTCCATAGCTGCATTATAGCACGGCGGTCCTGTTTCTGCAAGTAGGGCTGGGGGGTATTATTGTGAATTTTTTATGAACACAGAAGATAAAACAAAAGGCTCTGCGCCCCAAACGGGGAACAGAGCCTTTGAAGCATCCAAAACGATCAGTAGGCAAATCTGCGCATAAAGGCAAGGTCGCTTGCGGCGCGGGCAGGCACAGCTTCCTCCCGTAGCACGGGCAGGGAAGCCTGCGGCATCTGCTGCAGCATCTCAAAGCCGCCGGCGTAGTCCACGCAGGAATCCTCCAGGCTGGTGGAATAGAGCGTTCCATCCGGCTGGAAGTTCTGGCCCTTGAAGTGGACCGCCGTGATCTTGTCGCCGTACCAGCTGCCCACCTTATCCCAGATGCGGCGCTGTGCATCCACAGACGCAGCCTCCGGGCCCACATAGTTGGCAAAATCGCAGATGACGCGCAGGTTGGGGCTTGCCATGGTGTCCAGCACCATCCGTACCGCCTCGGGGGTATTCATGGCGTGGTAGTAGACGCACTCCACGGCAAAGAGTACTCCCTGCTCCTCACAGACGGGCAGGATCTCGCCCAGACTGCGCAGGAGCGCTTCCTGTGCCTCTCTCCGGGTCACACCGGGCTGCTTGGCCATGTTGGTGGTCTCGCTGCCCATGCAGCCTGCCCCCAGTGCCCTGGCAACGGGGATCTGGCTCAGCACCTTTGCCACCTCGGCATGGCGTTTGTCCTCGTCGGCATAGCTCAGCTCCACATAGGTGCCGTCCACAGCAATGCCCACGCCGGAAGCTGCCGCAGCCGTCCTTGCGCGCTCCACCAGCGCAGGGGTCACATCGGCATAGCTCTTTACGCCCTCCACCGCCTTGGTAAAGGCCAGCTGGGTGCAGGCAAAGCCTGCCTGCCCGATGGAGGAAAAGAGGGTCTCGGGGTCATGGCGGCCAAAATCGTGGCCGCGCGCACCAAGAATGAATTCAGGCATCCTGCACCTCCATCAGCCGAACACACGGGCGGCAAAGAGATTCAGCTCCTTGCCCCACCAGTACCAGTCGTGGGAGACATCGCTGCCCCATACCTCCAGATGCACGGGCAGGCTACAGTCGGTCAGTGCATCGGCCATGGCCTGGGTGTCCACCAGTGCGTCACCCTCGTAGCTGCCCTGACCGGCACAGAGGAGAAGCGCATTCTCCTCAGCCTTTGCCAGCAGCTTTTTGTCCACAAGGCCGTCCGCTGCCAGACAGGCCAGGGGGGCATTGCGCAGGACCAGGTCATCTGCTGCATTGCCCAGGAAACGGCGCACATCGTACAGGCCGGAAAGGCCGATGGCACCCGCAAACACCTCAGGGCGGCGCAGGCGGCAGTTCACTGCCTGATACGCGCCGGTGTCCACGCCCACCGCCCAGAGCAGGGGGTCCTTTTTGGCACCGTTCAGGGTCAGGATGCGGGGAGCCAGCTCGCTTGTCAGGTAATTGAAATACTTTTCCTGCATCTCGGCCCGGCGGCGGGGAGCCGTGTCCCCGGCCAGCAGGCTCTCGGCATCGATGCTGTCGGCGCAGAACAGCTGCACCTTGCCCTCATTCAGCAGCGGGGCAATGGCATCGGGCATCCCGTTGTTTTCCCAGTCGTAAAAGCGGCCGCCCCGCGCGGGCAGAGCCAGCACCGGCGTACCGGCATGGCCGTAGACCTTGAACTCCATGTCGCGGCCCAGCATCCGGCTCCATTCCTTATAATACGTCCCTTGGATCATGGCAGCATCCTCCTGTTGTCACACAAATTGATTGCGCTGGGGGTCATAGGCGTACCCCACAGCGGAAAGCCTGGCACACAGCGCGGCCTTGTCCTCGTCCAGATCCTCGCACAGCGCGTCCAGAGTGGGGTAGAAGTCCCGCAGCTTCAGGTTGATCATGCTCAGCAGCATGATCGGGTCATTTGGCAGAGCCATCGTCGATCCCTCCAGAAGATAACAAAAAAGCCGGCCACTCGACAAAGTGACCGGCAGATGCAGCTACTTAGACAGCGCGGGTAACCTTGCCAGCGCGCAGGCAGCGAGAGCATGCGTAGATATACTTGGGAGAGCCTTCCACGACCGCCTTGACACGACGGACATTCGGCTTCCAGGTACGGTTGGAACGGCGATGAGAGTGGGAAACCTTGATACCAAAGGTAACACCCTTGCCGCAGCATTCACACTTAGCCATGGTACTTGCACCTCCTACAGTGAAGTATGGAATTCAAAATAATCAGCTTGACTATTTTACCAGAGATGCGGAGAAAAAGCAAGAGTAAATTTGATTTTTCCGCAACTTTTTTCTTGCAGGGCCAAACCCTTGCCCCAAAAGCGAAAAAATAGTACAATAGGATAAAATCCAACTGAGGGAGAAACGAATGACCGCACAAGGAATGTATTATCTCATCCGGGCACTGGTGACCCTGATTGCCATCCCGTTCCATGAGGCGGGCCACGCGCTGGCCGCCTGGCTGCTGGGCGACCCCACCGCAAAGCGGGAGGGCCGCATCAGCCTGAACCCGTTCCGCCACTTTGACCTCGTGGGCACCCTCTGCATGATCTTTGCGGGGGTGGGCTGGGCAAAGCCTGTTTCCACCGACCCCCGCAATTTCAAAAACCCCAAGTGGGGCATGGCCCTCACCGCGC
>OGWX01001697.1_pt1 | contig 14294 bp, 10 predicted proteins | sample 1576151 | NCBI WGS metagenome assembly OGWX01 (sample SAMEA3541591, study PRJEB24748) | human gut metagenome | biome: human gut; feature: human-associated habitat; material: faeces | place: China | collected 2012
ATGGATAAGAATATTGTAGACTTTATGCCGAACTTTGATGAGACAGAGAAAGAGCCGGTGGTACTTCCGGTTCGTGTTCCGAATCTTCTGTTAAACGGAGCGGATGGTATCGCGGTCGGTATGGCGACCAGCATCCCGCCACATAACCTGGTCGAGATCGTGGACGGTGTGAAAGCCTACATGAAAAATAATGAGATCAGCGTGAAAGGTCTGATGAGATACATCAAAGGACCGGATTTTCCGACCGGCGGTATCGTGATCAATAAAGATGAACTTCTGAAGATCTATGAAACCGGAAGCGGAAAGATCAAGATCCGCGGAAAAGTGGAAGAGGAGAAATTAAAAGGCGGAAAAGTCAACCTTGTGATCACTCAGATCCCGTATCCGATGGTTGGAGCCAATATAGGAAAATTCTTAAATGATGTAGCAGGTCTGGTAGAATCCAAAAAGGCTACAGATATTGTGGATATTTCCAACCAGTCTTCCAAAGAAGGTATCCGGATCGTTCTGGAGCTGAAAAAAGGCGCAGATGTGGAAAATCTGAAAAATATGCTCTATAAAAAGACCCGTCTGGAAGATACTTTCGGTGTGAATATGCTCGCTGTAGCAGATGGAAGACCGGAAACACTGAGCCTGAAACAGATCATTGAGCATCATGTGGATTTTCAGTTTGAAGTCTGTACGAGAAAGCATCAGACACTGTTAAATAAAGAACTGGAAAAGAAAGAGATCCAGGAAGGTCTGATCAAAGCCTGTGATGTGATCGATCTGATCATCGAGATCCTGCGTGGAAGTAAAAACCAGAAACAGGTAAAAGAGTGTCTGGTAAACGGTGTGACCGAAGGTATCCGCTTCAAGACGAAAGCCAGTGAGAAAGCAGCAAAAAAACTCTGCTTTACCCAGAGACAGGCAACTGCGATTCTGGAGATGCGGCTGTATAAGCTGATCGGACTGGAAATCGAAGCCCTTGTGGCAGAACATGAGGAAACTCTGAAAAATATTGCCAGATATGAAGAGATTCTGAATAATTACGATGCCATGGCACAGGTCATCATGGAAGATCTGGATCACATCAAGAAAACCTACGGAAGAAAACGCCGTACCGTGATTGAAAACAGGGAAGAAGCTGTCTTTGAAGAAAAGAAAGTAGAAGAAGCGGAAGTATGTTTTCTGATGGATCGTTTCGGATATGCCAAGGTGCTGGATAAGAATACCTACGAGAGGAACAAAGAGACGGTTCACGGGGAATATAAGTATGTATTTACCTGTATGAATACCGATAAGATCTGTCTCTTTACGAACAAAGGACAGATGCATACGGTAAAAGTGATGGATCTGCCACTTACAAGGCTGAGAGATAAAGGAGTTCCGATCGACAACCTGAGTAATTTTTCCAGTGCACAGGAAGAACTGCTTTGTGTCAGCAATATGGAGGCAGTAAAGAATGCCTCTCTGATTTTCGTGACAAAATCCGGTATGATCAAACAGGTGCCGGGAACGGAATTCGATGTGATCAAGAGAACCATCGCTTCTACCAAACTGACGGAGGAGGATGAACTGGTTCTTGTGGAGTTGTGTGACACGATGGATTATGTGGTGCTGCAGAGCCATGCGGGATATTTTCTGCGTTTTCTGAAAGAGGAAGTACCGGAGAAGAAAAAAGCAGCCCTTGGTGTCCGGGCAATGAAGATGGGTGACAGAGATTATCTGGAACATGCATATCTTCTGGAAAGCCGGATGGAATACCAGATTGAATACAAAGAAAAGCAGATGGTCCTCAATAAGATCAAGCTTGGAAAACGGGACACCAAAGGAACGAAAGTGCGGGTATAAAGGAAAAAGCCTGAAAACGCTTGCATTTTATAATAATAAATGGTATGATTACCATGTTAATAGATGATGACTAGTTTTAAGAGTGGGCGATACGTCCACTCTTATTTGTTGCATTGAGTATCAATCACTGAGTTGGAGGATGAAGTTTGATGGTATGAATTACGGGTCGAACATCCGAAGAATCAGACACGCTCTAGGGTTGATTGTTGAGGACAGCAACTGCTGTTCATGTAAAAGGTGGTGAAAGCATGAGTGTAAGAGAACAGTACGAACAGAAGGCGGAAGCTATGGCACAGCCGATTATTGATCAGTTTGGTTTTGAACTGGTGGATGTGGAGTATGTGAAAGAGGCAGGAAACTGGTATTTACGTTTCTATATCGATAAAGAAGGCGGAATTACCGTAGATGACTGTGAGGCAGTCAGCAGAATCTTCAGTGATAAACTGGATGAACTGGATTTTATCGAAGATGCTTATATTATGGAAGTAAGTTCCCCGGGTCTTGGACGTCCTCTGAAGAAAGAAAAGGATTACGTAAGAAGTATGGGAAAAGAAGTAGAGATCCGTACCTATCGTCCGATTAATAAAGAAAAAGAATTCTACGGAATCCTCAGTGCATATGATGAAAGTAGCGTGACGATCACCACAGAGGATCAGAAAGAGCAGACATTTGAAAAAGCAGATATCGCATTGATTCGTCTTGCTTTTGATTTTTAAGGAGGATAAAGAAAAAATGAACACAGAATTACTGGAAGCGTTAACTATTCTGGAAAAAGAAAAAAATATCAGCAAAGAAGTTCTGATGGAAGCGATCGAACAGTCTCTGATTCAGGCCTGTAAAAACCATTTTGGAAAAGCAGATAACGTACATGTGACCATCGATCATGAAACCTGCGAGTTCAGCGTATATGCTGACAAGACCGTAGTGGAGGTGGTAGAAGATCCGGTGATGGAGATCAGCCTTTCCAATGCGAAGATGATGGATTCCAAATATGAACTGGGGGATATCGTTCAGGTTCCGATTCAGTCCAAACAGTTCGGACGTATCGCGACACAGAACGCAAAGAATGTGATTCTGCAGAAGATCCGTGAGGAAGAAAGAAAAGTTCTGTATGATGAATATTTCCAGAAAGAAAAAGACGTGGTTACCGGTGTGGTACAGCGGTACATGGGAAAAAATGTCAGTGTGAATCTGGGTAAGGTAGATGCGATCCTGAGTGAAAACGAGCAGGTCAAAGGTGAAGTATACAAACCGACCGAACGTATCAAAGTATATGTACTGGAAGTTAAGGATTCACCGAAAGGACCAAAGATCATGGTTTCCAGAACTCATCCGGAACTGGTAAAACGTCTCTTTGAAGCAGAAGTGACAGAGGTAAAAGACGGTATCGTAGAGATCAAGAGTATCGCAAGAGAAGCAGGTTCCAGAACCAAGATCGCTGTATGGTCCAATGATCCGGATGTTGATGCCGTCGGTGCGTGTGTAGGTATGAACGGTGCCAGAGTAAACACTATTGTGGAAGAACTGCGTGGTGAGAAGATCGATATCATCAGCTGGAATGAGAATCCGGCACTGTTGATTGAGAATGCACTGAGCCCTGCAAAGGTGATCACTGTACTGGCAGATCCGGATGAGAAGACTGCGCTGGTTATTGTTCCGGATTATCAGCTGTCTCTTGCAATCGGTAAAGAAGGACAGAATGCCCGTCTGGCAGCCCGTCTGACAGGCTTCAAGATTGATATCAAGAGTGAGACACAGGCAAGAGAAGCCGGTGATTTTGAATATTATCAGGAATCTGACGATGAAGAGGGTGAAGATTCCATGGAAGATGCTCTGGCCGATGTAGAACTGGATGAAGAACCGAAAACAGAAGAGATCTCGGAAGAGACATCCACAGAAGAAGAGTAAGATCTGAAAAAACAGTGAGGCGGATAGCTATGGGAAATATAAAAAAGGTGCCGCTGCGGAAATGTATCGGATGCAATGAGATGAAAAATAAAAAGGAAATGATGCGTGTACTGAAGACGCCGGAAGGTGAAATCGTACTGGATGTGACCGGAAGAAAAAACGGTCGCGGCGCATATCTTTGTTTCTCAAAGGAATGTCTGCAGAAAGCCATCAAGAACAAAGGGCTGGAACGTTCCCTGAAGATGCAGATTCCTCAGGAGGTTTACGAGAACCTGGAAAGGGAGCTGGATACGATTGAATTGTAATAAAGTACTATCACTGATCGGACTTTCCACCAAGGCAGGTAAGATTGTCAGCGGAGAGTTTTCAACGGAGAAAGCAGTAAAGACAGGAAAGGCCTGGCTGGTCATCGTTTCGGCGGAAGCGTCGGACAATACCAAAAAGAAATTCCATAATATGTGTACGTATTATGAAGTACCCTGTTATGATTTCGGAGGAAAAGAGGAACTGGGAAGAGCCATGGGAAAAGAATTCCGTGCGTCTCTGGCAGTAACTGATGAAAACCTGGCAGCAGCAATGGAAAAACAGCTGAAATCTGAATAATTACATTTCTTGGCATGGAGCAGAAAGGTTGGTGGTAGAATGCCAAAATCAAGAATCTATGAAATTGCACAGGAATTAAATAAAACAAACAAAGAAGTTATTGAATTTTTAAAGGAGAAAAAGGTAGAAGTTAAGAGTCATATGAGTACATTGGAAGAAAAAGATGAAAAAATGGTCCGGGATGCATTCTCCGGAAAAAATGAAGGAAAAGAAGAGAAAAAAGAAGCAGCTGACCGCCCGAAAAAGAAATCTAATCTGATTCAGGTATTCCGTCCGCAGAACGCACAGACCCAGGAAGGTAAGAATTTCAGAAGAAACAAACCGCAGTCTGACAGAAACGGACAGGACAGACCGGCAAGAGGAAACGGTGAAGGAAACCGCAGTGGATATCAGAACCGTGACAATCAGAACCGAGACGGCCAGGAGAGAAGATTCAACGGTCAGGGAAGAAGAGACAATCAGAACCGTGACGGCCAGAGCAGAGATGGTCAGGAGAGAAGATTCAACGGCCAGGGAAGAAGAGACAATCAGAATCGTGATGGCCAGAGCAGAGATAACCAGGGTGGCCGTCGCTTTGATAACAGAAACGGCCAGAATAATAACCGTTATCAGGGACAGAACAACCGTCAGGACGGCGGAAACGGAAGCCGTCGCTTCGATGGAAACAGAGACGGACAAAACAGAGACAATCAGAACAGAGACAATCAGGGTGGCCGTCGTTTTGATAACAACAGAAACGGTATGAACCGTGATAACAGAGACCGCGACGGAAGAGAAAACAACGGACGCAGAAATGAACGCAGAGATTCCAGACCTGCTATGGACAGTATGGATCTGGGCCTGGCAAGAAAACCGGTCAGAGACGTAAAGAACAAAGAAAAAGATAAAGAAAAAGAACGCGAAAGAGAAGAGAAAAAGACCCAGGACAGAAGAAACGGACAGGGATCCAACCGTCCGAACCAGGGACGTTTTCAGAAGAGCAGACTGCCGAAAGCACTGCAGAAACCTGCCCGTCCTCAGCCGAAGGAAGAAAAGAAAGAAGTAGTGAAAGAAATCACACTTCCGGAGAAAATGACGATTCGCGAACTGGCAGAAAAGATGAAGATGCAGCCGGCAGTGATCGTTAAGAAACTGTTTATGGAAGGAACTATGGTTACGGTAAACCATGAGATCGATTTTGAAAAGGCACAGGAGATCGCACTTGACTATGATATTATCGCAGAACAGGAAGAAAAAGTGGATGTGATCGAGGAACTGTTAAAAGAGGAAGAGGAAGATCCGAAGGATCTCGTTCCAAGACCACCGGTTGTCTGCGTTATGGGACACGTTGACCATGGTAAAACTTCACTGCTGGATGCGATCCGTAAGACAAATGTAACCGACCGTGAGGCCGGTGGTATCACACAGCACATCGGTGCATATGTGGTATCAATCAAGGGACAGAAGATCACATTCCTGGATACTCCGGGACATGAGGCATTCACCGCTATGCGTATGCGTGGAGCAAACTCCACCGATATCGCTGTTCTGGTAGTTGCAGCAGACGATGGTGTGATGCCGCAGACGGTAGAAGCAATCAACCATGCAAAAGCAGCAGGTGTTGAGATCATTGTTGCGATCAACAAAGTAGATAAACCGAGTGCCAACATCGAGAGAGTAAAACAGGAACTTTCCGAGTACGAACTGATTCCGGAAGACTGGGGTGGAAGCACTATTTTCGTTCCGGTGTCCGCAAAGACTCACCAGGGTATCGAGGAACTGCTGGAGATGATCCTGCTGACTTCCGAGGTATGCGAACTGAAAGCCAATCCGAAGAGAAAAGCACGTGGTCTGGTTATCGAGGCGCAGCTTGACAAAGGAAAAGGTCCGGTTGCTACTATCCTGGTACAGAAAGGTACGCTGCATGTGGGTGACTTTATCGCAGCCGGAGCTTCCTCAGGTAAAGTACGTGCGATGATGGATGATAAGGGACGCCGTGTCAAAGAAGCAGGTCCGTCTACGCCGGTAGAGATTCTTGGTCTGTCAGATGTACCGAACGCAGGTGAAGTTCTGGTGGCTACCGAAAACGATAAAGAAGCAAAGAACTTTGCAGCAACCTTTATTTCTGAAAATAAGAACCGTCTGCTGGAAGAAACAAAAGCGAAGATGTCTCTGGATGATCTGTTCAGCCAGATTCAGGAAGGCAACCTGAAAGAACTGAATCTTATCGTAAAAGCCGATGTTCAGGGATCTGTGGAAGCTGTAAAGCAGAGTCTTGTGAAGCTGTCTAATGATGAAGTTGTCGTTAAGGTCATCCATGGTGGTGTAGGTGCTATCAACGAATCGGACGTAACACTGGCTTCTGCCTCCAACGCGATCATCATTGGTTTCAACGTTCGTCCGGACGCGACAGCAAAAGCAACCGCAGAACAGGAAGGTGTAGACCTGCGTCTGTACCGTGGCATCTATCAGGCAATCGAAGATGTGGAAGCTGCCATGAAGGGTATGCTTGATCCTGTCTTCGAAGAGAAAGTCATCGGTCATGCAGAAGTTCGTCAGATCTTCAAAGCATCCGGTGTCGGTAACATCGCCGGAAGTTATGTTCTGGATGGTGTATTCCAGAGAGGCTGTACGGTAAGAATCTCCAGAGAAGGAAAACAGATCTTCGAAGGCCCACTGGCATCTCTGAAACGATTCAAAGATGATGTGAAAGAAGTAAAAGCCGGTTATGAATGTGGTCTGGTATTCGAAGGATTCAACGATATCCAGGAATTGGATCAGGTAGAAGCATACATCATGGTAGAAGTACCGAGATAGGCTTTCATACCGGATTGAGGTGATAGATAATGAGAAAAAACAGCATAAAAAATACAAGGATCAACGGCGAAGTGATGAAAGAATTAAGCCTCATCATCCGTCAGGAGATCAAAGATCCCAGAATTCATATGATGACATCCGTCACTTCTGTGGAAGTGGCACCGGATCTGAAAACCTGCAAGGCATACATCAGTGTGATGGGTTCCGATGAAGAAAAGAAAGATACCATTGCCGGTCTTCGCAGTGCAGAAGGTTATGTACGCCGCCAGCTGGCAAAACGTCTGAATCTTCGTAACACACCGGAGATTCAGTTTGTACTGGATCAGTCGATTGAATATGGTGTGCATATGTCCAGATTAATTGACGAGGTAAATAAAGAGACCCCGGAAAGGGATGAGGAAGATGATAAATAATATTGCATCTGTACTTGAGGGTGTAACCACAGCAGCCATCGCCGGTCACGTAAGACCGGATGGTGACTGCGTGGGCTCCTGCATGGGAATGTATCTGTATCTGAAAGAAAATTACCCACAGATCCAGACAGATGTTTATCTGGAGGAGGTACCGGAAGTATTTCATTTTATTCAGGACATCGATCAGGCGAAACAGGAATGGGAAGAGAAAGAATATGACCTGTTCCTGGAATTCGATGTCAGCAGCACAGACCGGATCGGCGTTGCCGGTCAGGCAGTGAATACGGCGAAAATAACCGCGTGCATCGATCATCACATCACGAATAAAGGAATTGCACAGGAGAATCAGATCGTTCCGGACGCAAGCTCTACCTGTGAAGTGCTCTATGAACTTCTGGAGCCGGAAAAGATCAACAAAGCCTGTGCGGAAGCACTGTATACCGGGATCGTTCACGATACCGGTGTGTTCCAGTACAGCTGTACCGGAACCAGAACCATGGAGATCGCAGGTCAGCTGATGGCAAAAGGCATTGATTTTACCAGTATCATCAAGGATTCTTTCTATACAAAATCTTATGCACAGAATCAGATTATGGGACGCACGATCATGGAGAGCATCATGCTTTTGGATCAGCGGTGTATCGTGGGTTATGTGAGAAAGAAAGACATGGATTTTTACGGTGTGACACCGAAAGATATGGATGGTATCGTCAACCAGTTACAGAATACCCGTGGCGTGGAGGTTGCCATCTTTTTATATGAAATCGGTGTGCAGGAGTATAAAGTCAGCATGCGTTCCAACGGCAAAGTGGATGTGGCAAGAGTGGCTTCTTATTTTGGCGGTGGAGGCCATGTGAAAGCAGCCGGATGTACTATGCAGGGATCAGTGTTCGATGTGGTAAACAGTCTGACACTGGATATAGAAAGACAGCTTCAGGAGTAAAGAAAACATATGGAAAGAAGCGGTGTAATCAATATATACAAAGAAGCAGGCTATACATCTCATGATGTGGTGGCGAAGCTTCGTGGAATCTTAAAACAAAAAAAGATCGGTCATACGGGAACCCTGGATCCTCAGGCACAGGGTGTCCTGCCGGTTTGCCTTGGAAAAGGAACAAAACTGTGTGATCTGCTGGCAGATCACGATAAGGAATACGAGGCAGTGCTTCGGTTGGGAATCACCACCGATACCCAGGATATGGAAGGAACGATCCTGAAGGAGTCGTCAGTGCAGGTGTCGGAAGAAGAAGTCCGCACCTGCATTCTTTCATTTCAGGGTGAGCAGCAGCAGGTTCCACCGATGTATTCCGCACTGAAAGTGAATGGAAAAAAACTGTACGAACTGGCACGGGAAGGTAAAGTCGTGGAGCGAAAAGCCAGACCGGTTACCTTTCATAACATTGAGGTTTTGTGGATGGAGCTTCCGAAAGTAAAGATTCGGGTGCAGTGTTCCAAGGGAACGTATATCCGGACCTTATGTAACGATATCGGTGAAAAACTGGGATGTGGCGGTTGCATGGAAGAACTTCTGCGCACCCGGGTAGAGCGGTTTGGATTAACAGACGCGGTAAAACTGGACGAAGTACAAAAAGTCATGGAAGAAGGTAATATAGAACGTTTGATTCTTCCGGTAGACAGGATGTTCGATCAGTATCCGGCTGCGAAAACAACACCGCAGGGTGATCTTCTGGTACACAACGGAAACCGGATTTTTCCGGAACTGTTACAGGAGGAGCTCAAGGTGGATGGAGGTTATGTCAGAGTATATGACAGCCGGGAGACATTTATAGGACTGTATGAGAAAAAGACAGATCAGATGATACCGGTGAAAATGTTTTATCGAAAAGAAAATGAGGCGTAACGATTCTGCAGGCAATATTCTGTGAGATGTTTTGTCCCGTAAAAGCAATTGGAAAAACAGTTGCGACAGAGAGAAGAATGGAAAGAGACATGAAATATATTACAAAAAATCTGGATTTTCAATTGGATAAGAGAAGTGTGGTAACACTTGGAAAATTTGACGGCGTCCATAAGGGGCACAGCAAACTGATCAACCGGGTTCTGGAAATCGGCAAAGAAGGATATGAAACAGTAGTATTTACCTTTGATGTTTCTCCTCTTGTCAGACTGGGAACCAGGATCAAGCGGACGATTCTTACGAATGAAGAGCGCAGGATCCTTCTGGAACGCCGGGGAGTGGACTGTCTGGTGGAGTGTCCGTTCGTTCCGGAAATCATCCGGATGGAGCCGGAGGATTTTATCAGGGAGATTCTGGTTAAACAGCTGCGTGCCGCTTATGTAGTGGTGGGGCCGGATTTTCACTTTGGCCATAACAGAAAAGGAAATCCGGAACTGTTACGGCAGGCGGGTACCCAATATGGATTTGAGGTGGAAATTTTAAGCAAAGAGACGCGGGAAGAACGCCCGATCAGCAGCACCTGGATCCGTGAGGTACTTCAGGAAGGAAATATCGAGAAAGTCAATGAGCTCCTTGGCTACCGGTATTTTGTGCTGGGAGAAGTGGTACATGGAAGACAGCTGGGGCGTACCTGGGGACTTCCGACGATCAATCAGGTGCCGGAAGACGGAAAACTTCTTCCACCCTTTGGTGTCTATGCATCGAAAACTTTTATCAAAGGTAAAACGTTCTATGGAATCTCCAATGTGGGGGTGAAACCCACCGTGGAAGTGCCGTTTGCAGGTGTAGAGACGTATTTGTTTGACTGCGACGAGGATCTGTACGGGGAAGAGGCCAGGGTGGAATTCTATCACTTTGTGCGTCCGGAGTGCAAGTTTGATTCGGTGGAAGAACTGAAAGCACAGATTCAGAGAGATGCCGGTTCAGGAAAGCGATATTTCGAAAAAAGAGGTTTACATTACTGAGAGCATATGGTATACTGTTCGAGTATGAGTTAGCCCATATTCAGATATCGGATACTCCGACCATTTCTTAATATGTGGCGATTGAAAAAACAGGAGGAAAACAAAATGATTTCTAAAGAAAAGAAACAGGCTATTATGGCTGAATACGCAAGAACAGAAGGCGACACAGGTTCACCGGAAGTACAGGTAGCTGTACTGACAGCAAGAATCCAGGAGCTGACAGAGCATCTGAAAACACACCACAAAGATCATCATTCCAGAAGAGGTCTGCTGAAAATGGTAGGTCAGAGAAGAGGTCTGCTGGATTACCTGAAGAAAACAGATATCGAAAGATATCGTGCACTGATTGAAAAATTAGGAATCAGAAAGTAATTCAACTGCACAGAGAAAAGAATGGCGAGGGGTGGAAGGTATTCTTCCATCCCTCTTATCTTAATCTGTACAAGACAGCGGAAAAAGGGAAAATATATCCCAACGGATACTGTCGATTACCGGAAGATGTCGGAAAGGATGCCGAGACCACTGAAAAGCATATTGCCAAAGCAGGATAAGGACAGCGGGGAGTGTGTTTTTCAGTTGTTTCGGAGCATATCCGCCGGCAGAATGTTGCTGAGAATGAAATGAACAGTAACGAAAAAATCGCCCAGAGGGCAGAAAAAGGAGAAAATGTATGTACAAAAGTTATTCTATGGAACTGGCAGGAAGAACACTGACAGTTGACATCGACCGCGTGGCAAAACAGGCTAATGGCGCAGCATTTATGCATTATGGTGATACCGTTGTACTTTCTACCGCAACCGCATCAGAAAAGCCAAGAGAAGGAATTGATTTTTTCCCGTTAAGTGTAGAATATGAAGAGAAAATGTATGCAGTAGGAAAAATCCCGGGTGGATTTAACAAGAGAGAAGGAAAAGCATCCGAGCATGCGATTCTGACCTCCCGAGTAATTGACCGTCCGATGCGTCCGCTGTTCCCGAAGGATTACCGTAATGATGTTACACTGAATAACATGGTAATGTCTGTAGATCCACAGTGTAATCCGGAAGTTGTGGCAATGCTTGGTTCCTCTATCGCAACCTGCATCTCAGATATTCCTTTTGACGGACCGTGTGCAGCAACACAGGTAGGTATGATCGATGGTGAACTGATCATTAACCCGACACTGGAGCAGAATGCAAAATCTGACCTGAAACTGACTGTTGCTTCCACAAGAGAAAAAGTCATCATGATTGAAGCCGGAGCAAACGAAGTTCCGGAAGCAAAGATGATTGAAGCTATTTTTGAAGCTGATAAGGTCAACAAAGAGATCATCGCATTTATCGACAAAATCGTAGCTGACTGCGGAAAAGCAAAACACAGCTATGAATCCTGTGCGGTTCCGGAAGAACTGTTCGCAGCGATGAAAGAGATCGTAACACCGGAAGAGATGGAAGTAGCTGTATTCTCCGATGACAAACAGACAAGAGAAGAAAATATCCGTCAGGTGACAGCAAAACTGGAAGAAGCATTTGCTGATAATGAGGAATGGCTGGCTGTTCTGGGTGAAGCCGTGTACCAGTATCAGAAAAAGACCGTTCGTAAGATGATCCTGAAAGATCACAAACGTCCGGATGGTCGTGCGATCACACAGATCCGTCCGCTGGCTGCAGAAACGGATATCGTACCGCGTGTTCACGGTTCTGCCATGTTTACAAGAGGACAGACACAGATCTGTACCATCACCACCCTGGCTCCTCTGTCCGAGGGACAGCGTCTGGATGGCTTGGATGAGTTCGAGGTTGGAAAACGTTACATGCATCACTATAACTTCCCGTCCTACTCTGTAGGTGAGACAAAACCGAGCCGTGGACCGGGACGTCGTGAGATCGGTCATGGCGCACTGGCTGAGAAAGCTCTGGTTCCGGTACTGCCAAGTGAGGAAGAATTCCCATATGCGATCCGTACCGTATCTGAGACATTCGAATCCAACGGATCTACTTCTCAGGCAAGTATCTGTGCATCTACCATGTCTCTGATGGCAGCAGGTGTACCGATCAAAAAACCGGTAGCAGGTATCTCCTGTGGTCTGGTAACCGGCGAGACCGATGATGATTATATCGTTCTGACCGATATCCAGGGTCTGGAGGATTTCTTCGGCGATATGGATTTCAAGGTGGCAGGTACACATGATGGTATCACAGCGATCCAGATGGATATCAAGATCCATGGTCTGACCCGTCCGATCATTGAAGAGGCTATTGCAAAGACCAAACAGGCAAGAGAGTATATTCTGACTGAAGTTATGGAAAAATGTATCGCAGGCCCGAGAGAGCATGTGAATGAATACGCACCGAAGATCGTTCAGATCAAGATCGATCCGGAAAAGATCGGCGATGTGGTAGGTCAGAGAGGAAAAACCATTAATGCGATCATCGATGAGACCGGTGTAAAAATCGATATCACAGATGACGGAGCAGTTTCTATCTGCGGAACAGATCAGAAGATGATGGATAAAGCGATTCACTATATCCAGACCATCGTAACAGATTACAAAGAAGGCCAGATTTTCACCGGTAAAGTAGTAAGCATCAAAGAATTCGGCGCATTTATCGAATTTGCACCAGGAAAAGAGGGTATGGTTCATATCTCCAAGATCGCAAAAGAGCGTATCAATCGGGTAGAGGATGTTCTGACACTGGGCGATGAAGTCAAAGTGATCTGTATGGGCAAGGATAAGATGGGAAGAATGAGCTTCAGCATCAAAGACGTACCGGCAGAGGAGAAATAAAATAAACAGAAAATGAGAGGTTGGAGAACTGTTTTGCAGTTCTCCGGCTTTTTTTTGTTGCGTTGCATATCAATAATTGGTCCGGTGGACCAATTTTGATTTTACAGGAAATTGCTTTCCTGTAAAGAAAAAATGCCTCGCGAAGATGCGACAGGACACATTCTTTGGTCTGTAAAATAGAAAGTACTTTTAAAACACGGAGATACGGAGATTCTGTAGCTGGGAATAATGAAAAATGATAGACACTGTATTGAAAATAGAGTATAATATCATCGACATATTGGCGAATATACGTCAATGACGAAAGAAGCAGCAGGGAAGTGGCTGTTACCATTTGTTTGGAGAAGATATCAATGAAACAGACGAGAAAAAGACGTATTCTGATCGTGGATGATTCTGAGATGAATCGCGAGATTCTGACCGGAATATTGGAAAATGAATATGATATTGTGGAAGCGGAAGATGGGAAAAAAGCCATAGCAATCATGGAGGAAGGACTTTATAGTTTCTCTATCGTACTTCTGGATATTACCATGCCGGAGCTGGATGGATTCGGCGTGTTGCAGGTGATGCAGCAACGTAACTGGCTAAAAGAACTTCCGGTTATTATTATATCTGCTGAGACATCCGATGAATATATAGGCCACGCTTATGAAATGGGGGTCAGTGATTATTTCAGCAGACCTTTTGATGCAAGGATTGTTAACACCAGAGTGCGGAACACGATTGCACTTTTTGAACGAGATTATATTGATCAGGTGACGGGAGGATGTAACAGAAAGGAATTTATCCGCCGGGTGTCAAGATCATTAAAAGAGATGCCTGCAAAAACAGATTATGTGCTTCTGTTTTTTAATATTAAGAATTTTAAGGCAGTCAATGAACTTCTCGGCGTAGGTGGCGGAGATAAATTACTGTGCTGGTTTTACCAGAGAATCATATATTCAAGATTTGATCCCATCGAAACTTCGAGGATTGAATCGGATCATTTTGCGTGTCTGATCGAAGCAGGGAATTTGGATTATGACTATCTGACAGAATTTTGTAATTTCAATTACGGAAAAGAAAAAAGAAAGATGCATATTTACAGT
>OGWX01001710.1_pt1 | contig 14220 bp, 9 predicted proteins | sample 1576151 | NCBI WGS metagenome assembly OGWX01 (sample SAMEA3541591, study PRJEB24748) | human gut metagenome | biome: human gut; feature: human-associated habitat; material: faeces | place: China | collected 2012
GCTCACGCAGGCAGAGCATGGTCTTTTTGCCCAGAGCGTTCATGGCATCGGCCAGACCCACGCTGGTGGTGGTCTTGCCCTCGCCCGCCGGGGTGGGGCTGATGGCAGTGACAAGGATCAGCTTGCCCTGCTTTTTGGCATCGTGGATCAGGCGGTGATCGATTTTGGCCTTGTAGCGGCCATAGGGGATCACGTGCTCATCGGAAAGGCCCAGCTGGGCGGCGATCTCGGTGATGGGTTTCATTTTGGCTTCCTGTGCGATCTCGATATCGGTTTTCATCAGACATCCTCCTTTGGAAGACGTTTTTACAAGCATTGCACGCCGCCTGAACGGCCTTTTTGCTCGCATCCTGCGTTGCTTTCCCTTGCAATCCGCCAGGATTGCTGCGAAAAATCGCCTTGTCTGCGGGCAAAAAATCCCGCCATTCAACGCACCCTGCTTATAAAAACAACTTCCGACAACAAAAAAGGCAGCTTTGCGCAGCAATTGCGCAAGGCTGCCCAGACGGTCGGCATTGACTCTCCCGCCATCCCTGCACTGTGGTGCTCCACAAGGTTCCGTCAGCAGAGATACGGTCTCTATGCAGTAAAGATAGCACAATGCCGGGGTGTTTGTCAAGGAAAAACATATACGAACTTGTCGGGGCGAGGCCCCTCCATCTTGCTGCGCAAGACCGTTCTGTCGCTTAAAAGCCCCACTGGGGCTTTCATTGCTGCGCTGCGCTCGCAAACGCGAATATTTTGCGTTCTACAGCTTTCTGTGCTATAATTAAACTGGATTATTATGAAAACAGAAAGCAGGAATCCCTTTTATGCTGCAAAACCCTGAATTGCATTATCTGGATAACGCCGCTACCACCATGGTGGCTCCCGAGGTGGCGGATGTCATCGACAAGGCCATGCGGGAACACTGGGCAAACCCGTCCAGCCTGTACGGCCCCGGTGCCCGCAGCGAGGAAGCGCTGAACGCCGCCCGTGCCGCTGTGGCCCGTACACTGGGCTGCAAGCCAAAGGAGCTGTACTTTACCTCCTGCGGCAGCGAGAGCAACAATCTGGCCCTGCTGGGCGCGGTGCGCACCCGCACTTTCGGCAAGGGCATCGTGGTGTCCGGCTTTGAGCACCCCAGCGTCCAGCGCCCGCTGGAAGAGCTGGCGAAGCAGGGCTACAACGTCACGGTGGTCAAGCCCCGCCCGGACGGCACATTGGATATCAACGAAATGCTGGAGCACGTGGACAAGAACACCATCCTCGTGGCCTGCATGGTGGTGAACAACGAAGTGGGCACCCGCAACGATGTGGAACGCCTTGCCGCCGAGGTCAAGCGCCGCAACAGCCGCACCATCGTCCATGTGGATGCGGTGCAGGCGTGGATGCGTGTGCCCATCAAGCTGACGAACATCGACACCCTGTCGGTGAGCGGCCACAAGATCCACGCTCCCAAGGGCATTGGCGCGCTGTATCTTTCTGACCGTCTGGTGCAGGCGTTCCGGCCACCGTACCTCGGCGGTGAGCAGGAGCGCGGCCTGCGCCCAGGCACCGAAAACCTGCCCTACGCCATGGGTCTTGCCGCAGCCGCCACCCGTCTTGCCAAGACCATGAAGAGCCGTGACGCCGCTATGAAGGCCCTGAACCAGCGTCTGCGGGACGGCCTGAAGGCCTTTCCGGAGGTGGAGCTCAACAGCCCGGAAAACGCGGTGCCCGAGGTGCTGAACTTCAGCGAGATGTGCATCAAGAGCGAGACCATGCTGGCATGGCTGGCCGAAGCACAGGTGTATGTTTCCTCGGCAAGTGCCTGCGGCCGCGGCCAGCCCAGCCACACGCTGGCAGCCATGGGCAAAGACCCGCTTGCCGTCGACACGGCCATCCGCGTGTCCTTCTGCGGCGACAACACCCCGGAGGATGTGGATGCTTTCCTTGACCGCTTTGAGGACGGCATGAAGCATCTGCAGAAGATCCGGAAGTGAGACTCCTTCAGTCACGGCTACGCCGTGCCAGCTCCCTCAAGGAGGGAGCCTTTGGGATATAGCGGACAACTTTTCCGTTATGCCAAAGGCCCCATCTCAGAGGACGACTTCCCCCGGCCGGGGGAAGATGTCACCGAAGGTGACTGGGGGTGTTTCCTCAAAAGTTATCGATTACAAATCCTACGATCAGGAGATACAACATTTATGCATGAAATTATCATGGGCTATCAGGGTGAAATGTCCCTGAAAGGCCTCAACCGCAACCAGTTCGAGTCGGCGATGATGAAAATTCTGCGCTACCGGCTCAAGACCGTGGGCAAGTTCAAGGTCTACTGCACCCAGTCCACCTTTTACATGGAGCCTGAGGAAGAGGACGTGGATATGGACCTCGCCTTTGACCGGGTGAGCAAGGTGTTCGGCCTTGCGGCGCTCAGCCGCGCCGTGGTCTGCGACAAGGACTTTGACACCATCTGCCAGACCGCTGAGGACTACCTCGGTGCCAGCCTGCACGGCATCCGCACCTTCAAGGTGGAAGCCCGCCGCTCCGACAAGACCTACCCCATGACCAGCCCTGAATTGATGCGGGAGCTGGGTGCCTATCTGCTGGGCAAACACAACTACCTCAAGGTGGATGTGCATAACCCGGATTTTAAGGTGATCGTAGAAATTCGTGATTACGGTGCCTACATCCACGGCCCCAAAGTGCCCGGCGAGGGCGGTCTGCCCGTGGGCACCAGCGGCCGTGCATTGAACATGCTGTCTGGCGGCATCGACAGCCCCGTGGCAGCTTACCGTATGGCAAAGCGCGGTCTGGCACTGGACCACATCCACTTTGCGTCTCCGCCGTACACTTCGGAGCGCGCAAAGCTTAAGGTGAAGGCTCTGGCGCAGCTCACCAGCATCTATACGGGCAGCTCCAATCTGTTCGTCGTGCCCTACACCAAGCCGCAGGAGTACATCCGGGATAATGCTCCGGATGTGCTGTTCACGGTGCTGATGCGCCGCAGCATGATGCGCATTGCCAACGTTATTGCCAAGAAGCAGGGCTGCGAAGCCCTTGTTACCGGCGAGAGTCTGGCTCAGGTAGCCAGCCAGACCGTCAAGGCCCTGCAGTGCACCGATGCTGCGCAGGATCTGCCCATCCTGCGCCCGCTCATCGGCATGGACAAGACCGAGATCGTGGAGACGGCACGCCACATCAACACCTTTGAGACCAGCATCCTGCCCTACGAGGACTGCTGCACCATCTTCACCCCGCCGCACCCGAAGATCCGCCCGGAGCTGGCCGAAATTCTGGAAGCCGAAGCCGCCATGCCCGGCCTTGCCGCGCTGGAAGCCGAAGCAGCAGAGAGCGCCGAGCGCATCCGCATCCGTATCACCGATCAGGTCGAATTTGAGGGGTGAAAGCCATGACAGCAGAGATCATCAGTGTGGGCACCGAGCTGCTGCTCGGCAACATTTTGAACACCAACGCCCAGTACCTCAGCCGGGAGCTGGCGGCTCTGGGCATCACCGTCCAGCGCGAGAGCACCATTGGCGACAACCACGGCCGTTTGGCGGATTTCGTCAACGAAGCAAAGCAGCGGTGCGACCTACTGGTGTTCACCGGCGGCCTTGGCCCCACGGCGGACGACCTGACCAAGGAAACGATTGCTGGATGTTACGGTGATACGCTGGCTTTTGACCCGGAAGAATGGCAGAAGATCGTGGATTTCTTCACGCGTACCGGGCGCAAGACGACCCCAAACAACCGCAAGCAGGCCATGGTGCCGGTGAACGGCCACAAGATCATCAATAACCACGGCACTGCCCCCGGTGCATGGTTCGAACAGGATGGCCACTGTGCTGTGCTCATGCCCGGCGTGCCTCACGAAATGAAGGCCATGTGGGAGGAGAGCGTGCGCCCGCTGCTGCTGGCCCGCCAGAACTGCACCCTGCATTCCATCACGCTGCGGGTGCTGGGCGGCGAAAGCGATATCGAATACCGTGTGCGGCATCTGCTGGAAAACGCAAATCCCACCGCCGCCATCTACTGCAAGACCGGCGAGTGCGAGATCCGCATTACTGCCCGGGCAGAAACCGACAGTTCAGCCGAAAAAATGTGCCGCGCATACGCCACAAAGTTCTATGATCTGCTGGGTGATGCGGTGTATGATGAGGATGTGACCGGTCTGGAAGAGACTCTGGTGCACACCCTGAAGGAAAAGGGGCTCACCATTGCCACGGCAGAAAGCTGCACAGGCGGCATGATCGCCCAGCGGCTGACCAATGTATCCGGTGCAAGCGAGGTGTTCGGCTTCGGCTTTGTCACCTACTGGGAACAGGCCAAGGCAAAAATGGTAGGTGTGGAACCGGCAGTCATTGCAAAATACAATGTGGTGTCTGCCCCTGTGGCGGCACAGATGGCACTGGGCGCAGCCGAAGCTGCCGGGGCCGATATCGCTGTCAGCGTCACCGGTCTGGCCGGCCCCAACGGCGGCGATGCCGTCCGCCCGGTGGGCACGGTGTATCTGGGTGCGGCCTGCGGTGAGACCGTCTATGTAAAAAAGCTCTTCGTCTCCCGCCCCGACCGTGCGCTGGTGCGTGCCCGCGCGGCACAGGCGGCACTGGAACTGGCGCTGCGTCTGGCTCAGGGCAAAGTTCCTGCAGATACACAGGCACTGGCAAAAAGTGCCCGGCACGATGCTGCGGCTCTGACGGCACTGGACAGCACCTTCCTCAAGGGTTAATACGAGCGGCCCCGGGCCGCGGGGGTGAAGCAGTTGATACACGAAGAAAAAACGCAGACCACCTGTGTGCTGCGGTTGTTTGGCGCACCGCTGTGGGCAGTACAACAGGCAGTGCAGCAGACAGGACTTGCTGCCCAGTTCCGCAGCCGCGGTGCAGAAACACTGGCTGCGCTGCAGGCAGAAACGCCCACGGCATTGAGCAAGGCGCGGAAAGCGCTGGCAGACCGCTTTGCGGCAGAGCTGTACGGAGAAGGGGAGATGACCCTTGTTCATGCAGCGGTGCAGGCGCTGGAAACGCACCGCAGGCTGCTGGTATGCTGTGATGCGGATGCAGGCACTCTGCTGGAAGCCCGGATGGAAACGGTGGCCGGCGCAGAAAAAGTGTTTGATTTTGGAGCCATGAGCTATGCCGATGCAAAGGTGCGGGAAAAGCTGAGCGCAAAGGTCTGCCGGGTCAAGGGCGGGCCGGTGCCGGCAAAACTTACCCGTGTGCGGGCAGCGCAGCGCCTTGTGGGTGCAGACTATGCAGCCGGGTGTCTGGAGCGCGCCGAGGACACGGTGCTGTTTCTGGGCAGCCGGAAAGGCTGCTGGGTGCGCACGGTGGCCAATGCAGATACGCCTGCTTTGTGGCTGCTGGATATGATCCGCCGGGCGGCTTCCGGTCTGCCGCAGGCGGCGGGAACGATCTGGCAGAAGTATGGCAGGGCCATCCCGGCAGATGCCCTGACGGCGCAGCGCCTGCCGGACAAGCCGGAGCCGGATGCACCGACAGCAGCGCCGCGCAAACGGCACAGGGTGCGGAATGCCCTGATTTTTCTGCTGATTCTGGCACTGGCCGCGTTTGCCGCTGCGTGGTATTACACCGGCGGCGACCTGACCGCGCTGCCCCAGAGACTGCAGAGCCTTGGCGCCGACAGCCTGCCCCACGCGGGGGCAAAGCTGATATAAAAAAGACCCCGGAGGGTGTGAACCTTCCGGGATTTTTTTGTTTATAAAGGCGATTTTTAAGAGATGCAGCGTGCTGCTCCGAACCCATCCGTGAAAAAGAACCTCCGGAAAATCCGCAGATTTTTCGGAGGTTCAAATAAATGATAAATTTTCCGAATGGTTATGCCTTGTGGTCGCTCAGCCACCGCAGAGCCATATAAACATAGGCTGCAGAGCCCTCGTACAGCACGCTGTCGTCAAAGCGTACCTTGGGATGGTGCTGGCCGTAAACATAGCCCTCCTTGGCGTTGCCTGCGGAGAGAAACATGCTCACGGTAGGCACTTCATGACTGACAAAGGCAAAGTCCTCGCTGCCGCCGCCGGGCTTGCCGCCGGTGAGGACGGTCATATCCATGGCACCACGGCCCAGCAGTTCGGTCATATAGGTCAGGGCATTCTTGGCAAGAGGCGTATCCACCACCATGCAGGGGCAGTGGTCGCTGAACTCCACATCAGCAGTGCAGCGATAGGCTGCCGCCACGCCCTGCGCGATCTCGGTCATGCGCTGGTGGATCTGCTCGCTCACGGCACCTTCGGGGTCCACCGTGCGGATAGTGCCCCACATATCGGCAGAATCCGGGATGACGTTGGATGCCTTGCCAGCTTCAAACCGGCCCGTGGTGAACACGCCAAACTTGGCGGGGTCCAGCTCACGGCTGTTGATCTCCTGCAGGGCAATGTGGATGTGGGCCGCTGCGGTGATGGGGTCGATGCAGGCGTTGGGCATGGAGCCATGGCCGCCCTTGCCGTGTACGGTGATGTGGTACTGCTCACAGCTTGCCATGGTGATGCCGCCGCCCGGCACCAGCACGGTGCCCACGGGCAGGGGCATCCCGGCCAGAACATGGAACATGACCGCGGCATCCACCTTCGGGTTTTCCAGCAGGCCGTTTTTCAGCATGTCCAGCGAACCCTGAAAGATCTCCTCTGCAGGCTGGAATTCCAGCTTGATGGTGCCCTCGATCTCGTCCTCGTGTTCTTTGAGCAGCTTTGCCGCACCCAGCATCATGGCGGTGTGCATATCGTGGCCGCAGCCGTGCATCCGGCCCGGCACCTCGGAAGCAAATTCTTCGCCGGATTCCTCCTGAATGGGCAAAGCATCCATGTCACCGCGCAGCAAGATGGTCTTGCCGGGGCGCTTGCCGCCCGCTAGCGCAAGTACGCCGCACCTGCCGCAGTCCTGCGGGGTGTAGCCCATCTCGGTCAGGGCTTTTTTGACCAGCGCTTTTGTCTCGGGCAGGTCAAAGCCTACCTCCGGGTGGCGGTGCAGGGTGCGCCGCCATGTGCGCAGCTGGGTTTCCAGCTCCTTTGCGGATTCGAGCAGTTTTTCTGGTGTGATCATTCCAAAATCAACTCCCTCTATTTTATCAAAAACCTCCCAGACCCTGCCTTATGGCAGAGCCTGAGAGGTTTTTTACTTAGTTTTCGTTCGTCGATGTGCCTTCCGGGTGGTATTTGGCGCAGGTGCACTTTTTCCACTTCAGGCCGCTGCCGCAGGGGCAGGGGTCGTTGCGGCCAATTTTGATGACACGCACAGACTGGCCGTGGGGTGCACCCTTGGCACCGGGTGCACCGTTGCCGGGCACAAAGCCTTCGCCGGTGGGCTTTGCCACCTGCTCACGCTTGGGGGCAGCACCGGCCTGACGGATCTCGATGGTCAGCAGCATCTTCACACTGGACTCACGGATGGAATCCACCATCTGGTCGAACATGTCAAAGCCCTCGATGCGGTACTCCACAACGGGGTCCTTCTGGCCGTAGCCGCGCAGCGCAATGCCCTGACGCAGCTGGTCCATGTTGTCGATGTGGTCCATCCACATGCGGTCCACGCACTTGAGCAGGCAGATGCGCTCCAGCTCACGCATGATGGGAGTACCGTAGCGCTGCTCCTTGTCGGAGAGGATCTTCATGCCGCGGTCATAGAGCTGGTCGGCAATGCCCTTGCGGGAGATAGCGTCAAAGTCGGCCACGGTGTAGTGGAGGTCTTCCTCGGTGGTCAGCCAGCCCAGATAGTGGCGGCGCAGGGCACCAAAGTCCCAGTCGTCCTTCACATCACCGGCCAGGAACTGGTCGCAGCTGGAATCGATGTTCTCGCGCAGCATCTTGTGCATTTCGGTGCTGATATCCTCGCCATCCAGCACCTTGCGGCGCTGACCATAGATGATCTCGCGCTGCTGGTTCATCACGTCGTCGTACTTCAGCACGTTCTTGCGGATCTCGAAGTTGCGGCCTTCCAGCTTTTTCTGGGCGCTTTCCAGCGTGTTGGTGATCATGCGGTTCTCGATGGGAGTGTCCTCATCGATCTTGAGGGTATCCATCAGGCTGGAGACGCGGTCGCCGCCGAACAGGCGCATCAGGTCATCTTCCAGGCTCAGGTAGAAGCGGGAAGCACCCGGGTCGCCCTGACGGCCGGCACGGCCGCGCAGCTGGTTGTCGATGCGGCGGCTCTCGTGGCGTTCGGTGCCGATGATGAACAGGCCGCCTGCAGCGCGCACCTGCTCAGCTTCGGCATCGATCTGGGGCTTGCACTGGGCGTACAGCTCATCGAAGCGCTTGCGGGCAGCAAGGATGTTGGCATCCTCGGTATCGCCGTGGCCGTTGGCTTCGGTCAGCAGCATTTCCACTGCAGCCGGGTCGGCATCCTCGGGCTTTTCCGGGTTCAGCAGGTTTTCGCAGAAGTGTTCCTTGCGCATCTGGGCCTTGGCCATGAACTCGGCGTTGCCGCCCAGCATGATATCGGTACCACGGCCTGCCATGTTGGTGGCAATGGTAATGGCACCCTTTTTGCCGGCCTGCGCCACGATCTCGGCTTCACGCTCGTGGTTCTTTGCGTTCAGCACGTTGAAGTCGCGGGTGTATTTCTGCAGCATCTTGGCAAGGGTCTCACTCTTTTCCACGCTGACCGTACCCACCAGCACGGGCTGGCCCTTCTGGTGGCATTCCAGCACCTGCTGGATAACGGCATTGTATTTGCCGTTGACCGTCTTGTAGATGGCATCCGGATAATCGATGCGCTGACGGGGGCGGTTGGTGGGCACCGTAACGATGTTCAGGCCGTAGATCTCGGTGAACTCGGTGGCTTCTGTCTTGGCGGTACCGGTCATACCGGACAGCTTTTTGTACATGCGAAAGTAGTTCTGGAAGGTGATGGTAGCCAGCGTTTTGCTCTCGGCGGCGATCTTCACGCCCTCCTTGGCTTCGATGGCCTGATGCAGGCCTTCGTTGTAGCGGCGGCCGATCATCAGACGGCCGGTGAACTCGTCCACGATGATGACCTGACCATCCTTGACCACGTAATCGATGTCCCGCTGCATCACGCCGTAAGCCTTGATGGCCTGATCGATGTGATGGGCAAGGGTCATGTTCTCGGCGGCGGCAAGGTTCTCGACCTTAAAGTAGGCTTCCGCTTTCTTGATGCCGCTGGCAGTCAGGGTACAGGTTTTGTGCTTTTCGTCCACGACGTAATCACCGTCGGTCTGCTCGTCGGTAGAGACCTTATCTTCCAGCTCTACCACCACGCTCTTGCGCAGGGTGCGCACAAAGCGGTCCACCTGTGTGTACAGGCTGGAGGAATCCTCGCCGCGGCCGGAAATGATCAGGGGCGTGCGGGCTTCATCGATCAGGATGGAGTCCACTTCATCGACGATGGCATAGGCGTGGCCGCGCTGCACCATGTTGGCCTTATAGGTCACCATGTTGTCGCGCAGGTAGTCGAAGCCGTACTCATTGTTGGTTCCGTAGGTGATATCGGCGTTGTAGGCGCGGCGGCGGGCATCGCCATCAATGCCCTGCACGATCAGGCCGACATTCAGGCCCAGCCAGCGGTAGAGCTTGCCCATCCACTCGCTGTCGCGCTTGGCCAGGTAATCGTTGACGGTGACGATGTGCACGCCCTCGCCGGTCAGGGCGTTCAGGTAGGCGGGCAGGGTGGCCACCAGGGTCTTGCCTTCACCGGTCTGCATCTCGGCAATGGAGCCGCGGTGCAGGGCAATGCCGCCCATGATCTGCACAGGGAAGTGCTTCATGCCCAGCACACGCCAGGCAGCTTCGCGGCAGACAGCAAAGGCATCGGGCAGGATATCATCCAACGTCTCGCCGTTTGCCAGCCGCTCTTTCAGGGCCGGGGTCTGCGCCTGCAGCTCGGCATCGGACATCGGCTGATACTTTGTTTCCAGTGCCAGCACCTTTTTGGTAATGGGATTGATCTTTTTCAGCTCCCGGTCAGAGAAGCTGCCAAAGAGTTTTTCAGCAAGGGACATTGTTACACCTCATCTATCAAAAATCGGGGCGGCAGGCCGCCCAACAGCGGAAAAACCACATACTGTTTATATGATACACCAAAGCTGAAAACCCGTCAAACCCGATGGGTGGATTTTATCCGTTTTTTGGGTGAACTTTCTGTTAATTTAGAAAAAACGACCCTCTCCGTCATTGCTGTGCCATGCCGCTTGCCGTGTTGCGGCGCGCGGCGGCGTGACAGAGAGGGTCATTCTTATACCAATGTCGCCCCCGGGCGGGGAACGTGCTCCGTCAGCAGGGTGTGCAGCTGTTCCGGCAGGGCGTAGAAATTGCCGTTGGTATATTCCCACGCCCCCACCGCAGCGAGAGCCGCCAGCAGAGCCAGCACCAACAGCGTCATGCACACCCGGCGCAGGGGATGCCGCCCGGGCTGAGGGCCGGGCAGAGCATCCTTCTTTGCAGCCCTGCGGGCAGGCAGGAAGCCTGTCCCCTCAGCCTGAGGCTTGTTTGCCGCCGTGCGCCGGATAATATCCAGCAGCCAGAGGGCAGGGTTCTCCCCCGCCGGGACGGTGCGCAGAAAGCAGCCCTTCCTGCAACTGAGCACCAGCACACAATCATTTTCCCGCTCGGCACAGGCGGCGGAGAGATCCGCCCCCACCACGCGGCGGGCAGCCTGAGCCCGGGCCAGCGCCTGCCGGAGCGGGTCGGTGCAGTCTTTGGGCAGACGGGCACGCTTTTCGATCAGTGGGCCGGTCTTGGGGTTAGCATAGCTCACCGCGCCAAAATCAAAGACCTTCTCGGCCCCGGGCAGGTTCTCGAGCCGGGCTTCCAGCAGGGCACCGGCGGCAGCATCCGCGCAGATAAGCAGCTTATCGTGCCGTTCCAGTGCCTCCACCACGGCGGCAGGCAGAGTGGTCTCCCCTGCTCCGTACAGGTCTGCCGAAAACGCCTGCCGCAGGGCCTGCGCGGCCTTTTTCAGCCCGGAAGGGCTCTGCGCCTGCAGGGCCACCAGCGTTTCCGCGCCCCGGCTCTTCCACTGGGCCGCGGCCCGCCACTGGGGCGGAAAGTTTTCCACCGTTTTCCCCACCGCTGTGGACTGCGCACCAAACAGCCGCAGCACACACCCGGTCTCCTGTTGCTGTGTCACCCTGCATTCCCCCTGCCTTTTAGTGGCCCAGGAACACCTCGTTCAGCTTGTCCAGCGCTTCTGCGCTGTGCTGTGCGTCCCGGGCAAGGGGCTCTGTGCCTGCGGGAACTTTTCCCTGTGCCAGCCGCAGGGCCAGCTCCAGGGCAGCCTGCGCGGCACGGGCACGCACCAATGCACGGTCGGGCCGGGAGACAGACAGCTTTTTCAGATACACTGTCTCCCCCCGGGCCGCGCCCAGATACACCGTGCCCACCGGGCGGAGGGCATCTCCACCGGTCGGCCCGGCCACGCCGGTCACGCTGATGCCGATCTCAGCACCGGCAGCCTGCGCGGCCCCCAGAGCCATCTGGGCAGCCACAGGGGCCGACACCACATTGTACTTTGCAATGACATCCGGTTCCACGCCCACCAGCCTGGCCTTGGCGGCCTCCCAATAGGTCACAAAGCCGTAGCCGAACACTTCGCTGGAGCCCGGCACCGAGGTGATACGCTGTGCGATCAGCCCGCCGGTGCAGCTCTCGGCGGTGGAGAGGGTGAGCCCCTTTTCCTTTAAGGTGCGCACCAGTGTCTCCTCCAGCCCGGCCACATCCTCATCATACACCGCATCGCCCAGCAGATCATAGAACTTTTTGGCATATTCCCGGCACATTTTTTCGCCTTCCGCATCGGAAGCAGCCCGGGCCGTGATGCGGATCTCGCACTCACCGGTCTTGCAGTAGATAGCGGCAGTCGGGTTGGCGTTTTCCAGCAGATCACGCACCTGATATTCCAGATTACTCTCGCCGCCCAGCACCCGCAGGGTGACAGAGTGCAGGGTGCAGTTCTGACGCTTCATCAGCAGGGGGCGGATGCTCTCGTTCCACATGGCCTTCATCTCGCTGGGCACGCCCGGCATCAGGACAGCACAGCGGCCCTCCTGCTCAAACCATGCACCGGGGGCAGTGCCGTGGTGGTTGATGATCTTATGCCCCTTTACGGGCACCATGGCCTGCTTGCGGTTGTTGGGGGTGGTCACCCGGCCGGAGCGGGCAAAATAACCGGTGATCTTCTCCCACTCGCTCTCGTCAAAGACCAGCGTATCGCCATAGCAGGCGGCAACGGTCTCCTTGGTCAGGTCGTCTGCCGTGGGGCCCAGACCGCCGGTGAACACCAGCAGGTCACAGCGGTTCTTTGCCTCGTTGACAAAGTCCGCCAGCCGCCCCTGATTGTCGCCGATGGTGCTCTCCCGCTGGACCGTAATGCCCAGCTCAGCAAGCTCCCGGCTCAGGTACTGGGCATTGGTGTTGAGGATGTTGCCGAGCAGCAGCTCGGTGCCCACACTGATGATCTCCGCTGTCATGCCGCTCACCCCTCAAACTCGATCTCGTCCGTAATGCGGATGCGGATCCGTTCGGTGTTCTCGGCAGCTTCGGCCTCCAACTCTGCCAGACCGGGCATGGCTACTTCGGCCTCCAGGATCTCTGCCAGCTCGGGGCGGATCTTCGGGTGCGGCGGGGTGAAGATGGTGCAGCAGTCCTCATAGGGCAGGATGCTGGTCTCATAGGTGCCAATGTGGCGGGAGGTCTCGATGATCTCGGTCTTGTCCATGCCGATCAACGGGCGCAGGATGGGCAGATCCTGGGCGGCATCGGTGCACTGCAGGGCCTTGACGGTCTGGCTTGCCACCTGAGCCAGACTCTCGCCGGTGATGAGGGCCTCGCAGCCCTGTCTGGTGGCAATCCGATTGGCAATGCGCATCATGCTGCGGCGCATCAGCACCGTGAACAGCACATCGGGGGCATTGTCCCGGATATACTCCTGCGGCTTGGTGTAGGGCACCACAAACAGGTTGGAGCTGCCGGTATAAGGGGTGATCTTCTGGGCCAGAGCTTTAACTTTTAGTTTTGCGCGCTCAGAAGTATACGGAGGGGACGCAAAATGGATGTGATCCAGGGCCAGACCGCGCTTTGCCATCCGGTAAGCGGCCACCGGGCTGTCGATGCCGCCGGAGAGCATATTCAGGGCACGGCCGGAGGTACCCACGGGCAGGCCGCCCTCTCCGGGTATTTTCGGGCCATGAATATACGCACCGTAATCGCGAATCTCCACAATGACCTTAAACTGGGGGTTCTTCACATCCACCCGGAGGTAGTTGTGCAGCCCCAGCAGGTAAGCGCCCAGCTCCCGCATCAGCTCAGGGCTGGTCATGGGGTAGGTCTTATCCGAACGACGGGCCTCCACCTTGAAGGTCTTGATGCCGTGCAGGCTGTCGCCCAGATACTCCTCCGCAGTCCGGCAGATGGTATCAAAGTCCTTTTCGCAGACCACGGCACGGCTCAGTGCCGCCAGACCGAACACAGTGCGCACCCGGTCAAAGGCCAGATCCATGTCCACGTCCTCTTCCTCGGGCTCCATATAAAAGGTGGACTGGGTGCAGTACACCTTGAACTTGCCCACGGTCTTGAGCCGGTAGCGCAGGATCTTCATCATAGCCGACTCAAACTGGTTGCGGTTCAGGCCCTTCAGGGACATCTCGCCCTGATAGCCCATAATAATTTCACGCATAGAGTTCTCCTTAATTATAGCTGGCTCACCCTCTCCGTCAGCGCTGACGCGCTGCCACCTCCCCCAAAGTGGGAGGCCTTGGCATTCCACGCAAAGTTTCCGGTTTTGTCAAGAGCTCCCCCTTTGGGGGAGCTGGACGCGGAGCGGCCTGAGAGGGTGAGGATGCTTTCCTCTTTTACTTTTTGATTCTCTGTAAGTGCTTCATTCCGTCTTCAAAGGCGTTGAGGAACGCGTCCACATCCTCGGGGGTGTTGTCCGCGCAGAAGGACACGCGGATGGCCGTATCAATGGCCAGCGGGTCCCTGCCCATGGCGGCAAGGGTATGGCTGGGCTGGCCCCGGCCGCAGGCACTGGCCGAGGAGACATAGACCTGCTGCTGCGCCAGATGGGCCAGCATGGTCTCGCTCTTGATGCAGTTCTCGCTGAAGTTCAGCACCTCGGGCACCGCATTGTCCGGGCTGTTGATGACCACCTCCGGGAAGGCTTTCAGCCCCTCCCGCAGGCGCTGGTTCAGGGCGCGCACAGCAGTATCCCGGCTCTTCATGGTCTTGTTCAGGCGGGTGGCCGCGGCAGCTACAAAATCTCTTATCTTATCCGGATCGGCTGCTGT
>OGWX01001714.1_pt1 | contig 14176 bp, 15 predicted proteins | sample 1576151 | NCBI WGS metagenome assembly OGWX01 (sample SAMEA3541591, study PRJEB24748) | human gut metagenome | biome: human gut; feature: human-associated habitat; material: faeces | place: China | collected 2012
GCTTCTATTTATATATTATGAGCATGTATAATCCGATTCAAACCCTGTTAAAATAATAAAAGCAAATATGGCAAAAGTCAATGTTATTTCCGACTTGTCTAATTTACACAACCAGACATTGTAAAAGATGCACAAAAACAGACAAGGATATTTGTAAAATATTGCGTGTTGCAAATATACAAGTATAGATATAGAATAGACAACAGCGAGACAAGTAGTAGACATGTATAAAACAATATTTAACATTTTATTTTCAGGAGGATGAATATCATGCAGAATTATTCAGGAGAAGAAGGATTACAGTATCATTTACAGATCAGACCGGGAGATGTTGGACGTTACGTTATCATGCCTGGTGATCCAAAGAGATGTGCAAAGATCGCAAAACATTTTGACGATGCAAAACTGATTGCAGACAGCAGAGAGTACATCACTTACACAGGTTACTTAGATGGAGAAAAAGTAAGTGTAACATCAACAGGTATCGGCGGACCGTCAGCATCTATCGCACTGGAAGAACTGACACTTTGCGGAGCAGATACATTTATCCGTGTCGGAACATGCGGAGGAATTGAACTGGATGTCAAAGGTGGAGATATCGTAGTTGCAACAGGAGCAATCCGTATGGAAGGAACAAGTAGAGAGTATGCACCGATCGAGTATCCGGCAGTTGCAGACCTTGATGTAACAAATGCACTGGTTGCAGCAGCAAAAGAACTTGGACATACATACCATGCAGGTGTGGTACAGTGTAAAGATGCATTCTACGGACAGCATGAGCCGGAGAGAATGCCGGTAAGCTATGAACTGCTTAATAAATGGGAAGCATGGAAACGTATGGGATGCAAAGCTTCTGAGATGGAGTCAGCAGCACTTTTCATCGCTGCAAGCCATTTAAGAGTACGTTGCGGATCTAACTTCCTTGTAGTAGGAAATCAGGAAAGAAATGCACTTGGAATGGAAAATCCAATCGTACATGATACAGAAGCAGCTATCACAGTTGCTGTAGAAGCAATCAGAAAACTGATCAAAGCAGACCGCGAGAAATAAGATCAGAACGGAGGAACGAGATGAAAGTCTTTTTAAATTTATTGGGGATTGTGGTTGTAATCGGACTGATCTTTCTGATTTCCTGGGATCGTAAGAATATCCGCTGGAAAGCAGTAGGAAAAGCAATCATTGCACAGTTTGTCATTGCGATCTTACTTGTAAAAGTCCCGGTTGGCAAGATGGTTGTGTCTGCCATATCGGACGGTGTAACAGCAGTTATCAACTGCGGACAGAATGGTCTGTCATTTGTATTCGGAAGCCTTGCAGACAGCAGTGCTCCGACAGGAAGTATCTTTATCGTACAGACACTTGGTAACATTATCTTCGTATCTGCACTGGTAAGCTTGCTTTATTACCTTGGAGTGCTTGGATTCGTAGTAAAATGGATCGGTAAAGCAGTTGGAAAACTGATGGGGACGACAGAAGTAGAAAGCTTCGTTGCAGTTGCCAACATGTTCTTAGGTCAGACGGACAGCCCGATTCTGGTCAGTAAATATATCGGAAACCTGACAGACAGTGAGATATTAGTTATTCTGGTATCCGGTATGGGAAGTATGTCAGTATCCATCCTCGGAGGATATCATGCACTTGGTATCCCGATGGAATATCTTCTGATCGCCAGCGCACTGGTACCGGTTGGAAGTATCCTCGTTGCAAAAATGTTACTGCCGCAGACAGAGCCTGTACAGTCTATCACAGACGTAAAGATGGACAACAAGGGCAATAACGCCAACGTGATTGACGCCATCGCAGAAGGTGCCGGAACAGGTATGCAGATGGTAATTGCTATCGCTGCATCTCTGGTTGGTATCATCGGTATCGTTGCAGTAATTAATATGATTCTTGGATTTGCAGGAATCAGCCTGGAGCAGATTTTCTCTTATGTATTCGCACCGTTTGGTTTCCTGATGGGACTTGATACCAATCAGGTACTGATGGAAGGTGCATTCCTTGGAAACAAACTGATCGTAAATGAGTTCGTTGCATTCCAGGATCTGGGAAAAATCTTATCATCCTTAGATTACAGAACAGGAATCGTATGCTCCATTTCCCTTTGCGGATTTGCGAATCTTTCAAGCCTTGGTATCTGTGTATCCGGTATTGCTGTACTCTGCCCGGAAAAGAAGAGTACACTTTCAAGACTGGTATTCAGAGCAATGCTCGGTGGTGTATTCGTAAGTATCTTAAGTGCGATGATCGTAGGACTGATCACACTGTTCTAATATAAGATCAATTATAAGATTAATGTTAAGGTTGATATTAAGTATAATTGAAAATATATAATGAAAGCAGATAGAGAATTCTGGAACAGGAATGCAAATACATTACTGTTCCAGATATTTGACATATGAGAATTAAGAAGGTGTATAATATGAACGAAAAGAAATATAAAAGAATATTTACCGTAGTCATAGATTCACTCGGCGCCGGAGAGATGCCGGACGCCTCTTCTTATGGTGATGCGGGGACAGATACCCTGGGACATATTGCGGCAAATGTAGAAGCGTTTAAAATTCCGAATCTGCAGAAACTTGGAATTGCGAACTTAAAAGATCTTGCAGGTATTGCACCTGTAGAAAAACCGTTGGCTTATTATGGGAAATTAAGAGAAGCAAGCAACGGAAAAGACACCATGACCGGACACTGGGAGATGATGGGACTTCACATCACAACTCCGTTCAAGACATTTACAGAGACAGGATTCCCCAAAGAACTGATCGATGAACTGTCAAAGAGAACCGGACGTACGATCATCGGTAATAAGAGCGCCAGCGGAACAGAGATCCTGGAGGAACTGGCAGAAGAAGAGATTGCAACCGGTCATATGATCGTCTACACATCTGCGGATTCTGTTCTTCAGATCTGCGGAAATGAAGAGACATTTGGCCTGGATGAATTGTACCGTTGCTGTGAGATCGCCCGTGAGATTACGATGAAAGATGAGTGGAAAGTCGGACGTGTCATTGCAAGACCATACGTCGGCAAGAAAAAAGGCGAGTTCAAACGTACCAGTAACCGTCATGACTACGCATTAAAGCCATATGGAAGAACTGCGTTGAATGCATTGAAAGATGCAGGTCTGGATGTCATTTCCGTTGGTAAGATCTTCGATATCTTTGACGGAGAAGGAATCACAGAGTCAAATAAATCCAAGAGTTCCGTACACGGAATGGAGCAGACAATCGAAATCGCAAAGAGAGATTTCGAAGGATTCTGCTTTGTCAACCTGGTAGATTTCGATGCACTGTGGGGACACAGAAGAGACGTCAAAGGATATGCACAGGAACTTGAAAAATTTGATGTCAAACTCGGTGAATTATTAGGCGAACTGAAGGAAGACGATCTTCTGATCATCACCGCTGATCATGGAAATGATCCGACACATACCGGAACCGACCACACAAGAGAAAAGGTGCCGTTCCTTGCGTATTCTCCGTCTATGAAAGAAGCAGGAGAACTTGAGGAAGCAGACACATTTGCCATTATCGGAGCAACAATCGCAGACAACTTCGGTGTTAAGATGCCGGAAGGAACGATCGGACATTCGATCCTGGACAAGCTGAACTAAAAGAACTGAATCAGACAAACTGAAAATTAGTAAACCTATCACAATGAATGAAAAAAGAAAGGCAAGAGATTATGAATACAAGTGAAGTTTTAAAAATTGTTGACCACACATTATTAACACAGACAGCTACATGGGAAGACATCAAGACAATTCTTGATGACGGAATCAAATACGAAACAGCTTCTGCATGTATCCCGGCTGCATACGTAAAACAGGCAGTAGAATACGTAGAGGGAAAACTTCCAATCTGTACAGTTATCGGCTTCCCGAACGGATACAGCACAACAGCAACAAAAGTATTCGAGACAAAAGATGCGATCGCTAACGGAGCATCTGAGATCGACATGGTAATCAACATCGGATTCTTAAAAGACGGAAGATACGATGAAGTAGAAGAAGAGATCCGTCAGATCCACGAAGCATGCGATGGAAAGATCTTAAAAGTCATCATCGAGACTTGCCTTCTGACAGAAGAAGAGAAGATCAAGATGTGTGAAATCGTAACAAAAGCCGGAGCAGAATTTATCAAGACATCTACAGGATTTTCTACAGCCGGAGCAACATTTGAAGATGTAAAACTGATGCATGATCATGTCGGAGAAGGTGTGAAGGTAAAAGCTGCAGGCGGAATCAGCTCATTCGACGACGCAAAAGAATTCATGAGCCTCGGAGCAGACAGACTTGGAACAAGCCGTCTGGTAAAGATCATGAAAAATACAGATAACGGTGCAGGATACTAAGATATGAGTTCTTTGTGTGCATTAAGCATTGTAACAGCAGTCCTCTGTGGTATCTGGTCTTATCTTGCAGGAATTGCCGGACTGATCGGCTGGGCCGGCTTTGCAGGATGCACCACCTACTTTGCCTGTGGAAAACATGGCATGAGCGGGGTGAAAAAGACCATGATTACGAATCTGACAGGCGTCCTATGTGGAATGACGATCATCACACTTAGTAAGATCAATCCGTTATTCGGGAATCTTGGAATCTGGTGCGGGATCATTACATTCGTGATGTGCATCATTGCAAAATACGAGTGGTTTGACTTCTGTCCGGGAACATTCATGGGATGTTTTACGACATTCGCAGCGGATGGAAACTGGAGTGTGCTAGTGGTATCGCTGGTGATCGGGGCATTTTCAGGATTTGCCTGTGAATATGGAGGAAACTGGCTGTATCAGGCAGTGACTGAGAAAAAAAGATGTAATACATATGTGGGAGAAAATGTATTGCAGGAGAAGAAAGAGATAGAGTAAGAAAAAGCTTTGCTGTTTTGTAGGGGGGAGACGGCAAGGCTTTTTTTGTTGCAAAAGCATGCAAGAGAAGCCGTCAGAGTATCCTGTAAAAGCCATCGGGGACACTAAAAAAGCCATTTTTCACGTCCCCATGGCCCCCACGTTCCCATGTCACTGCGTGCTAAAATGCGTGCAATACAAACCGTGATTGTGCAAAAACAACAATAACACACGCCATAAATTGTGGAAAATGCGGGAAATAAAAAATAATTCAAAATCCTATTGCACATTCAAAACGCGTGTGCTAATATACAGTCAACAAATGAAACACGCAAAAAAGCACACAAATAAAACAATAAAGCACGCAAAAGCAAAAAAGGAAAAAGCAGGAGGATGCAAGATATGAAATATGTAGAATTTGACCAGACAAGACCAATGGACCTGATACTTCTCGGAAGAGTCGCAATCGACTTCAACCCAGCTTACAACGATCAGGTAAAAGAAGAGTTCAAACCATTAAAGGATGTACACACATTTGAAAAATTCGTCGGCGGATCTCCGGCGAACATTGCAGTAGGTGTTACAAGACACGGATTAAAAGCAGGATTCCTTGGAAAAGTATCCGATGATCAGTTCGGCGATTATGTAACAGAATATTTTGACAAACAGGGAATTGATACATCACACATCACAAGATGTACAAACGGTGAGAAGCTCGGACTTACATTTACCGAGATGCTCTCAGAAAAAGAAAGCCACATCCTGATGTACAGAAACTGCATCGCAGACCTTCAGTTACATGTTGATGATATTGATGAAGACTACATCAGACAGTCCAAAGCAATCCTGATCTCTGGAACAGCACTTGCAGAAAGTCCTTCCAGAGAAGCTGCGATCAAAGCAGTGATGCTGGCAAAGAAGAATGATACAAAAGTCATCTTCGATGTTGACTACAGAGAATACAACTGGAAGAACAGTGATGAGATTTCCATTTACTACTCTATTGTAGCAAAAGAAGCAGATATCATCATGGGATCCAGAGAAGAATTCGACCTGACAGAGAAGCTGATCAAAGAAGGCATGACAGATGAAGAAAGCGCAAGCTTATGGCAGGGATACAACGCTAAGATCGTAGTGATCAAGCATGGAATGAAAGGATCTACCGCTTATACCTGTGACGGACAGAAGTTCAGCATCAAGCCATTCCCGGTAGAAGCAAGAAAGGGATTCGGAGGCGGAGACGGATATGGTTCCGGATTCTTATATGGATTATATCAGGGCTGGGAAGTGATCGACTGTCTGGAATTTGGTTCCGCAGAAGCATCCATGATGGTAAGAAGCAACAACTGTTCAGATTCCCTTCCGGGACCGGACGCAGTACATGCATTTATTAAAGAAGAAAAAGAAAAATTTGGCGAAATGATCGCAAGAGTATAAAAAAAGCAGCAGGAGGAAGAGAACAATGACAAAGACAATCCGTATGACAGTTGCACAGGCAATTGTGAAATTTCTTGATAATCAGTACGTTTCCATGGATGGAGAAGAGACAAAATTTGTAGAAGGGTTCTTCACCATCTTCGGACACGGAATCGCAGTAGGACTTGGAGAAGCGCTGGATACCAACCCTGGACAGTTAAGAGTCCTTCAGGGAAGAAACGAACAGGGAATGTGCCATGTGGCAACCGCATTTGCAAAGCAGAGTAACCGTAAGAAAATTATTCCATGTGCCTCATCCGTAGGACCTGGAGCAGCAAATATGGTAACAGCGTGCGCAACAGCAACGGTGAACAACATTCCGCTTCTTGTGTTCCCGGCAGATACATTTGCTTCCAGACAGCCGGATCCGGTATTACAGCAGTTAGAGCAGAGCAACAGCCTGGCAACAACAACCAATGATGCATTCAAGCCGGTGTGTAAATACTGGGACCGCATCACAAGACCAGAGATGATCATGACAGCACTCATCAATGCAATGAGAGTCCTGACAGATCCGGCAGAGACAGGTGCATGCTGCATCGCTCTTTGCCAGGATGTAGAAGGTGAATCCTATGATTATCCGGAATATTTCTTCCAGAAACGTGTACATAGAATCACAAGACCTGTTGCAGTAGAAGAAGAACTGGAAGACCTTGCAGAGATCATTGCAGAAGCTAAGAAGCCTCTCATGATCGTAGGCGGCGGTGTCCGTTACTCAGAAGCCGGTGAGACGGTTGAAAAGTTCTGCGAAGAATTCAAGATTCCATTTGGCGAAAGCCAGGCAGGAAAGAGTGCCTGCAAGTCCAGTCATCCGTACTGCTTAGGCGGTATCGGAGTAACAGGAACTTATGCTTCTAACATTATTGCTGAGGATGCAGATGTAGTGATCGCAATCGGATCAAGAATGTCAGACTTTACAACAAGTTCCAAGAGACTGTTCAAGAATCCGGATGTAAAATTCGTGACGATCAACAACTGCAGATTCCATGCATACAAGATGGATGCAGTAAAAGCAGTCGGAGATGCAAAAGTTACGGTAGAAGCACTTGCTGAAAAACTTCGTGCACGCGGTTATGTATCAGCTTACAACGGAGAGATCGAAGAAGCCAAGAAGGTATGGGACAAAGAAATGGTCCGCCTGGCAGGCATTGAATATACAGGAGATGATTTCGAGCCGATCATCAAGGCAAGAGATCCAAGAACGATTCCGGAATTCGTAAAGATGACAAACGGAAAGATCACACAGACAGCAGCACTTGCAGCCATCCGCAGAGTAATCGATGAAGACGCAACGATCATCACAGCCGGTGGTTCCCTTCCAAGCTGTATGCAGAGAATGTGGACAACAGACAAGCGCGGCGGCTATCATGCAGAATACGGATATTCCTGCATGGGATATGAAGTAGCAGCAACACTTGGTGTAAAATTCGCTGAGCCGGATAACGAAGTATACTGCGTAGTCGGAGATTCCAGCTTCCAGATGTTACACAGCGAGATCATGACGATCATGCAGGAGAGAAAGAAAGTCAATATTCTGGTTTTCGATAACTGTGGATTCGGATGCATCAACAACCTGGAAATGAATCATGGTATTGGAAGTATCGCAACAGAGTTCCGTTACACAGACGGTAAGAAGCCTTGCGGAGACCTGATCCCGGTTGATTATGCGAAGATCGGCGAAGGATACGGACTTAAGACATACACATGTAAGACAATCACAGAATTAGAGACAGCACTGGAAGATGCAAAGAAGCAGGAGAAAGCTTGCTTATTCGACTTAAAAGTTATTCCAAAGACGATGACCGACGGATATGAATCATGGTGGAATGTAGGAATTGCAACGACTTCTTCTAAGGAATCTGTAAGAAAGGCATGCGTTGGTGTTCTGGAAGGAAGAAGAGAAGCAAGAGATTACTAAAATTTGTAAAGATAGATTTAGGAGGCGTAAGACAGTGAGTAAGGTATTTGGTTATCCGAAATTTGATGAATATGGCGAGATGATTCTTACCACTTATGACAATGATTACAAGGCAATGATGATGGATATCCGTGTATATAGTATGAAAGCTGGATATTCCAGAACATTCAAAAGAGCCGGAGAGGAGATTGCAGTTCTTCTCCTCTCGGGAAAAGTAACATATACATGGGAAAATGAAAAAACAACAGTCAGCAGAAAAGATGTATTTACAGAAGGACCATGGGCACTGCATGTAAGCGGCGGAAAAGAAATTATTGTGACAGCAGAAGAAGAATCCGAGATTCTGGTACAGTGCACACACAATGACAAGACATTTGCAAGCAGATTATATTCGCCGGACGATGCACCTTGGGGCTACTCAAGTGTCGGAAAGTTCGGAAATGTGGCAAAGCGCCGCGTCAATACGATTTTTGATCACGATATCTGCCCGGAGTCCAATATGGTACTTGGAGAGGTATTGAATGACAGAGGAAACTGGTCAGGATATCTGCCACACAGACATCCACAGCCGGAGACTTACCTGTTCAAGTTCGACAGACCGGAAGGATTCGGAGCAAGCTTTGTCGGAGATCAGGTATTCAAAAGTGTAGACAACAGTTTTTCCGCAATTCCCGGTGGAGAGCTTCATCCACAGGCAGTGGCACCTGGATTCCAGATGTACACATGCTGGATGATCCGTCACATTGATGGCAATCCATGGCTTCAGACGGACAGATGTGAAGACGAGAGATATGTGTGGATGCATGATGCACAGTTTTAATTAAGAAGATAGCAAAACGCTTATTTAGAGAGAAAAGGAGATAATTATTATGGCAAGAGAATTTATCGTACCTGGACAGATGATTTCAGGATCAGGAGCACTTGATATGGCACAGGATACACTTGGAACACTTGGAAAGAAAGCAATGATTGTTACAGATAAAGTGATGATCGATCTTGGAAACTGTGCAAAAGTAGAGAATGCATTAAAAAGCCAGGGTGTAGAATATACTATTTACTCTGAAATCGCAGGAGAACCAACAGACGTAATGATCGAAAAAGGTCTGGCTCAGTACAAAGCAGAAAGATGTGATTTCCTCGTAGCACTTGGTGGAGGAAGCCCGATTGATTCGATGAAAGCAATCGGATCCCTCGTGAAAAATGGCGGAAGTATTTCTGATTACATGGGAAAAGTGATCGATGTAGAGATGCCTCCGATGGTAGCTATCCCGACAACAGCAGGAACCGGATCTGAAGCTACACAGTTCACGATTATTACAGATACCAGAAAAGACATTAAGATGCTGCTGAAAGGTAAAGTGTTGATTCCTTCATTAGCCATTATCGATCCCCAGTTCACTATGACAGCACCACCGAAGATTACGGCAGCAACAGGGCTTGATGCATTGTGCCATGCAGTAGAAGCTTATACATCCAGAAAAGCACAGACATTATCGGATACTTTTGCAATGTCAGCTGTAAAGAGAATCTTCAAATTCCTCCCGGTGGCATTCCATGATGGAAAGAATGAAGAAGCAAGAGTACAGATGTCTGTAGCAGCTCTGGAAGCAGGAATCGCATTTAACAACTCATCTGTAACATTAATTCACGGAATGAGCCGTCCGATCGGAGCATTGTTCCATGTAGCACACGGACTTTCCAATGCAATGTTAATGAAAGAGTGCTTAAGCTTCGCATTAAAGGGAGCTTATGACAGATTCGCAGATCTCGGAAGAGCCATCGGTGTTGCAACACCGGAAGATTCTGATCAGGCAGCAAGTGAGAAATTCCTGGATGCAGTCGTAGCACTGACAGAAGAATTAGAGACACCGACACTTGAAGAGTTCGGAATTGACAAAGAGAAATTCTTCGAAGTGATCGAGAAGATGGCATACGACGCAATGGACAGCGGAAGCCCGCAGAATACACAGCGTGAGATTACACAGGCTGATGTAGAGCAGATGTACAAAAATCTGTGGTAAGTATAAAAGTTAGAATGTAAAAAGATATTACAGATGCCATACGGGTTCCGTGTGGCATTTGTAAAAATCAGGAGAGGTAGCAATATGGCAATATTTACAGGTGCAGGAGTAGCAATCGTTACTCCGTTCAAAGAAGATGAATCCATCGATTATGACAGATTGGACGAATTGATCGATTTTCACTGTGAAAACGGAACCGACAGCATCGTAATCTGCGGAACTTCCGGGGAAGCAGCAACGATGACAGAGCGTGAACACATGGAATGTGTGAAATTTACGGTTGAAAGAACAAAAGGAAGAATCCCGGTTATCGCAGGAAGCGGATCAAACTGTACGAAGACGGCAATGGAATTATCAAAAGAAGCAGCCGGATATGGCGTAGACGGCGTGCTTGTCGTGACACCATACTATAACAAGGCAACTCAGAAAGGTATGATCTCACATTTCACTCAGGTAGCAGATGCAGCGAAAGTACCGGTTGTTCTTTATAACATACCTGGAAGAACCGGATGTAAGATGGAAGCTGAGACGGTGGCTTATCTTGTGAACAATGTGGATAACATCGTGGCAATCAAGGAAGCAAGTGGAGATTTCTCCAACATCGTGAAGATGATGGAGCTGACAGATGGAAAATTAGATCTGTATTCCGGAAATGATGACCAGATCGTACCGCTGATGTCGATTGGTGGAAAAGGAGTGATCTCCGTACTGTCGAATGTAGCACCACAGGCAGCACACGATATCTGCCAGCTCTATCTGGACGGAAAGGTGAAAGAAAGCCTGGAACTGCAGTTAAAGGCATTGCCGTTGATTCATGCATTATTCTCAGAAGTGAATCCAATTCCTGTGAAGAAAGCAGTAGAACTGATGGGACTTTGCGGTGGAACGGTAAGAGCGCCGCTTACTGAGCTTGAAGCGGAGCATGCAGAACAATTAAAAAGGGAAATGCAGCAGTTTGGGCTTATAAAATAAGAGGAAAAAATTATGGAGTTAACAACTACGCAGAAAAGACAAAGACTACTGACGATGATATTCGGTGCCGTTGCTATCTTTTTTACCGGTTATCCTCACGTATGGTCGATCTATCAGCCATACGTGATGGAACAGGCCGGATGGAGCCAGACAGCAGCATCTATGTGTTTTTATCTGGCATTGAGTACATTCGTATTTGGAAATATCATCGGTGGAAGATTGCAGGATAAATACAATCCTAAGATCGTTGTATGGATCGGAGGAGGAATTTTCGCTGTTGGGATCCTCGCATCCGCATTCCTGATCGTACCGTCACCGCTTCCTATGTATGTGACCTATGGTGTGATGCAGGGATTCGGACAGGGACTCATTTATACCGTAATTATCTCGACTGTTCAGAAATGGTTTCCGGGAAGAACAGGATTCGCATCCGGTGTGGTCGTAACGGCGAACGGATTGTGCGGATTCTTTCTGGCACCGATCAGCAGAAAGATCCTGCAGGCAGAGGGACCGGGAAAGACATTCCTGATCATCGGCGCAGCGATCACGGTGTCATGGATATTATGTGGAATCTTTTTTACCGCTCCGGATAAAGAGTGGAGAAGAAAAGCCGAACAGGCATTAAGAGAACAAAACGCAGCAAATGGAAATACAGAAGCACAGACGGAACAAAAGCAGTACACATCTGCAGAGATGATGAAGACAAAGAACTTCTATCTTCTTCTTGCGACGATGCTGTTTGGATTAATTTCTTATTTCCTGGTGTCACCGGTATCACAGACGTATCAGATTGAACTTGGAATTCCATCGGCTGTTGCAGTCAGCGCAGTTATGATCGGTTCCATTGTAAATGCAGGAACAAGACTGGTGCTTCCGACATTGTCCGATAAGATCGGAAGAGTGGGATGTATCAAAGGCGTGCTGGCAGTATCTGTTGTGGCAATGACAGTACTTACATTTACGAGATCTTATACGGTAACTGTGGCGATCATCCTGATGTATGGATGCTATGGAGGCATCATGGGAAGCTTCCCATCCTTTACAAGTTCTATTTTTGGAATCGAGCATACCGGAGAAAATTATGGATTTGTAATGCTTGGTATCGTGATCGCAACATGCAGTGCACCGGCATTGTCAGGATTTGTTACCGGAAAAGGATATGGCATGCATGTGGTATTTGGAATGGGCATTGCATTTGCAGTGATTGCCCTGATCTGCCTGACAATATTGGGACATAACCTGAAACAGGAAGAACATAGAAAGGAGCAGAAGAACGATGGCATTAGTAACAATGAAAGAATTGCTGGAGCGTGCGAAGAGTAATCACAGAGGAATCGGTGCATTCAGTGTTGGAAATATGGAGATGGTAAAAGGAGCAATCCAGGCAGCAGAAGAACTGGATACTCCGATCATCCTGCAGATTGCAGAAGTAAGGCTGAAACATTCCCCACTTGCACTTATGGGACCAATGATGGTACGGGCTGCAAAAGAGGCAAAAGTGGATGTGGCAGTACATCTGGATCACGGTCTTACGATGGAGACAGTTGAGAAAGCTTTGGAACTTGGATTTACATCCGTCATGTTCGACAGTTCTACATATCCATTTGAAGAAAATATCGAACGTACCGCAAAGGTAGTAGAACTGGCAAAGAAATACGGGGCAACCGTAGAGGCGGAGCTTGGACTGGTAGGCGGAAGCGAAGATGGAAGCGAAGATCACGGAATCCGCTGTACGAATCCGGATGATGCAAAAGTATTTGTCGAACGTACCGGAATCGATGCACTGGCAGTTGCGATCGGAAATGCACATGGCAATTATCCGGTAGCACCGAAGCTTGCATTCGATGTGCTGGAACAGATTCATGATAAGACAGGCATTCCGTTAGTCCTTCATGGCGGAAGTGGAATCACGGATGCAGATTTTCGTAAGGCGATCGAGCTTGGAATCGTGAAAGTGAATATTGCAACAGCGAGTTTTAACCGTCTGACGGAACATGCAGAAGAGTATCTGAAGTCCGAAGGTGCACACAACTATTTTGATCTGAATGTGGCTATGGTACAGGGAACCTATGAGAATGTGAGACATCATATTGAAGTGTTTAACTGTGAGATGCCATTGGATGAAGTAGATAAGTAAGAAAGTATACAATAGAATCTGCCGGCTGCAAAGTATGCAGATGGCAGATTTCTGGTATAAAAAGCAACAGTCAATATAAAAACGCAAGAAAGAGGGAACAAAAAATGGGGAAATTAAGAAAATGGGCTATTGTGTAAATGGCGAATGGAAAGAATCAAAATCTGAAAAGTACATGGATGTTACCGATTCCAGCACAGGCGAAGTAATCGCACGGGTTCCATGTTGTACTGCTGATGAAGTAGAAGAAGCAATCGCTTCTGCGCAGGCAGCATTCCCTGCATGGTCCAGATTATCACTGGCAAAGAGACAGTAGTACATGTTCAAATGGAGAGATATCTTATACGCACACAAAGAGGAATTGGCGGTTCTCTGTGCAAAAGAACTTGGAAAGAACATCAAAGAAGCAAGAGGCGACGTACAGAAAGCCATCGAGCCGACAGAAGAGGCCTGCGCACTTCCGGCAATGATCCAGGGAGATGCAGCATGCAGGTAACAACGAATTATGACACTGCAACTTACAGATTCCCGCTTGGAGTAACCGCAGGTATTGTTCCGATGAACTTCCCTGCAATGATCCCATGGGGGTGGAGGGTTCCACTGTCTATCGCATGTTGTAATACGGTTGTTTAAAAGCAAGTTCACAGACACCACTCACAGCAATGAGAATCATGGAACTATTCTATACAGAAGGCGGATTCCCGAAAGGTGTTGTTAACTTAATTACTTGCAGCCGTGTAGAGGCAGATATCCTTCTTACAGATGAGAGAGTAAAAGCAGTCACATTCGTAGGAACAACAG
>OGWX01001721.1_pt1 | contig 14152 bp, 3 predicted proteins | sample 1576151 | NCBI WGS metagenome assembly OGWX01 (sample SAMEA3541591, study PRJEB24748) | human gut metagenome | biome: human gut; feature: human-associated habitat; material: faeces | place: China | collected 2012
TCCCCGGTCGTCGGCGCGTTCGCCGCCGACGGTGGCGGCGGCTCCGGTGACGGCACGGGCACGGGCGACGGCTCCGCCGGCGGCACCGGCAAGATCACATGGGTGTACAAGGACTCCTTCGGCTCCCCGACCCGCGAGAATGTTAAATCCGCCATGGGATCCGTCGGCGTGAAGTCGATGGACGGCAGCGAGTCCAACAGCGCCATCGACGAGGCCGTGAACGACGCGAACGCCGAATGCGTGGCCCGTTCGAAGGCTTCGGGCAACCAGAATCCGACCTGCCGCCTCGTGTCCGTGGGCTTCGTGCACACGCCCGGCGCGAACGGCGACTGGTACACGGGCGCCAACGGCACCTTCGACGCCGCAAAATGGAAGGCCGCATACAACGCCTCCGGCATCCCGAACGGCACCTATTCGTATCAGGGAGCCAACTACACGACCAGGTCGTTCTTCTCTGATGGACAGACTTCCATCAATAGTCTAGCCGCGCGTGAGATGAACAAAGCCCCACGCGCGGTCGTCGCCATCGTCCTCGACCAGGACGAACCGCCGGTCGACTACGATCTGACCGTCAGCACGCAGGCGGGTGGCCTGTTCACCCAGGCCGGTTCGACCGATGACGTTTCCGACGCGATCACCACCAGCCGTGGCGGCAGCACGATCTCCGAGGACGTGACGGGCACCGTCACACTGCATTGGACCGGTCTGGACGGCACGACCCGTACCGCGTCCAAGCAGTTCACCCAGAACAACAACACGACCAAAAGCGTCTCGTTCGGCTATAGGGACGTGGACAAGTCTTGGAAGGCATGGCCGGCCGGCTCCTACTACTATGACGTGAACATTCCGAAGCAGGGCAAGATGAAGGCCGCGGCCAGCCATATGGGCGCGCAGGACGCGAAGGAATCCTGGAAGGAGGTCTCGCCGCCGCCGTCGAAGAAGCTCACCAACATGGCGGGCCAGCAGGTCACCGCCGAGGCCCAGCAGATCGCTTCCGGCAGCCTGTATACGGCGCATATCACCGCCCAGTCGAACGCGTCCGAGCATTTCTGGCTGTACGACACGATCGACGTGACCGGCCAGAAGGTCCTGATCGGCGGCACCGACAAGGACGACTATTCGAAGATCACCGTGACCGACCAGGACGGCAACACCGTCAAGGCCGACATCACGGTGGACGATTCCCATGCGGGCAAACGCGTCGTCAAGGCGCACGTGCTGAACCCGGTCTCCGGACAATACACGTTGAACGTGCCCCAGTCCGCGACCCCGACCGGCACGGACTACACCATCCCGGACGACAGCCAGGCCTGCTGGACCGGCGACGAGTACGGCAATGCGGATAAGAGCCACTGCCAGACCGGTAACAGCGAACAGGTCGGCAAGGTCACTCCGAAGCCCGACAAGGTGTGGGTGTTGGACTCCAACGGCGCCCTGACGGCCGAGGATCCGCAGCATACGAACGACAAGGGCAGCGACAACCGCACGTTCGTGACCGGCGACGCGATCGGCGCCGTGGTCAACGGCCGTATCCCCGCGCACCTGCTCAACCCGTTCACCTCCTACGCGATCACCGATGATTGGACCGCTTCGGCCCAGTGGATCGACTGGAACCACAAGGACCAGGTCAAGGTGTATGTGGATGGTGCGGACGTGACCGACCAGTTCGACATCACGGTCGACACCGCGAAGCACACGACCACCGCGACCGCGAAGCGGTCGTTCCTCACGAAGACCGCGTTCGGCACCAAGGACCGCAAGGTCAAACTGTACATCGGCGGATACGTGAAGCAGACGCCGAACGCGCAGGCCGCGGCCGACCAGAGGAAGCTGACCAACAAGGCCTCCGAGAAGTGGAACAACGAATCCCAGCCGACCAACGAGCCGCCGGTCTACGTGCGCAACCCGAAGCCCGACAAGGTGTGGAGCGCCGACCAGGGCCAGGCCGCGAACGCCGAGGACACGGCGTGGAGCAACAAGGTCAACGCGGACACGCACACGTTCGTCCAGCAGGATGATTTCGGCGTGACCGTCAACGGCCTGCTGCCGAAGAACCTCGCCAGGAAGATGAGCTCCTACGAATTGGGCGATGATTTCTCCAAGAGCGCCAGGAACATCGACCTGGATTCCGCGTCGGTGACCGTCACCATCGACGGCAAGGACGCGAGGAACCTGTTCGACGTGCACAAGCAGGACGACAGGGTGTGGATCACCGCGAAACAGCCGCTGCTCGACACGACCTACAACCAGGCCGCCGACCGCAAGGTGCGCATGACCATCAAGGGCGCGTTCACCAAGGGCGTGCTCAAGGCCGGCCAGAAGGTCCAGCTCACCAACGGCGATTGGGAGAAATGGAACCAGCAGACCGTGCCCGGCAACGAGCCGCCCGTCAGGGAGTGGAGCCCGAACCCGGACAAGAGCTGGATCAAGCTCGGCGATGACGGCACCTGGCAGGCCGTGGTCGATCCGGACGAGACGAACAAGACCGGAGCGGACACCCAGAAGTTCCTCGACGGCGACCAGGTCGCGTCCGTGGTCAACGGCGTCATCGCGTCCGATCTCGTCAAGGTCACCGACATCAAGCTGACCGACGATTACGCCAAGGCCGACTACATCTGGGATCTCACGTCCGACAAGTCGAAGATCCGCGTGTACGAGGCCGACGCCACGACCGACGCGGCATCCTCCGTCGCGGACATCGCGAACAAGGGCCGTGACGTGACCGACCAGTTCGACATCACCGTCCAGGGCACCAAGGTCACCGCGACCGCGAAGCCGGAGTACCGTGCCGCGCAGGCCGGATTGAAGAATCCGAAGCAGATCAGCCTGCTCCTGCCCGGCGTCGTGAACTTCGCCAACGGCAAGGGCGCGGCCCAGGTCCGCAAGGACTTCAGGAAGGCCGCGGGCGACGAGCTCACGTTCTGCGAGAACCCCGACGGCTCCAAGCTGACCAACTCGGGTTCCGAGAAGGTCAACAACGAGTCCCAGCCGACCAACGAACCGCACATCTGCGGCTACGTCCCACCGGTCAAGAAGAAGGTCATCGCCGAAGGCAGCCAGGGCGGCGCGAACAACGACGCCGACGACAAGGTCGTGTATCCGGGCCAGAAGGTCGAATACCGTCTCACCACGCAGCCGAAACTGCCCGCCGACCTCGGATACCGGATCGTGTCCATCCAGGACACCGACGTGTACGACCAGTATCTCGAACCCGACCCGCAGACCCTTGAGGTCACCGACCTCGCCACCGGCGGACAGCTGACCACCAGCGACCCGCAGATGGGCGTCGAAGGCGACTACACGGTCGCATGGGACGCCGCGGCGCACAAGTTCACCATCACGTACTCGAACAAGTACGTGGCCGAACATTGGAAGGCCGGCACGAACCCGCAGGTGCAGGTCCGTTTCGAAGGCACCGTCGCGAAGAACGCTCCCGTCGACCGCAAAGTGGCCAACCAGTGGGCGCTCACGCTGAACAACATGATCACCCCGTCGAACATCGTCGACAACCTGCCGCCGGTCCACAACCCCTCCAAGAAGGACAACCAGTCCAAGGAGCAGGGCGATCCGGCCGTCAGCATCGACGGGAAGACCATGCTGCTGGGCGATACCGGCAACTATCTGGTCACCCTCGACCTGAAGCAGACCAACAACGCGTACCGCGTGTGGAAGGCCGGCATCACCGACGATTTCGATGACGAGTACGTCGCCATCGACGAATCCAAGATCGAGGTGCTCGACCAGTCCGGCAAGGACGTGACCGGAAAGTTCAACATCCAGATCAAGGACGGCGTCGCATACGTGTACGCGAAGACCGTGGACACGTGGATCCCGAAGAAGGGCGTCACCGTCAAGGGCGACCCCCAGCCGAAGGACCTCGCCAAGTATTCGACCAACGGCAAGCATGATCCGCTCAACGATCCGGCCATCGACCAGAACCTCCTCGGCCAGACCTACCAGGTCGTCATGCCGTACAAGGTCGTCAAGGTCAAGGATGGGTACACGGTCAGGAACAAGGCCATCCAGGTCACCAACGACACGACCGTGGAGACCAACGAGGTGTCCAACCCGCTCAAGCCCGTCAACCCGGCCAAGGACGTGACCGTCAAGGTCGGCGGCGAAAGCATCGACGGCAGAAGCGTGTACAAGGACCGCACCTTCCTCTACCAGCTCGACAGCTCCGTCATCCCGGCCGACCGCGCCTACCCGCAGGTCGACCAGTGGAGGATCGTGGATCCGCTGAACACCGAGTTCGACCAGTACACGGGCCAGTGGGCCGTGTACGCGACCCGCGACCTGTACAGGGACGGCAAGGTGCTCGCCGCGAAGGGCGACAAGCTCGCCGGCAACGGCTTCGACAGCTCGAAGCTCGGCGGTGAACTGTTCACCGCCACGGCCGACGCCAACGGCCAGGTCACCGTCGAGGCGACCGAAGCGTACCGTGCCCTCGTGTCCGCGGACAACGCGCATGAGGCCGGCTGGCGCGCGTACATCCAGTGCAAGCGCCTGAAGGTGTCCGAACGCGTCGAGAACCAGTTCACCGAACAGTTCAACGACAAGGAGTTCCAGTCCAACATCGTGTGGACCCGCACCCCGGACATGACCCCGTCGATCCACGTCGAGAAGTACGACGTGGCCTCCGGCGAACAGGCCGGCGACCGCGACGACGTGAAGGACGCGTTGAAGATGGCCGGAGACAGCCAGCAGATCGCGTTCAAGATCACCAACACGTCCAAGACGGACTCCTCGACCGGTGAGGGCGCCTGGTATCTCGCCAAGGACCTTAAGATGGTCGACAGGACCATCGCCGGCGAAGGCGACGTCACGGACCTGAAGTATCCGGACGATTGGGACACCCTCGTGCTCAAGCCCGGCGAGTCCACCATCATCACCGGCACGTTGAAGGGCGTCGGGCAGGGCGGCAAGCACACCGACCGTGTGAAGGTCACCGGCACGCCGCTCGTCGAATGCCCCGTCACCGACCAGTTCGGCGGCCAGCAGTCCACCGACGGCGACCAGACCGGCGACGAGAAGTCCGACGCCGACACGAAGGTCGACGGCGACGCGTCCGACACGACAGGCCTCAAGCAGGTCAAGGTCGGCGACAGGACCCTATGCGAGGACACCACCGTGGACTCGAACACCGACGACTGGAGCGGCTACCGCGAGGATCTCGCCAAGACCGGCATGGCCATCGGCGGCGTCCTGCTGTCCCTCATCGCCTTCGGCGGTGTCGGCGTGACCCTCTTGGGCGCACGTCGCAGGACCTCGACCGTCAAGCACGGCGTGCATGCCGCCAAATGATCCGATGACCGTTCGGATCCGCCATACGGCATGAGTGACGCCACGGGCGGGATGTTGGAGGATTCTCCAACATCCCGCCCTTTTCCTTTCCCGGACCGTGGATGCCGTACAAGGCCGGCGTGGCTCGTCCGAAAGAACGGCCCACGCCCCCATCCATCTTATTGGGGTGCCACCCGTTCGAATATCTGCGCTCATACGGCCATGTGCACGTGGGAATGGTTGAGAGATCCGGCAACCGGCCGGCGATCCGAAAGCGGACGCCGACGATATCGGACTTCCACGGCAGCGTGAGCCGTCCGTGCAGAAAACAGAAGAATCCCTATCAAAGGAGACATCCAGTATGGATATGAAGAAGATCTCGGCCGCGTGCGCGACCGCCGCCGCGTTGGCCGCGTTGTGCGTCCCGGGTTCGGCGTTCGCCGCGGACGGCACGCTCGCTTTGAACGCGGGCGACGGCAGCACCCTCGCCGGCCATAGCTTCAGCGTGTACAAGGTCGCTGGATACAACGACGTCGTCAAGGACGGCGCGAACGTGAAGAGCGTGAGCGCCTCCTCCCCGGACGCCACGACCGACGCGTGGGTCAAGGCCGCGTTGAACAAGAACGGCGTGACCTACAACACGTCCGAAGGACGTAACGCCGCCGAGCAGCTCCTGCGGTTGAAGACCGATTCGGGCACGCTGCGCAAGGTCGCCGGCACCCTGCAGTCCACCGCCGCGTCCAGCAAGGTGGCGGCCGTGAAGACCAACCAGACCTCCGTCACGGGCAGTCTGAACCTGACCCTGCCGGAGGGCTATTATCTCGTCGTCGACGCCCAGGGAATCCCGATCCTCGTGTCCACCACGATCGGCGGCAGCGTCAGGATGAGCAACGGCCAGACCCTCGGTTCCACCCAGATCAAGACCAACGTCACCAAGATCGACAAGAAGATCAAGAGCGTGGACGGCACGTGGAAGGATTCCGCGGCCGCGACCAACGGCGAGACCCGTGACTTCAAGGCCACGTTCACCGTGCCGAACAAGCTGGCCGTGGACACCATCACCCTCGAGGACCACATGACCGGCATCGTCTACGTGGACGGCTCCTTCCACGCGACCACGTCGTCCGGCACGGACGTGACCAACCAGTTCGGCACCATCGGCAAGGACAAGATCACCGCCGCGGCCGGCAACACCCAGACCGACGGCACCGGCTTCAAGGTCACGAGCCTGCAGAGCTTCGTGGACACCTACCAGGGCAAGCAGGTGACCGTGACCTACCAGGGCAAGGTCGTCAACGCGTCCAAGGCCAACAAGGCCATCAACCAGATCATCCTCACGTCGAACTGGCTGCCGTCCGTCATCCCGCCGGACGTGCCGACCCCGAACCCGGGCACCGACGAAACCCCGGTCCCGACCTACGACGTGAATCTGAAGAAGATCAGCGCGGCCGACGGCAACAAGGTCATCCAGGGAGCCAAGTTCAAGCTCCACAACGACAGCCTGAACCAGTGGTACGTGTGGAACACGAGCTCGAACCAGTGGACGTTCACCACGGATGAGTCCAAAGCCACCGAATTCTCCACGAACGCGTCCGGCGTGATCAACTTCACCCGTCTGGGCGCCGGCACGTACACCGTGAAGGAAACCCAGGTGCCGACCGGCTACTTCAGCTTCGTCAAGCCGAGCTTCACCCTCAAGATCACCGACGACGGCCACGTGACCATCACCGGCAAGGACCAGCCGGGACTGACCGGCACGGTCACCAACGCGGACGGCAAGACCACCACCCCGACCGCCGTGGTGAAGAACATCGACAACATCACCCAGCTGCCGCAGACCGGCGCGACCACCATGGCCGTCATGCTGGTCGGCGCGTTCGCGATCATCCTCGTGGCCACCGCGTCCGGCTTCGCCGCCTACCGAGTCCGTCACGAGAACCTGGGCGACGGTCCGGCCATCGCCTGATTTTTCCGAATCGTCCCCCGGCCTCGAAAGCGAAGGTCCGGGGATCCAGGAGCCGGGATCGTGCGGCCTTTTCTCCTGTCAGCCGCACGATCCCGGCCCTCTTCCAAAAAATACGGAACTCACATATGAATCACAAAGGATGAGGGAAATGGGATTCCTTACAAGACTTCTCGCCGGTCTTCTCGCCGCGTCCACGTTGGGCACCGGCCTGGCCGGCACCGCCAACGCGGTCGACGTGACCGGCGCGGCCGGAACCACGAAAAGCGTCGTGAAGCTCACGGCCGACGGCGGGAACGAGACCTCCGAGGACACGGCAGACAATCCGGACGACGACTCCACGGACGCCGATTCCACCACGGACGCCGGCGCGCAGTCCGACGCCGGCCAGCAGGCCGAAATCCAATCCTCGACGAGCCAGGACGAGGCCACGGCCAAGTCAAGCCTGCCGGACCATATCGTCAACGGCTCGTTCGACTATCCGGCCTGCCCGGACGGCAAGAACAGCTGCGACGTGGATCCGACGACCGGCTGGGGCGGCTTCTACGTGGATTACGGACGCAAGTTCATGCCTATCCCCGACTGGAACCGGTCCAAATTCGGCTGGGACAGCAGCCAGGAGGGACTGCGTCCCGACCAGCAGCCGAACTCGCACCAGAAGCTCCAGCATTGCGTGCAGATCGGCAACAAGCCGAACAACAACGGCCAGAAAATGAACCGTTTCGCGGAGATCATCGCCGAAACCCCGGACGAATACATCTACCAGGACATCGCCACCACGCCGGGCGTCATGTACCGGTGGAGCCTGAAGCACGCGAGCGAGGACGCATCCCACGTCGACTCCATGCAGGTCACGATAGGCAGTCCAGGCAAGGAGACAGCGCAGGACGCCACCCGCACCACGTCCAATGGCCGCGGCGACCGGACCGGCGTGACGTCCAAGACCATTGCGACCAAGGGCGGCCAGGCCGAATGGGAGACGTACACCGGCGTGTACATCGCCACCTCGACCGTGACCCGATTCACGTTCAAGAGCGTCCAGGGACGCGACTCCACGCGCGGCAACTTCATCGACGACGTCATGTTCACCAAGGCGTACAAGCTTACTTATGACAAGAATTCGGCCGATGCGTCCGGTCAGGTTCCGTCGAACCAGCGCGGCAAGGAGAACACCACCCAGCCCGCCAAGAACAAGACCAACGGCAAAATCAGGCTCGCCTCCGACACGTCGAAACTGTCGGACCACCTGGTAAACAGCGACTTCGAATACCTGCCCGACGGCGGATGGAAGACCGTTGACGCGCCAAGCTACATGAGGAACGCATACACGAGCGTCGACCCGAACAACGGCCAATACATGAGGAACGCGAAACACGTCGACGCCGACCTCGCCTCCTGGGTGGATTGGCCCGGTTTCGACCAGTCCAAATTTGCATGGAAGACCGACCAGAAAGGCGGCCACGACCAAGGCGGATTGAAGGACCGCGCGGAAGCGGTCGAACTCCAACAGGACAGCACGGACGGCAACACCTACGCGGAAATGGTCGCCTCCGAAACCGGACGCACCATCTACCAGAACCTCGCCACCATCCCCGGCACCCTGTATAAGATCCGGTTGAAGCACGCCAGCCTGTGCAAGGACAACGTCGACCAGATGCAGGTCGTCATCAACGGCACACCCATCGAGATGACCCGCGTGACCGCGAACGGCAAGGCCGGTGACAAGGTGGGTGAGAAGTCCACGACCATCGGCACGAGGGTCACGAACGAGAACCGTCGGCATCATTCCGACCAGTGGGAGACCTACGAGGGCTACTACGTGATCCCTGACGGGCAGACCACCACACGGTTCGGTTTCAAGGCCGTCAACTACCTCGACCCCACCAAAGGCAACCTGCTCGACGACGTGACCTTCGCCTGCGCCTACAAGCTCTCTTACGACAAAAACTCCACTGACGCAACAGGTGAGGTTCCGTCGAACCAGCGCGGGCAGGAGAACACCGTACAGGCCGCCAAGGCCAAGACCAACGGAACCGTGAAGACCGTCGCGGACGAGAACGTCCGGTACGGTTCCCTCGCTAATGGCGATTTCTCCTACCCCTCGTTCTCCGACATTCAGAAGAACGAGCAGGAAGGCTATGCCGATCTGCGCACGTTCCTCAAATCGGATGACGGCACGCTTTGGTACAACATGTCCGCCACCGATCTTTCCAAGTACGGAAAGATCGGGCAGATCCCCGGTTTCGACTCTTCCAGGTTCGCATGGTCCAGTACCGAGAACGGTTCAAGGGTCGAATTGCAGCAGGACCGCAACACCAAGAACACGTATGCGGAGATCGTCGCCCAACAGGACAACACCAGCATCTACCAGAACGTGTCCACCGGCAACGGCGGCGTGCTGTACAAGATCCGGCTCAAGCACGCCAGCCGCCAATCCTCCCATGCCGACAGGATGCAGGTCCTCGTGGGAGCCGACGCGGCCCACGCGACGCCTGTGGAGATGACCCGCGTCACCTCTAACGGCCATGGTGACAAGGTGGGCGGGAAGTCCACCACCATCACCACGAAGGTGTCCAACACCGATCCCCGCGATCATGGCGCACAATGGGAGACCTACGAGGGCACCTACCTGGTGCCCGAGGGGCAGAAGAACACGGTGTTCATGTTCAAGAGCCTTGAGGGATTCAAAGAGGATGCGACCCTGTCCGGCAACAACGTCGGCAATCTCGTGGACGACATCGAGTTCTCCCGCGCATACCGCCTGACCTACGATAAGAATTCCGGTGACGCATCCGGTTCCGTCCCGTCGGACACGGCCGCGAACACCGTCAAGCAGGCCAAGACGAAGACCAATGGCAGCGTGCGTCTCGCATCCGACGATGTGGCGACCTACGCCGCCAACGGCCTGCCGAAGCAGCTCGTCAACAGCGACTTCGACCATGATTGGCGGAACATCGTCACCCAGTCGAAGATGAGCGCGAAATACAATTTCGCCAACATCGACCCGGCCCACGGCGACGTGGAGGTCAGCGGACCGTTGAACGGCAAGGGCGAGGCGTCCAAGCAGTGGGTGCACCTCAACGGGTTCGACGCGAACAAGTTCGGCTGGAAATCCAACCAGACCGACACCAGGGTCGACGGGCGCGGCGGCATCGTCGAGATCCAACGCTCCCGTGCGAACGACAACATGTACGCGGAGATCACCGCCTCGCAGGCGGGCACGTACCTGTATCAGGACATCGACACCGCGCACGATTATCCGACCGTGTACACGGTGAAGCTCCGGTACGCGCACAGGAACGGGACCATCAACTCCAATGAGAAGATCCAGATCCTCGTCGGCGCGCCCGGCCACGAGCAGCCGGTGGAGATGACCCGCATCGCGTCCGACCGGGGCAACAGGCTGGGTGAGAAGTCCACCACGGTGAACGCTCCGAACACGGATGGCTGGCTCGGCTCGTGGGACACGTTCCAGGGTTCGGTCGTGGTTCCCGCCGGTCAGAACGTCAGCAGGTTCACGTTCAAGGCGTTGGGTTCCATCGACGGCATCTCCGGCAATCTGATCGACGACGTGCAGTTCAAGCTCGCCTACAAGCTCTCCTATGACAAGAACGCGAACGACGCCTACGGCCAAGTCCCGTCCGACACGACCGCGAACACCGTCAAGCAGGCCAAGACCAGGACGACCGGAAGCGTGAGGACCGTGGCGGACAGGACCGCTTCCGGTCTGACGGTGCATGACTTGAAGAAGGGCGACATCGCTCCGGCCCAGTACGGCGATTTCAAGTTCTCCACAACCGATGGTGTCACCGCGGACCAGATCACCGACGTGAACGGCTTCACTGTCAAGAAGAACTGGGATCCCACGGAGGAGAACCAGGCATATGCCGGAATTCTGGCCACCATGTACCAGCCGAACAAGAATGGCGCGAGCCTGGTCCTGCACCATGTGGGACAGTGGCGCGACTCCTCCGGCACGCAACGGTGGCTCAACGCCAAAATCACCGTGAACGACCAGAACCTCGGCTCCCTGGTGTACCTCGAATCGAAGCACGAGTTCAGAGCGTCGTATGGCAAGTGGGACAAGCATCCCTCGTCCCGCCCATACATGGATGTGACCGTCGATTTCCTGCTGGACGACGGATCCACGCCGCAGGGGCTGCGTGGCGCGACCGGATTCACCGACCTTGACGGCGGCACCAGCGGATACAACGAGGGCGTCGAACTCGTCAGCGGCTTCGATGGCGCGTACGTGCGCTCCGACGCTCACCTCGCCCGGTTCGGCACGAACGGCTGGGCCGGCACCACGGACGAGAACAAGAACAATGCCGACGCGCATGGAATGAAACATTACGTCGGCGCCACATTCACCGGCTCGTCCTTCCACGTCCGCTGGTCGGTCGCCTCGGGACAGGCCCGCCAGTCCGTCTTCCAGCCAGTCGATTCGACCATCGCCTACCGTCTCACCTACAACAAGAACGCGCAGGATGCCACCGGTTCCATCCCGTCCGACACGGCCGCTAACACCACTCAGCCCGCGAAATCGGAGACCGACGGCAAGGTGTCGGACCTCGTGCAGCGGACCACCACCCACGAGGATGGTAGCGTGACCGTGAGGACCGTCGACCAGAGCACGGATGTGGTGTCCGGCTGCCAGGTCTACTATCCGGCCGGCCAGAGGATCACGTTGGCGACCATGGCGAAGGACGACGACTGCTGGGATTCCAGCATGCTGTCGCGTCCGGGCCACACCCAGCTGGGTTGGAACCAGGACCGGAACGCGACCCAGGCGCAGGCCGAGGTCACGATGGTCGAGGGCGGCATGACCGTGTTCGCGGTGTGGGTCGGCAACCCGGTCCTCACCTACGACACGAACAAGCCGAGTACGTGGACCGGCGAGATGCCGTCCACCCCGGCGTCCGTGTCCGTGGCTTACAACACGGCCGCGGCGGATGGTTCCGGCTGGCAGGCGGGCGACGTGTCGAAGATCCGGGGCTACAAATTCCTCGGCTGGTACACGGGACCGCAGGACAATGCGGGCCTGTACGACTGGAACACCCTGTTGACGGGCAGCGTGACCGTGTACGCGCACTGGCAGCGGTTGCAGGCCAACGTGATCTACGACAAGAACGGCGGCACCGGCTCGCACGCGAACACGACCGGATGGCAGTATTCGGACGTGACCGTTCCGGGCGACACGTCGAAGTCGTTCAAACGCGACGGATACTATTTCAAGTATTGGAACACCCAGAAGGACGGCAAAGGCACGACGTATAAGGATGGCGGCCAAGTCCCGCTGCAGGACAAGGACGTGACCTTGTACGCGATCTGGGCTCCGTACCACACGGTCATCACCGAGACCGGTGGCGTAGGCCTGCCGGTGCTTGTCGCGGCCGGCATGGGCTTGCTCGTGGTGGGCATCGGGTCCACGGTCATGCTCACACGCCGCATGCGTGGTGAGCAGTGACGGACGAACCCCGCCAGATGAGTGAAGGCATCCGGAACGATCCCCTGGACTGGGGCCGGCCGGGTGCCTTTCCCTTTTCCCAGCCGATATCCGTTGTTCCTCCGGTGGTGTTGACATGAGTGCTTCTGTAAGTCGTATGGATTGGGATTGGATCGTCGAGGGCGACCACGTGTATGACACGCGTCGCGAACGACGGTCCCGACTGCTGCGGAAACGGCATATGGCGCGCGTGTTCCGTATGCTGGCCGCGTTCACGGCCGTCTGCCTTCTCCTCGGGGTCGGCGTGTTCGCGTGGATAGGCGTGGAACAGTCCGGCGCGTCCCGCAGGGCCGCGCAAAGCGCGGCATTGGCCGCCAAGGAGGACCGTTCCGCTGAAAAATACGCGCGCATGGTCGCCAAGGCACGCGCGTACAACAGGAAACTCACGGACCACGCGCAGGTCATCGGCGAACGGTTGGAGGACGACGGCACCATCGACGGCGACTTCGGATTCAAATCGGACAAGGAATACCAGAACCTGCTGGACTTCGGCGACGGGATCATGGCGTCGGTCGAGATCCCGTCGATCGGCGTGGACCTGCCCGTCCGCCATGGAGCCGACTCGTACGCTTTGGACAACGGGCTCGGCCACCTGCACGGCACCTCGCTGCCGGTCGGCGGCAAAAACACCCATTCGGTGATCACCGGGCACACCGGCGTCGCGGACAAGGCCCTGTTCACGCGGCTCAACGAACTACGCAAGGGCGACGTGTTCTATGTGCGGGTCGCCGCGCAGACCCTCGCCTACAAGGTCACACGCATCCGCAAGGTCGACCCGGACGATCTGAAAAGTCTCCAGATCGAGCGGGGACGGGACCTGGTCACGTTGGTGACGTGCACTCCGATCTTCCTTAACACGTATCGGCTGCTCGTCACGGGCGAACGCGTGAGCATGCCGGACGACGCGCCCTATCCCGAGGACGCGCCCAGGACCACCGGCCGTGACGCGCGCCCGCTGCTCGTGTCCGGTGTGGCATTGCTCGCGGGCATGCCCGTGGCGATGGTCGAGTCCAGGCCACGCGTCCGCCCGTACGGACGCCACGGCATGAAACGGTAGACGCCCACACGCCGGCACCGCCTCATGCGGTGGTAGACTGGTGGGTATGCGCGCCATATGCCTCCGAGACCGCGACACGCCGATGGCGCCGATATCGGATTGGGGGCACGTGGAATGGTTGTCGGAAACGTCGCAGGGATGTTTCCACTGGAGCCACGACCCCGATACGGGGCATGGCATTGGAGGGAGAATTATGAACAAGAAGGCTTTCGCAACGGCCGTCGCATCCGTGGCCGTCGCGGGCACCATCGCCGCGCCGGCAATGGCCGACGAGACCGCGACCACCCCGGTCGAACAGGCCCAGCAGGCCGTCGAGCAGGCCCAGCAGGCCGTCGACCAGGCC
>OGWX01001727.1_pt1 | contig 14070 bp, 14 predicted proteins | sample 1576151 | NCBI WGS metagenome assembly OGWX01 (sample SAMEA3541591, study PRJEB24748) | human gut metagenome | biome: human gut; feature: human-associated habitat; material: faeces | place: China | collected 2012
TACAATAAAAAGCCTATGTTCTTACGAAAAGGTATAGGCTTTTGTCAACAATCTGTACAGCCTTGATGGCTGTTTTTTATTTTTCTTCTTGTTGTATAATGAATATAAAGAAATATGCATATCAAGGAGAAATAATATGAAAGAAGTATTTGAAGTGGGTCTTGATATCATTAAAAAGATTCAAGAAACACAATCGGAAAAATTAGAACAAACCGGTCACTTAATGACCCAAGCGTTTATGGAAGGTCATAAGTTTTTCGTAAGTGGAAGTGGCCACTCACATACAATGGCGGAAGAGATGTATGCTCGTGCGGGTGGTTTAGCTTTTGTAGTTCCCATTTTGACAAGTGAACTTACGATGACGGAGCATCCGACAAAGAGTTCACATATTGAAAGACTTAGTGGTTATGCCAAAATTTTAGTGGACTTATATGGAGTATCATGTGGTGATGTCGTTTTGATCGCATCCAATTCTGGGCGTAATGCCTATCCAATCGAACTTGCACTTGAAGCTAAAAATCGTGGTGCACATGTAGTTGCCATCACAAGTATGAAACATACAACTGCTCAATCTTCTCGTCATTCTTGTGGAAAGAATTTGTACCAAATTGCAGATATTGTCATTGATAATTGTGGAGAAGTTGGAGATTGCGCTTTATCTATGGATGGCTTGGATGCCAAACTTTGTCCAACATCAAGTATGGCTAATTCTTTCATTGCACAATGTATTAATGTGGCATGTGCCGAATATTTGATCGAACACAATGTAGAAGTACCTGTTTTTTCTTCTTTAAACTGTGATGGTACGGAAGAAAGAAATGACAAGTTGTTTAAAAAGTATACGCGTATGTATTAGAATAAGAGAGTGAGGTGCCTATGAAGAAAAAAAGTTTATGGATATATATATTTGGAATCACAATCATTATTATTGGATTGATTAAATTGGATACATTGATTTCTATGGTATCTATATTATGGAATGCATGTAGAGTTTTAGTGTTTGGAGCTATGATGGCATTTGTGATCAATCTAGTTATGGCTAAGATTGAAAAGCGCTTAGGTTTTATGAAGAAGGGGAAACGTGCAACAAGCCTACTTCTTTCTTTGATTTTAATTTTTCTTTTTGTGTATTTCTTAATTACACTCGTTGTTCCATCATTAAGTGAAGCCATTGGAGTGATTGTGGCTGTGTTGCCAAAGTATTTTGAGAATACACAGAAATTTTTGGTGAATTTATTTGAGAACAATCCACAGCTTGCGGAATCTATTAATAATTTAGATATCAACTGGAAAAATTTGATTCAATCCGGTATTAATGTCATTTCAACAGGTGTAACAAACGTGTTGGGTACGACATTTAATGTGGTAACCGTTATTGTGAATAGTGTATTTAATTTTGTGTTGATGTTTATCTTCGCAATCTATGTTTTATTAGAGAAAGAAAGATTTATTCAGTTGTATCACCGTTTAACGAATCTATATCTAAGCGAAACTGTGAAGCGTAGAATGGATAGGTGTTTGAATATTATTAATCAAACGTTTAGTGCTTTTATTGGCGGACAATGTATTGAGGCAACGATTCTAGGAACACTATGTACATTGGGTATGATTATACTACGTATGCCATATCCGGCTATGATTGGAACATTAGTTGGAGTTATTAATATTATTCCGATGATTGGAGCTTATATTGGTGGAGCAATTGGTATGTTTATGGTATTTACCGTAAGTCCAATAATGTCTCTTTGGTTCTTATTATATTTATGTATTCTTCAACAAATCGAAAGTAATGTGATCTATCCACATGTCGTTGGAAATTCAGTGGGACTTCCCGGAATTTACGTCATGATGACCGTTGTGATTTTTGGATCTTTAGCAGGTATTCCAGGTATGTTTTTAGGAATTCCCACAATGGCAAGTGTGTATAAAATAGGTGTTTTATATCTAAATCGAAAAGAACGTTTAAAAGAAATGAATGGATGACGAAAAGTCGTCCATTTTTTCTTGTATGCATGATATAATGTTGTGGCAAAGGAGATCAGTTATGTTTGATGAAATTCATGAAGAGTGTGGTGTGTTTGGTGCATATCGCGTAGATAATGCTGCAAGTATTACGTATTATGGTTTGCATTCCTTGCAACACAGGGGTCAGGAAGCGAGTGGTATTGCCGTTTCAGATGGCGAAAATATCACTTTACAGAAAGGAAAAGGCTTGACTGTAGATGTTTTCCAAAAAGAAAAATTAGATTCTATGGTCGGAAGATTGGCTGTTGGACATGTTCGTTATAGTACAGCTGGTGGTCAGGAAAATGAAAATATTCAGCCAATTGTATCAAAGGGACATAATGGAAGTTTAGCTATCGTTCATAATGGACAGATTGTTAACGAAAAAGAGCTCCGTATTGAACTTGAAAATGAAGGGGCTATTTTCCAGGGAACAAGTGATAGTGAAATTATTCTTCACTTGATTCAGAAACAAAAAGGTACTTTAAAAGAACGTGTTATGAAGACTGCAAATCGTATTGAAGGTGCATTCTCTTTCTTAGTTATGAATGAGGATACTATTTATGCGGTTCGTGATCGTCATGGTTTAAGACCTTTAAGTTATGCCAAAAGTAAAGATGGCTACGTAATTAGTAGTGAAACATGTGCTTTTGAAGTTATGGGAATTTATGAAAGTGTGGATTTAAAACCAGGAGAAATCGTAGAGTTCCATAAGGGTATTGTGAAACATGAATTTTATTCAACAAATACAGATAACCATATGTGCGCAATGGAGTACATTTATTTCGCAAGACCAGATAGTGTAGTGGAAGGCATCAATGTACATGCGTTCCGTAAGGCTACAGGATCTATTCTTGCTAGAGAAGATAAAGATTTACATGCGGATATCGTTATTGGTGTTCCAGACTCATCTTTATCAGCAGCCATTGGTTATGCAGAAGAGGCGGGTATTCCATTTGAAACTGGATTGATTAAAAACCGTTATGTAGGACGTACATTTATTCAACCTACACAAGCAATGCGTGATCGTAGCGTTCGATTAAAATTAAGTCCTGTATCTAGCGTGGTTAAAGGAAAATCAATTGTTATGATTGATGATTCGATTGTACGTGGTACGACTTCAAGAAGAATTGTACAATTATTGAAGGATGCAGGAGCTACAGAGGTTCATGTTCGTATCGCTAGTCCAGTCATCACGAGTCCATGTTTCTATGGTGTAGATACTTCTACAAAGGATCAATTGATTGGTGCTCAGATGAGTGTAGAAGAAATTCGTGACTACATTCATGCGGATACATTACGTTTTATGACCGAAGAAGAAATGAAGGAAGCTACACATGATGTAGGATTATGCTTGGCATGTTTTAATGGAGAGTATTGTACAAAATTGTTCTCATATCAAGAAGAATTGGATAAATAATTATGACAATCAAGTGTTTGGCTTTTGATTTAGATGGAACTTTACTTTTAGATGGTTCAAAAAAAATCGATCCAAGAACGTTTGATTCGATTCAAAGGGCGATGGCACAAGGTATGCACGTTGTGATTGCGTCGGGTCGAGATAAAAACGGATGTAAATTTGTATATGAACCATTAGGATTAGAGAATGGAAATCATTTTTTGGCATTAGTAAATGGTCAGATCATATATGATTTTGAAAATAAAGAATATGATTTGGATGATGTTTTAACAACAGAAGATGGAATCAAAATACAGAAAGTTTGTAAGGAATTTGGTGTCGAAGGAATTTTTCAATGTGGATATGATTTTTATAGTTACATATCTTCATTGAATCGTGTAAAGAAAAAAGTCAAAAATGCTATTTTAGGAGAGCCAGATGATTATGGCTTGAAGGATGGCAAAGAAAATCGTAATTTTATTGATTTGCCTTTTGAAGAAATTCGTTTGACGCAAGATATCAATAAGGCGAGTGCATTGTGGAAAATCTGTGAGAAACTTGGAATCAGCATGAATGAGGTCATGGCTTTTGGGGATGCACAAAACGATTTGAAGATGCTTCAACAAGTAGGTATTGGTGTAGCTATGGGGAATGCGATGGATGAAGCTAAGTATGCAGCTACTGTAGTTACGGACACCAATATGAATAATGGTATTGGAAAAGTCATTGATGCTTTGTTGGCGGGCAAAGAAATGGACTTACGCAAAGGCTTGTTATAGAATGGAATCAGATAAGGAGGAACCTTGTATGAAAATAGTAAATACAGAAGAATTTAATGCATTAATGAATGAAGATGCAGTTTTAGTCGATTTCTTCGCAACTTGGTGTGGACCATGTAAAATGTTGACACCAGTGCTTGAATCAGTCGCAAATAAATTAGATGGAAAAGTAAAAATCGTAAAGGTGGATGTGGATGAAAGTCCAGATTTAGCTCAAAGATTTGGTATTATGTCTGTTCCAACAATGATTCTATTTAAAAAAGGACAACAAGCTGCAGCATTCTCAGGATATATGCCTGAGGCAATGTTGATGCAAAATATTGAAAGTAAACTATAGGATGACTTGTCATCCTATTTTCTTTTAGGGAGAAAATATGTATTATATCGCATATGGAAGTAATTTAAATAAAGAAGAAATGAAGCAACGATGTAAAGATGCGAAGTTTGTATCTTTGGCAAGACTTGAAAACTATACACTTACATATCGTGGAAATCCTGGGCGAGCTTATCTTACGGTAGATAAGAAAAAAGGTGATTTTGTACGAGTTGCCGTATGGGATGTGAGTGAAAAGGATAAGAAGAGTTTAGATGAATATGAAGACTATCCATACTTATATGATTGTTTTGAAGAAAAGGTATTATTAGAAAACAATGAAACAATCACTGGTTTTATCTACCAAATGTATGATCGTTTTCCAATATGTAAACCGAGCGATTCGTATATGGAACGGTGCAAACAAGGATATCGCGATATGGGGTAGGATTCTTCAATTTTAGATTTTTAATGAATTTTAAAGTTTGGTGTGGCATAATAGAAAGAAAATAAGGGGACTTTAAAATGAAAAATTGGAGATACTTAATTTTAAGTTTAGTTTTATCCTTGTTCATTCATTACTACGTCACAGCTGTTTTAATGGAAATTTTTGGCATGGGATGGTATCCAATTCAATTTGTCGTATGGTGCATTGAATTGGTCGTTATATATGATGCGTTGATGTTTTTTACAAAAAATTGGAATGTAAAACATCGAGCGATGTTTTTCTTTGTGTATTATTTGTTTTTAATTATTGCCCTATTGATTCGCTATGATCAAGGTATCAGCATTATTCAATTGAATCCATTTGCATGTCTTAGAGAAATCTATTATGGTTCTTGGACAGAGTGGATCGTATTCGCATTTAATATTGGATATTTTATGTTTATGCCATGGGTGAATGGACTGCTTATTTCATCAAATAAAGAAAACTTCATTGTTTCTGTATTCATTGGTTTTCTGTGTGAATTTATGCAGTTGATCTTTCATAGAGGCGTATTTGATTTAGGGGATATTTCTCTATATGTAGTTGGAATCTTGTTGGGAATTTATGTAAAAGAAAAGTACCATGTTCATTTAAAAGAAAAGAGTGAAGTACATGACAATTAAATCTGTAGCGATATTAGGTGCTGGCGCGGTTGGTTCATATTGTATCTACGGTTTATCAAAGTGCGATATACAATTAAGTGTCATCGCAAAAGATGAGCGGTATGAAAGATTAAAAAAGAATGGTTGTTTAATCAACAATATCATGTATCATCCTGAAGTATTAACGCCTGAAGAAGCGCATGGAGTAGATCTTCTTATTGTATGTTTAAAATACAATGCGTTGCCAGATGCTTTAGAAGATATTCAACAAATCGTGGATGAACATACTTTAGTCATGTCTTTAATGAATGGTGTGGATAGTGAACAAATTATTGGAAATCAAATTGGTATGCAGCATATGGTGTATTCATTGATTAAAGTTGCAAGTCATAAAGAAGGTAATGGATATGTATTTGATCCAGAAACAACGATTGGAATTGTGCTTGAAAAAAATGAGGAAATCGATGAATTGTTGAGTCAAAGTGATTTACATTATCGAATGACTTCATATATTCAGGAAGAAATATGGAGTAAGTTTCGCTTAAATGTAACGAAAAATTTACCTCAAGCTATTCTTGGCGCTGGAGTTGGATGTTACTCGGATAGTGATCATGCGAAAGCTATACAGTCTGGATTAAAGGATGAATTAGAGGCTATCGCAAAAGCTAAAGGTATTGATATGTCAAAGGCTGATCCAAGTGCTACACGAGGCAGTGCAGTGCCTAAAACGGCCAGATATTCTACACTGCAGGATTTGGATGCCAAAAGGCATACGGAAATTGATATGTTTTCGGGAGCAATAATGAAGATGGGAAAAGAACTGAATATTCCAACGCCTTATAATGAATTTGTATATCATATCATCAAGGCTATGGAAGAAAAGAATGATGGTTTATTTGACTATAAATAAAGAGAAGTGAAGAATCACTTCTTTTCATTTAGAATGTAGAATGTATTTTTACCTTTACCATGTTGACTGATTTGACCTTCTTCTTTCATTCTATTTAATCAGTTTTTTTTAACCATTCTACCCATACTAATCAATAAATGAATTTGTTTTCTTATTGTTGCATACAATCCTTCTTAATGATAATGAACAAGTAAAAGAAGATTGACAGAGAATAGAATATTGCATATTTTAATAATAAAAGATGGGAATGCTTATGTTGATGTTTGAATTGGAGGTGTTGATAATGAAGGATTATGTTGCGTATTTGGATAAAAAAAAGAATTACTCTTAGAGGAGCGACTTATCAATATTACAATGTTAAAGAATATGGAAATGGTTGTATTATTCTCGAACCTCGGGAATTGTCAGTGTCAAAGAGCATTTCATCTAGAACTTTGGCAGATATGGACCGTGCGGTAAGTAATTTTAAACGTGGAGATGTTTCTTCGGCTATTGATTTGTCGGATTTTTCAAAGGAATAATAAATGAATGAAAAAGAAGTGATGTTACTCACTTCTTCTTAGTCTAGATTGTATAATTTCTTGTATTTCTTGATTAAATAATCTGTGTAATATTCTGGATTGAATGGTTCACCACTTACTTCTTCTACGATTTCAGCCATAGATTTACTTGCGGCATAATGGTGTACATTTTCTTTTAACCAGTCTGTAATCTTTTCAAAATGATTTGTTAGTAGGGCTTCTTCTACATCAAATTGTTTTTCCATTGTTGCATACAATTGTGCAGCATAAGCACTACCCAATGCGTATGTTGGGAAGTATCCTAAATAACCCGTAGACCAGTGCATATCTTGTAAGACACCTTCTTTATAGTTTGCAGGACGAACGCCTAAATATTCTTCGTACTTATCGGCCCATAGTTCTGGAAGCTTATCATAGTCTATGTTACCTTTCGCAATTTCTTTTTCGATTTCATAACGAACCATAATGTGTAATGGGTATGTCAATTCATCCGCTTCTGTACGAATCAAAGCACATTCAGTTTTATTGATCATGCTGACTAACTCGTCAACAGACACATCTTTAAATTCTGGGAATAAATTTACTAATTGATTATAGTTTGCTTGCCAGAATGCGTGACTTCTACCAACGTGGTTTTCTAAGAAACGCGATTGCGATTCGTGCGCAGCCGAACCAACAGCTTGTGTTAGCATGGTTCCTTCAAATGCAGGATCCATTTGTAGTCCATAAAGAGCGTGTCCATATTCGTGTACAGTTGAAAGGATAGCACTTAAGAATTGATCTGGATAATAGTGTGTTGTGATACGAGCGTCGTTGCTTGAGAAGAAATCAGTGAATGGGTGTTCTGTTGTTGAAAGGTATACTTTCCCAAAATCTACTTTCATGAAGTCACAAATAACATCCATAAATTTTTCTTGGCGATCCACTGCATAAGTTTCATGAAGTAAGTCATCATTGATTTGTGGTTTGTTTTGAATTTCATGAATTAATGGAACTAATTTCTCTTTCACATTATTAAAGAATGCATCATATTTTTCTTGTGTCATTCCTTTTTCATAACGGTCTAACAATACATCATACGCATTATTTCCATTAAATTTAGGGTCATATTCTAAAAGGTGTAAAGTCTCTTTCATGATGGCTTGTAAATGTGGTTTGAAATGTTCATAGTTATCTGCTTCTTTAGCTTCGTGCCAAGCAAGTTCACTATCGGCTTTGACTTTGACATAGTTCGCATATACATCACTTGGAATGTTTTCAGATTGTGCTAAGGCTTCAAGGCGATAGTCGACTTCTTTCTTTTCCAAACTTCCTTCTGGCAATGTTTTTGCGTATTCCTTGATTTTTTGAATGGTTTCTGGATCATTTTCAATAATGAATGCTTGTTTAGATAGTCTAGACAACATTTCATTTGAATAAGGAATTCCTTTTTTTGGTGCAATTGTCATTTGTTCAAAATAGATTGTTGAGAATGCCAATGAGAAGGCATCTAATGTTCTTTCGTATTCTTGATAGAATGGTTCAAATTTTAACATGGTTAAATCCTCCTGCTTGTATTGTAACACAAAGAAAAGAATAGTCATTATATAATGAAAGCGAATTTTCAAAATGGTGATATAATACAAAAAAAAGGAGTAAAGAGTATGGACGCAATTTTTAATCGTACGAGTATAAGAAAATATAAACAAGAATCATTAAAGAAAGAAGAGATTGATTTAATTTTAAAGGCTGCATTTAGTGCTCCTAGTGCTAGAAATAGTCAGCCTTGGCAATTTATTGTCGTTCAAAACAAAGATACATTAAAGGATTTAAGTCAAATGACACCTTATGCATCTTTTCTAAAAGATGCAGCTATGGGAATGGTTGTTTGTGCGGATAAAAATAAGAATGATAGTTTGGATTATTGTCAACAAGATTTGGCAGCGGCTACAGAGAATATGTTGATTGAAGCGAAAAGCTTGGGAATTGGTTCATGCTGGCTGGGTGTGTATCCGAATGAAGAGCGTTATTTGGCTTTAAACCAATATTTTAAATTGCCAAAAGGAATTGTTCCAATGTGGATGATTTCATTTGGGTATGCAGATCAAGAAGAGGTTGTAAAAGATAAATTTGATAGTTCGAAGGTGCATTATGAAAAGTATTAATATTGTAGAATGTAAGAATGAGGACGATTTAAAAGAAGTAGCTATTCTTGCCGAAAAGATTTGGCATGAATTTTTTCCTGGAATCATTTCAGAAGCACAGATTGATTATATGGTTGAACAGTTTCAAAGTTTTGATGCCGTGCAAGACCAAGTAAAACATCAGCAGTATCATTATCATAAGGTATATGAAGGTGATGAGCTAGTTGGATATATTGGGTTGCAGAATCAGCCGGATCGTTTATTCTTGTCTAAACTGTATTTAAAGGATTCAGCTAGAGGAAAGCACTATGCGACTGAAATGGTTGAGTATGTAAAGAAGCAGGCAGAAAAGTATTGTTACCCATCTATTTGTTTGACTTGCAACAAATATAATAAACATAGTCTAGCTGTATATGAGAAGTTTGGCTTTCAATGGATTGATTCTGTACAGACAGATATAGGAAATGGCTTTATCATGGATGATTACATCTTGGAATATCGATTAAATCGTATATGATTTTGAAAAACATGCGAGAATATGATATTGTCAAAGGGTGATTAAAGAGGGATGTTGAACATGGATATGAAGAAGATACAGGAGTTACCAACTCCAGAAGATTTAAAGAAGGCGTTTCCTTTACCTTATAAGGTGCAAAAAATTAAGAAACAAAGAGATCAAGAAATTGAAGATATTTTTACTGGAAAAGATGATCGTTTAATTTTAATTATTGGTCCTTGTAGTGCGGATCGTGAAGATGCGGTTTTGGATTATATGAATCGTTTGGCTGTATTACAAGAAAAAGTTAAAGATAAGATTTTTATGATTCCACGTGTCTACACAAATAAACCTCGTACAAAGGGTGTTGGATATAAGGGGATGTTGCATCAGCCAGATCCTCACTCCAAAGAGGATATGTTGAAGGGAATCATTGCGATTCGTAAGCTACATACAGATGTAGTTACACAGACAGGTTTTACTTGTGCAGAAGAAATGCTGTATCCAGAAAATCATGCATATTTATCGGATTTATTAGGATATGTTGCCATCGGTGCAAGAAGTGTGGAAAATCAACAACATCGTATTGTGGCTAGTGGTGTAGGAATTCCTGCAGGAATGAAGAATCCGACAGGTGGAGATCTTACAGTCATGATGAATTCTATTGTGGCAGCGCAAGCCGATCAAAGATTTGTATATCGTGGCTGGGAAGTACAGACAGATGGAAATCCACTAGCTCATGCGATATTAAGAGGATATGTGGATAAGTTCAATCATGCGCATGCGAATTATCACTATGAAGATTTGATGGAGTTGATTCATTTATATGAAAAGTCAGATTTAAAGAATCCGGCTTGTATTGTGGATTGTAATCACTCGAATTCAAATAAACAATATTTAGAACAGATTCGTATTGCCAAGGATGTTATGCATTCTAGAAGTAAATCAGAAGATATCAAAAAGTTAGTGAAGGGCTTGATGATTGAGAGTTATTTAGAGGATGGAAATCAGCCAACAGATGGTAATGTGTATGGAAAGTCGATCACGGATCCTTGTCTTGGTTGGGATAAGACAGAACAATTGATTTTAGATTTGTATGACTTATGTGATTAAGAGAAGCAAATGTTGCTTCTTTTTTATTTTAAAATAGGCAAAAATTAAATAGTCATTTATAATGAAAATGTCAATATGAGGAGGTCATACTATGAATCAACTTCTTCAAGAAAAAAGAGATTCCGAAAATTTTTTGCGATTAATAGCACCTAAATATGCAGCGGTTTATATTTTAGATCGAAGTACAGACACTTTTCGTGATATTTTAGCTCCAGAAGCATTTCGTGCTTTTGCCAAAGACACAAAAGGTTCCTATTCAGATGCGATACAATTATATCGAGATCATTATGTAGCTTGTGATTATCAAGAAGTGATTGATCGAGTCTTGGACTATGATTATGTATATAATATTTTGTCTTCTGGAAATCAAGTGAATGTTACGTATCGTAAAAAGGATGGTACCTTGATTCGTCTGAAAATTGATCGGTATTCAGATAATGATGAGAATACTTCTATATGGGTTTATACAAATGAAGACAGTGAAGATGCGCTATACGGTGAGTTAGGTGAAGCTCGTTTTCGCATTCGGTTTGATGATAATGAAAAGCCAGTAGAGTTTATAGGTAGTGAGAGTCTATCTGAGATGCTTTATGGATTTAAAGGTGAGACGCACATTTCGTTTTCTATGCTTTGGAATCATATGCATCCTCAAGATATTGATGTTGTTAAAGAAGAGTTTAAAAACATTCATGATACGAGGGATTCAACCGCAACATATGAGGTAGAGTATCGTCTTCAGAATAAAGACAAACAATATCGTTGGTATCGTGCGATTGGAAAGCCTGTTTTAAATGAAAAAGGAAAAATAGTAAGTGTTTGTGGATTTCTTATTGATATTCACAAACATAAAGAAAAAAACCTTCTTCAACAGCGTTTTATTTCTGGTTTGAGTCATGAATATGTCACGGTATGGGTGATCAATCATGATTTAACGATTGAGTTGTATCAACAAACAAAAAAAGGTGATCATATTGCTCAAGAAGCAATTGAAAAGTTTGCCAAAGAAAATAATTATCAAAAGAGCATGGAGAAATATGCTTCAGAATATGTTTGTGAAGAAGATCGAGAAGATTTTTTAAGAAATGTGGATTATCGTGTTGTTCGTGAACGGATCAAGACAGAAAAAGTATATCCGGTTGTTTTTCAAAGAAAATTTAATGGAAAAATAGATTATTTCCAGGCTTGTTTTGCCCAAATATCTGAAGAAACAGATGATTTTGTGTTGGGCTTTAAATTGGTGAATGACATTGTTGAGCATGAAAAAGAAAGAAATGACCGGTTAGAAGAAGAAAAACAAATTCTAGAAAGTCTAAGCTCTGATTTTACGGCTATTTATTATTTGGAAGTTAACAGTGGCAAATTTGAACCTGTTCATATTCAGGATGAAACCAATGCGAGTGAATTAATAAGAAGTTATTCAGGGTATAAAGATTTTTATGAATATGCTTATCAATATGCGATGCGTTATATTCCTAAAGATGAGCAACCTGAGTTTTTATGGTGGTTTTCTCGTGATAATTTAAAATCTTTGTTGAAAACACAAGTGAGTCTTACACAGAATTATCGTACTTATCCAAATGCGCAGAATCAACAATATTTTGAAACGAAAGTTGTTAAGGTGAGTGAAGATGAAGAGTCGTGTCACGTATTATTGGGTTTTCGTTATATTGATGATATTATCAAAAAAGAAAAAGCAACGCAGAAAAGGTTACAGAATGCTTTAGAGGAAATAAAGAGGAGTGATGAAACGATTTCTACAATTGCGAAAAGTTATAGTTCAATTTATAAAGTTGATTTTGAAACAGATACATATGAAAGAATTTCCGGAAGTGACATTATTCCTAAAACGGGGTGTGCATCTGAAAAAATGTTTGATGTATGTGAACAGGATGTTGCACCGGAATATCGAAATATCATTCATCAATTTGCGAATATAGAAACATTAACTTCACAACTAGAAAAAGAAGAGGATGTTTTAGCGGAATATCGAATGGCGGATGGTAATTGGCATAAATTGCGTATTATTGTTTCCAAAAGAAATGCGAACGGAAAAGCGATTCAAGCCATTGCGACAATTCGTATAATTAGTGAAACAAAGCGTAAAGAATTAAATTTATTCTTTGAAGCAGAACAGGCAAAGCGTGAGGCAAAAATAAAAACTCGATTCTTACAGAGTATGTCTCATGATATGCGTACGCCATTAAATGGTATTGCGGGTATGCTTCATATTGCAGATCAAAATCCAAAGGATTTAGAGTTACAAAAAATTACTCGAAATAAGATTCATCAGTCGTTAAATTATTTGATTTCTTTAGTCAATGATGTTTTGGATATGAATGATTTAGAAAGTGATCATTTCACAGAGGAAGAAGTTGATTTTGATATTACTAAATTATTAGGAAACATGAATATTGATGCACAACAATTGGCACAAGAAAAGAATATTCAATATGTTTTGGATTGGTATGAAGGTCAATTGAGTCATTCAAGTTTTAGGGGATTTCCAATATATCTTTCACGAATATTATCGATAGTTGCACAAAATGCCGTTAAATTTACACCAGAAAATGGAGAAATTCATGTATGGATGAATGAGAAATGTTTAGATGATTCGACATCGCTTTTAGAATTTAGATGTAAAGATAATGGCATCGGAATGAGTCAAGATTTTATTCAACATGCTTTTGATTTATTTGCGCAAGAAGATAGTTCTAGTAGATCTACATATCAAGGTACAGGTCTTGGTTTGTCTATTGCCAAAAAGCTTGTGGAGTATATGCATGGAAATATTCAATTGGAAAGTGAAAAGGGTATTGGAACGACTGTTTCGATTCAGATTCCTTTTAAGTTAGGAAAACCAATTGAAAACAAAAATAATAACAATCAACAAATATCGTTAGAAGGTTTATGTGTGCTTGTGGCAGAAGATAACGACTTGAATATGGAAGTCGTTGAATATATGTTAGAACGTAATGGTATTCAGGTTGTATGTGCAAAAGATGGTCAAGAAGTAATCGATTTATTTGAAAAGAGTGAAGTAAATGAATTTGATTTTATTCTTATGGATATCATGATGCCAAAAATAAATGGTTTAGATGCGACAAGAAAGATTCGTTCATTAAAACGACAAGACGCAAAGACAGTTCCAATCATTGCGATGAGTGCCAATGCGTTTGTAGAAGATATGCTTAATAGTAAGATAGCGGGAATGAATATGCATCTAGCTAAGCCTTTGGATGAAACAAAGCTAATCAATGCTTTAAAACAATGTAAAAAGCTAACTATATAAAATTCAAGTATTTTTTATGAAAAATTTTGAAAAT
>OGWX01001735.1_pt1 | contig 14022 bp, 9 predicted proteins | sample 1576151 | NCBI WGS metagenome assembly OGWX01 (sample SAMEA3541591, study PRJEB24748) | human gut metagenome | biome: human gut; feature: human-associated habitat; material: faeces | place: China | collected 2012
AAAGTCTTTCAATACCGCATCCCCTCTCATCTGGAGGGGATGCTTAAGGTTGGAATGGAAGTTGTAGTTCCGTTCGGCATGGGAAATAAAGAAATCAAAGGCTATGTAACCGGATTCTCCGAACGTGCGGAGTATGCACCGGAGAAGATGAAAGAGGTCTTAAAAATTGCCGAAGAAAGTGTGGCGATTGAAAGTAAACTTGTTGCACTGGCAGCCTGGATGAAGGAATCTTACGGGGGAACGATGATCCAGGCACTGAAGACGGTACTTCCGATCAAGAAGAAAGAAAAAGCAAAGGAAAAGCAGAAGGTACGGCTTCTTTTGCCGGAAGCAGAGGGAAAAGAAAAGCTGGAACTGTATCTGCACAAGAATCAGAAAGCGAGAGCCAGACTTCTGGCGGCACTTCTGGATCAGCCGGAACAGGATTATGATTTTCTGATCCATAAGCTGAATCTGACGAGAAGTGTGGTAAGGGCACTGGAAGAGCAGAAGGTTCTGGCACTGGAATCGGAACAAGTATACCGTAACCCGGTGATTTATCAGCAGAAAGAGCAAAAAGAAATCATTTATACAGAAGAACAACAGGCGGCAATCCGGACATTTTCGAAGGATTATGAGCAGGGAATCCGTAAGACTTATCTGTTATACGGGGTGACAGGAAGCGGCAAGACAGAAGTATATATGGAAATGATCGATAAAGTCCTAAGTGAGGGCAGACAGGCAATCGTACTGATTCCGGAGATAGCACTGACCTATCAGACCGTGATGCGGTTCTACACAAGATTTGGCGGACGGGTGTCTATCCTGAATTCCAGGATGTCACAGGGAGAGCGTTATGATCAGATGGAACGTGTGAAAAAAGGTGAAGTCGATATCATGATTGGTCCGAGATCGGCTCTGTTCACACCGTTCGAACGACTGGGACTGATCGTCATTGATGAAGAACATGAACCGACTTATAAGAGTGAACAGGTACCGAGATTTCATGCAAGAGAGACGGCAATCGAAAGAGCACGGATGGAGGGCGCAAGTGTAGTACTTGGTTCGGCAACTCCGTCTCTGGAAGCATTTTATGCGTGTGAGTGTGGCAGATATCAGATGCTGAGGCTTAGGAACCGCACCGGGAAGCAGGCACTCCCGGAAGTATATGTGGCAGATATGCGGGAAGAATTAAAGCATGGGAACCGTTCTATCTTAAGTGACCGGTTAAAAGTACTGATGCAGGACCGGCTGGAGAAGAAGGAACAGATAATGTTATTCCTGAACCGGAGAGGATACGCAGGCTTTGTTTCTTGCAGAGCCTGTGGATATGTAGTAAAATGTCCTCACTGTGATGTATCACTGTCGGTACACCGGGGCGGAAAAATGGTCTGTCATTACTGTGGGTATGAGACACAGACTGTTAAGAATTGTCCGGTGTGCGGGTCTCCGTATATCGGAGGTTTCCGGGCGGGAACACAGCAGATTGAAGATCTGGTGAAGCGGGAATTCCCACAGGCAAGGCTTCTTCGGATGGACATGGATACCACGAAGAACAAAGGCGGACATGAGAAAATCCTGGCGAAATTCGCAGACGAAGAAGCAGATATCATGATCGGGACACAGATGATCGTAAAAGGACATGATTTTCCAAATGTGACGCTGGTCGGTGTTCTGGCGGCAGATATGTCGCTGTATTCGGATGATTACCGTTCCGGAGAACGTACATTCCAACTCCTGACACAGGCGGCGGGCCGTGCGGGACGAGGCAGACGTCCGGGGGAGGTAATAATACAGACTTACAGTCCGGATCATTACAGTATCCGGATGGCAGCGAGACAGGATTACGAAGGCTTCTATGAAAAAGAGATGAATTACCGGGATCTGATGGGATATCCGCCGGCATCACAGCTGATGGCAGTCCTGATGACCGGATCTGATGAAAATAAGCTTACAACGGCAGCAGAATATCTGAAGAAATATGCAATCAGGGTAAGCGCAGACGGAGAAGTGCAGGTAATCGGACCGGCAAGTCCGTCGGTTGGAAAAGTCAATGACGTTTACCGGAAAGTCATATATCTGAAAAGTGAGGAATATCAGGTGCTTGTGCGGATCAAGAACCATATGGAACGCTATATCGAGATCAACAGAGGATTTGCGAACATGAGGATACAGTTTGACTTTAATCCGATGAATATTTTTTAAAAGATAAAGGAGACAAAAGAGATGGCACTTAGAACAATCAGAGAATTTGGGGATGAAGTTCTGAATAAAGAATGTAAAGAAGTAACGAAGATGACGCTTCGCACAAAAGTACTGATCAACGACATGTTAGATACCATGTATGAAGCAATGGGCGTAGGGCTTGCGGCACCACAGGTTGGGATCCTGAAGCGTATCGTAGTCATTGATATCGGAGAAGGACCGATCGTCCTGATCAATCCGGTGATCCTGGAGACATCCGGAGAACAGACAGGCGAAGAAGGATGCTTAAGCCTTCCTGGAAAAGCAGGAATCGTGACAAGACCGAATTATGCGAAAGTAAAAGCATTGAATGAAGATATGGAAGAAGTGATCCTGGAAGGAGAAGGTCTCCTTGCAAGAGCATTCTGTCATGAGATCGACCATCTGGATGGTAAGTTATATACCAGACTGGTAGAGGGTGAAGTACATGACGTGAACTATGAGGAGGAAGAATAGCATGAAAGTAATATTCATGGGAACACCGGACTTTTCGGTCGGAACACTGGAAGCACTGATCGAAGCCGGACATGAAGTCGTACTTGCAGTCACACAGCCGGATAAGCCGAAGGGACGTGGCGGCAAGATGCAGTATACACCGGTCAAAGAAGCAGCACTGGCACATGGAATCCCGGTCTTTCAGCCGGTGAAGATCAGAGAAGCGCAGGCCGTAGAAGAACTTCGCAAATATAATGCAGATATCATGGTCGTTATCGCATTCGGACAGATCCTTCCAAAAGAAATTCTTGAGATGACACCATACGGATGCATCAATGTACATGCGTCCTTATTGCCAAGTTACCGTGGTGCGGCTCCGATTCAGTGGGCAGTTATCAACGGGGATAAAGTGTCTGGTGTAACGACGATGCAGATGAATGAAGGCCTGGATACGGGAGATATGATCATGAAGACAGAAGTGCCACTGGCAGAAGATGAGACAGGCGGAAGCCTTCATGACAAGCTTGCTAAAGCAGGTGCAAAGCTCTGTGTTGAGACATTAAAGGCACTGGAAGATAAGACCGCAACGTGGGAAACACAGGGAGAAAGCCCGACAGCATATGCGAAAATGCTGGACAAAAAGCTCGGAGATATCGATTGGAGCAAGTCTGCGAAGGCAATCGAATGTCTGATCCGGGGTCTGAATCCATGGCCGAGTGCTTACACAGACTGGAATGGTAAAGTCATGAAAATCTGGGAAGCAAAAGTTCTGGATGAGAATACCGATGCAACCCCGGGAACAATCGTGAAAGTGGAAAAAGACGGATTTTCTGTACAGACAGGAGACGGACTTCTGAAAGTACTGGTACTTCAGATCCCTGGAAAGAAGAGAATGGAAGCGGACGCTTTCTTACGAGGTTATCAGATCGAAACAGGATGTGAACTTTCTTCACAAATGATTAAGAATTGTTAAAAATGTATGAAAACCTGTTATTTGGGGAAATTTTCATATATAATGCAGGTCATAGAGAGCAAGGAGGCTGATAATTATGTATTATCCAATGTATTTTGATCCAACGTATATATTAGTGCTGATTGGTGTCGTGATCTGCCTGATCGCATCTGCGAAGATGAATTCCACATTCAGCAGATATTCCAGAGTAAGGAATCATTCCGGTATGACAGGAAGAGATGCTGCAGAGCAGATCCTTCACAGGGAAGGACTGTATGATGTGCGGATCGAGCATATTTCCGGCAATCTCACTGACCATTATGATCCAAGAACAAAGACGCTGAGACTTTCGGATGCAACGTATAATTCTACATCAGTGGCAGCACTTGGCGTAGCAGCGCATGAATGCGGGCATGCAGTACAGCATGCGACGGGATATGTGCCGCTGAAGTTAAGAAGCAGCCTGGTGCCGGTGGCGAATTTCGGAAGTTCGATCGCGTGGCCGTTAATTATCCTTGGATTTTTCTTCAACAGCAGTACGACCTCTTCACTGTTCATCAATCTTGGAATCCTTGCATTTTCACTTGCAGTGTTATTCCAGATTGTGACATTACCGGTGGAATTTGATGCGTCGCACAGAGCATTAAAGATCCTTGGTAATACAGGCATGTTGTATGAGGATGAAGTCAGAGATACCAGAAAGGTGCTGACAGCGGCAGCACTTACTTATGTAGCCGGAGCAGCATCTGCAATTCTGCAGCTTCTGCGTATACTGCTTCTGACTGGAAATCGAAGAAACGATTAATTAACGAAAGGGAAGGGGATATAAACCGCTTCCCTGATTGTATATCTATGGGAAGAGGAGGGGACGTATGCAGGCGTCTGTAAATGAAAGAGAATTAGTGCTGGACATGCTGCTTCAGATCACAAGAGACGGTGAGTACAGCCATATTGTTATAAAGAATGTTCTGGATAAATATCAGTATCTGGACAAACGAGAACGTGCATTTATCACAAGAGTGGTAAATGGAACCCTGGAACGCATGATTGAGATCGACTATATCATTAATCTGTTTTCAAAGGTAAAAGTAAATAAGATGAAACCGTTGATACGAACGATCTTAAGAAGTTCGGTGTATCAGATGAAATATATGGACAGCGTACCGGATTCGGCAATCTGTAATGAAGCGGTGAAGCTTGCAGGCAAAAGAGGATTCGTGAATCTGAAAGGATTCGTCAACGGAGTGCTCCGCAATATCAGCAGGAATCTTGACAAGATTAACTATCCGGATGAGAAGGATAAGGTGTCTTACCTTTCCGTGAAGTATTCGCTGCCGGAATGGCTGGTCAAACAATGGCTGAACGTATACGACGAAGAGACAGTAAAGACAATCGGAAGTGCATTTCTGGAAGAAAAGCCATTAACAGTCCGGTTTAATGAACATAAGATCAAAAAAGAAGATCTGGTCGGAATCCTGAAAAAAGAAGGTGTAACGGTTGGTGAAGTGCCGGAGATTCCGTGTGCATTATATCTGTCAGGATATGATCACCTGTCCGCACTTCCAAGCTTCTGCGAAGGACTTTATCAGGTGCAGGATTTAAGCTCTATGCAGGTAGCATTATGGTCAGAAGTGAAAGAAGGAGACCAGGTACTGGATGTGTGTGCCGCACCGGGTGGAAAATCCATACATATCGCAGAACTTCTGAACGGAACCGGCCATGTGGAAGCAAGAGATTTGACTGAATATAAAGTCGATCTGCTCCGGGACAACATCGAAAGAAGCGGCCTTACCAATATTGAGGCAGCATGCCAGGATGCAACTGTGTATGATCCAGATAAGAAAAAGAGTGCAGATATTGTAATCGCAGATCTTCCGTGTTCCGGACTTGGTGTACTTGGAAAGAAACCGGATCTGCGTTATAAGATGAATGAAAAGACGGAAGCTGACTTGGTGGAATTACAGAGGAAGATCCTGTCGGTGGTAAAGGATTATGTAAAACCGGACGGGAAGCTTCTGTATAGTACCTGTACCATACACAGAGAAGAGAATGAGGGGAATGTAGAATGGTTCCTGAAAGAATATCCGGAATTTGAACTGGTGAAAGACAAACAGATGATTCCGGGTAAAGATGCAGGAGATGGATTCTACATAGCAATAATAAAAAGGGTGAACCATGAGTAAGAAAGATATATGTTCCTATAATTATGATGAATTAAAAGAAGAGATGCTTGTAATCGGAGAGAAGGCATTCCGGAGCAAACAGATCTATGAATGGCTTCATGTAAAGCTGGCAGATGATTTTGATGAAATGACGAATCTGTCAAAAGCCTTACGTGAGAAACTGAAAAAAAATTATGAGATCCGCAAAGTGAAGATGATCGATCATCAGATATCAAAAGTAGACCCGACGGAGAAGTTCTTATTCGAACTGGAAGACGGTAATATGGTAGAAAGCGTTCTGATGAAATATAATTACGGCAATTCCGTATGTATCTCTTCACAGGCGGGCTGCCGTATGGGGTGCAGATTCTGTGCTTCGACGATCGGTGGACTGGTAAGAAGCCTGGAGCCGTCTGAGATGTTAAGGCAGATCTATCACATCCAGAAGATTACCGGAGAACGTGTTTCGAATGTTGTTGTGATGGGAACCGGAGAACCGCTCGATAATTATGATAATTTTGTAAAGTTTATCCATATGTTGAGTGATGAGCACGGACTGAATATCAGTCAGAGAAATATTACGGCGTCTACCTGTGGAATCGTTCCGAATATGAGACGGCTTGCGGAGGAAGGACTTCAGATCACACTGGCACTTTCACTTCACGGTTCCAGTCAGGAAAAACGTAAGAAACTGATGCCGGTAGCGAATAAATACGATCTGTCGGAAGTACTGGATGCCTGCGATTATTATTTTGACAAGACAGGAAGAAGGATTACTTTCGAGTACAGTCTGGTAGCCGGAGTGAATGACCAGCCGGACGATATCCGGGAACTTACGACGATTTTAAAAGGACGAAATTGTCATCTTAATCTGATTCCGGTGAACCCGATCAAGGAAAGAGATTTCAAAAAGCCGGACCGCAAAAATGCCTTGGAATTTAAAAATAAACTTGAAAAAAACGGAATTAATGTTACTATAAGAAGGGAAAGAGGCTCTGATATTGACGGAGCCTGTGGACAGCTGCGTCGCAGACACGCAGCCAAAAGCGAGGGAGAGACAGATGAAAATTTATGCAATGACTGATGTAGGAAGAAGACGTGAGGTCAATCAGGACTATGTATATGTGACAGACAGACCGATTGGACCATTTCCAAATCTCCTTACGGTCGCCGACGGAATGGGCGGACATAAGGCGGGAGATTTCGCGTCCAGTTATACGGTAAATGTATTAAAAGATGAACTGAAGAAGACACCGATGGATAAACCCGAGGAGATTCTAAGGAGCGTAGTCAGTATTGCAAATCATAAATTAATCGAGGCAGCTTCAAGAGATATAAAACTGGAAGGTATGGGAACGACACTGGTAGCGGCAACTGTTGTTGGCAATACATTGTACTTTGCCAATGTGGGAGACAGCAGACTTTACCTGATCAACGATAAGATCCGTCAGCTTTCCAAAGATCACTCGCTGGTAGAAGAGATGGTAAGACTTGGTGGAATCAAAGCAGAAGAAGCAAGAAACCATCCGGATAAGAACATCATTACACGGGCAATTGGTGTAAAAGAAGATGTGGAACCGGACATTTATGAATATCGTCTGAAAAAGGGTGATATGATATTGATGTGTACAGATGGCCTCAGTAATATGGTAGAGGATGAAGACATGTTCAATATTGTCAAAGGTTCCAGAGACGTAGTGGAAGCTGTTCAGATGTTGATAGAAAAAGCAAATAGCAATGGCGGGAGAGATAATATAGGGGTTATCGTAGCAGAGCCACTTGCTGATGAGGTGAGTGTATGGTAAAAGATGGAATCGTACTAGGCAAGAGATATGCTGTACTTAGTAAGATCGGTGCCGGCGGAATGGCAGATGTCTATAAAGGCCGGGATCAGATGCTGAACCGATATGTAGCGATTAAGGTATTAAAGAAACAGTATAAAGAGGATGAAAATTTCGTAAGAAAATTTCGTTCGGAGGCACAGGCAGCAGCCGGACTGATACATCCGAATATTGTAAATGTATATGATGTAGGGGAGGACCGTGGCCTTAACTATATGGTTATGGAACTCGTAGAAGGAATTACATTAAAAGAATATATAGAGAGAAAGGGAAGACTTTCTCATAAAGAGACGATCAGTATTGCGATTCAGATGTGCAGCGGTATCGGCGCAGCACATGCATCGGGAATTATCCATCGCGATATCAAACCACAGAATATTATTATTTCCAAGGACGGAAAGGTAAAAGTTACGGATTTTGGAATTGCGAAGGCCATAACGTCCAATACGGTAAGTACGAATGCGATGGGATCGGTTCATTATACGTCGCCGGAGCAGGCAAGAGGCGGATTCAGTGATCAGAGAAGTGATATCTATTCAATTGGTATAACTTTATTCGAAATGGTAACCGGTCAGGTTCCATTTGACGGGGAGACAACGGTAGAAGTTGCAATGAAGCATCTGCAGCAGGAGATTACACCGCCGTCAGAACTCGTACCGGATATTCCGTACAGTCTGGAGCAGATCATTCTGAAATGTACGCAGAAAAGTTCAGAGAGAAGATATGAAAGTACAGGGGCTCTGATTCAGGATCTGAAGCATTCACTGGTCGATCCGGATGGGGATTTTGTAGTGATCCCTCCAATCGGTGATATGACAGATACCGTTATCATGACAGACAAAGATCTGGATGATATTCGGAATGGAAACGATGATGAAGAGTATGATACAGATGAGTATGATACAGATACCATGTATGGAAATGATGACAACGACGAAGATTATGAGAATTATGAAAGTGGCAGAGGGGCAGATGAAGTCAATCCGCATATGCATAAGATCATGAAGATACTTACAATCGTAGTTGTGGCGATCATCGTGCTGATCCTTGTATTTACTGTTGGTAAGGCAGCGGGGGTTTTCAAGTCGTTTGGCGGAATTACTACAGAGGATGATGCAGATACGTCAGGAAAAGTTACAGTTCCAGATATCCGTGGTATGACAGAGGAGCAGGCAAAGGCTGCACTGAAAAAGAAAGATCTTGGAATAAAACCGATTAAGAGAACAGAATCTAAAAAATATAAAGCCGGACTGGTCTCTAAACAGACTCCGGAAGCCGGTGAAAAGGTAAAGAAAAATACAACTATAGAAGTTGTTATTAGTTCGGGACTGGTAAAAAGTAAAAAGCAGGTACCGGATGTCAGCGGTATGAGTGAAACGGAAGCACAGAAAGAACTGGAAGATGCAGGATTTAAAGTAACTTCAAGCTTCCAGTATGATGACAGTGTTGAAAGTGGAAAAGTAATCAATACAACACCGGAAGCCGGTACAAAAGCTGAGAAAGGTTCGACGGTTACGATGCTGGTAAGTCAGGGAAGCAATAAGAAGACTGTGCCGGATGTAAGAGGTATGGCAGATGCAACTGCACAGAGTACAATCAAGAGTTACGGATTTAATGTAGGAACTGTAACTTATGATTACAGCGACAGTGTAGAAAAAGGAATGGTCATCAGTCAGACAGTAGAACCTGGAACAAAGGCTTCTGCAGGAACGAGTATTTCTATTACCGTAAGTAACGGACCGAAACCGGAGGAAAAGATAGAAGTACAGAGTTTTGTCGGTCAACAGGAATCAGCACTGAAGAGCTGGGCATCGTCAAAAGGACTTTATACCAATATATCTGATTCACAATACAGTGACAGTTATGCAAAAGGATGTATTATTTCCATGACTCCTTCTTCAGGAACAGTTTCCAAAGGAGGAACAATCAGTTATGTGATCAGTCTTGGATCAAAATCACAAGATAGTAATAACACTGGAAATAATGGTGACAATTCCGGAAATTCAGGAAATAACGGCCAGAATTCCGGTGATGGAAATAACGGTGGTAATCAGTAAAAAGATATGCAGGGAAAAATTATAAAAGGAATTGCCGGATTCTACTACGTTCATGTAGTAGAATTCGGTGTTTATGAATGTAAAGCAAAAGGGGTATTTCGTAAAGAAAAGATAAAACCTCTGGTCGGAGATAATGTAGAGATAGAGGTTCTGGATGAATCCGAGAAGAAAGGCAATATCGTAAAAATCTTGCCTCGTCAGAATGAATTGATACGTCCGGCAGTGGCTAACATCGATCAGGCATTGGTGGTTTTTGCAATCACAAAACCGAATCCGCATTTTAATCTATTGGACAGATTTCTGGTCATGATGGAAAGCAAAGAAATTCCGGTGGTTTTATGCTTTAATAAAGAAGATATTGCAACAGATCCTCAGATAAAAGAACTGGAAGAAATCTACGAAACATGTGGCTATCCAATGGTATTCGTAAGTGCAAAAGAAGAACGGGGAATTGAAAAAATACGTGAATTGCTAAAAGGAAAGACGACGGCAATTGCAGGGCCGTCAGGGGTAGGAAAATCTTCGATCATCAATATTCTGCAGCCGGACGCCGAGATAGAGACCGGTGCGATCAGCACAAAGATTGAGCGTGGCAAACATACGACACGACATTCGGAACTATTCGCGATCGATGAGGATTCTTATATCATGGATACACCCGGATTTAGCTCATTGTACGTCAATGATTATGAAAAAGAAGAATTGAAATATTTATTCCCGGAATTCCGGGAATATGAAGGAATGTGTCGGTTTAATGGATGTGATCATGTGCATGAGCCGGGATGCGCAGTAAAAGAAGCTTTGGAAGAAGGAAAGATTCATAAGATCCGTTATCAGAATTATATAGAAATGTATGAGGAATTGAAGAATAAGAGGAGGTACTGATGATAAACTATGTATTAGCACCGTCAATACTGGCGGCGGATTTCAAAGTTTTGGGTCAGGAAATGAAAAAGACTGAGGATAATGGAGCGGAATATATTCATTTTGATGTCATGGATGGAATGTTTGTACCAAGCATTTCATTCGGTATGCCGGTTATGGCATCGATTCATGATGCTACAGAGCAATTCATGGATGCACATCTGATGGTTCAGGAGCCAATCCGTTATGTGGAAGCATTTCAGAAAGCAGGAGCTGATTCTGTAACTGTACATGTAGAAGCCTGTGAGGATGTAAAAGCTACGCTGAATAAGATCCGCGAATGCGGAATGAAAGTAGGACTTTCTATTAATCCGGAGACGGATGTGAAGGAAGTTGTACCGTATCTTGAAGAAGTGGATATGATTCTGGTGATGTGTGTTCATCCTGGATTCGGAGGACAGAAATTCATTCCAGAGTCATTGGACAAGATTCGTGCGATTCGTGCGATGTTAAATGAAAAAAATCTGGAGACGGATATTCAGGCAGATGGCGGCGTCTATGTAGAGAATGTAAGAGAAGTACTGGATGCAGGAGCGAATGTGATTGTTGCCGGCTCCGCTGTATTCAGAGGGGATGCCGGAGAAAATACTGCAAAATTTATGGAGATACTAAAGAGTTATGAGTAAGAGGATTATCATCATCAGTGGTGGGGAACTGAATGAAGAATTTGTATTATCGATTCTTGAAAAAGAAGAGAATCAGTATGTCATCGGTGTGGACAGAGGTATGGAGTTCCTTTGCAGACATCAGATACTGCCGAATTATATTGTTGGCGATTTCGACAGTGTAAAAAAAGAAATCGGTGATTATTACCGCAATGAGACGAATGTTCCTATTCGTGAATTTAATCCGGTAAAAGATGCATCGGATACAGAGATTGCAATAAGACTTGCGATGACACTAGGGGCTAAGGAAATCCTGATCCTTGGAGCGACCGGAGGGCGAATTGATCATCTCTGGGCTAATGTACAGAGCCTTGCAATTCCATTTAAAGCAGGGATTGATGCCGTTATTATGGATACGCAGAATAAGATCCGTCTGATCGGAGGCGGGGAGACACACCTGAAAAAAGGTGAAACATATGGGCCGTATTTTTCAGTGTTCCCGTTGGGGGAAGAGGTATATGGATTTAGTATTAAGGGGGCAAAGTATCCGCTTGATAATCATACCTTGATTCCTTATGACAGTCTGTGTGTAAGCAATCAGTTTCAGGAAGATGAAGTTACGATCAGCTTCATGAAAGGGATTGTAATCCTGATGGAGACAAAAGACAGATAAAATTTTCATAATAGAATTTAAAGCAAAATTATTCACAAAAAAGTCCTAGCATGGTATAATACAAAATACTGTGTTAAGACTTTTTTATTGTGATATAAGAGTGCCGGAATGAGAATGATTACCGGCAAGACTATCAGACATAGAGTGCCAAAAAGAGAAAACAGATAGATTCACAGGAGGAAATAGAAAAATGAAATTAGGAATCGTTATTACGAGACCGATTTCATAAATGTCCATATAAGTTGTTAAATGCCTTTAAATGCTGATAGCTAGAGCATTTAACGGATTTCCGACTTGGATAAAACTCTATATAAATTCATGTAAGTTTTTGAAAAATGGCCCACTTTGTGGCCCATTAACTTTTGATTGAAGTCCTAATATGGTAAGGAGAAGTGCTTGTATGAGCGCTTCTTTTTTGCAAGTATTATAATAAAAATAACTGGTGATTAGGTTCCAATATGAATATGTAACTGGAATTTTAAAGGCATAGTATGTTGTACCATCTAATAAATTTTGCTTTCATTTTTGCTCATGACCATGAGACTTTTTTCACTCAAACTGCATGCTGATGATATATTTCTAGTATCGAACAGAACGTTGTTGTATTATGATTTGCTTTTAATTGTCACGGCAGTGTTTAATGGATGCTGTGAAAGCCTAGGCTTTAAAGGATTTTTTGATGATTGACGAATAATTTACACCTTATTTATACCTTTGGAAGACCGGATCGGAATAATAGAGAAATAAAGAAATAGATAAATATAACAGGAAGCAATTTTGTCATATTGGAAATAATTAAAATTTGCTGAACCGTGTTGATTTTTTTGATTGATTGAGTATAATGAAAGTAAGAACAGAAATGTTCTCGATGTAAGAGCATCGTTAAAAGTTGGGCTGCAGGTGGAGCAGGATAAAATTCCATCTCATTAGATGTCTTAACTGGGCATCGAGCTTGGCAACTTGGATAAAGTTGTAGTCCACGTGGGGGACTTAATGATTTTCACGTCATTATTGATATCTTAACTGGATATCGAGGCTGACAACCAGCAGAAAACTCTTTATAAAAGAAATTCCTAGAGGAGTGTGGTTAAGTATCACACTCCTCTTTATGTATGAGGTGTAAATGGCAACAAAGGTAGATAAGAAAAACGCAATACGACATGGTATTATAGAGGCGGCAATTGTATATAGCCAGAGTTTGGCGGGTAAAACGTTTCTGTATGTATATGGAGATGAATATTTTGAAGTTTCTTTTCCGGTGGATCATTTTCTGCATTTAACAGGAGTGGAGACAATACTTTCTGCAAAGGATTTTTATAGGAATGCAAAAAAGGCTATTCTTACAAATAATCAGTTCTATTTTGATGCAAGACATATATATGCAAATGCCAAAAAGAAACTGCCATGTTTGAAGCGGTTGCCAGAATTAACAAATGAGATGGTTTGTGTTCTTAAGGATATGCAGACTATGACAATTACATGTAAGCTCAGCGTTACAAATTTGGAATTTACATTGGGGCTGACAGAAAACACAGATAGAAGTGGAAACAAGATTAATGATTTTTTCTTGCCAATGTCTTTGCGAGTTAAGGATTCATCTGTTGAAAAAAGTAACGATGGAGAAATCATAGATTTCATTTTTTCAAAGGACGCCAGTGTAGCGAAGTATGATATTTTATTGGTTGAAGATAAGGATAAGAAAATTCCAGATTGCATAAAGCATTTGATTAGTGACAGCTTTTGTTATGAAGCAAATGAATAATTACATATAGAACAATCAGAGCATCATTGGATGGCTTTTGTGATAGGAGTTTGTACTTTGAAATATTATGGATTGAAAGATAAAATTAAAAAAGAAGATTTCCTTTATTTATATGCAAAAAGAAGAGCAAAATTATTATCGATTTTGCCAGGAAAGAGAAGAAAATTTTGGAAAAGTAATTATGATAATATTTTTGAATGTGATCATTGGGGGTTAAGAGATGACAATTCTTTGCCAGATGATTCAGTTTTTGATATGTATTCAATTGTTGTAGCGGATTTGATTAGAAGAGAAGATATTAATCAACTACAAAAAGGAATACGAGTATTATTACAAAAAAGACGTTCTAATCGTTTTCTGACAGCACCGATAGAAGGATTAGATGAGA
>OGWX01001740.1_pt1 | contig 13986 bp, 12 predicted proteins | sample 1576151 | NCBI WGS metagenome assembly OGWX01 (sample SAMEA3541591, study PRJEB24748) | human gut metagenome | biome: human gut; feature: human-associated habitat; material: faeces | place: China | collected 2012
GGCCGCTGGCGGGGGAGGCGTCGGGCCGGGACATGGGCCGGAGGGCCCGTTGCGCTGAGTCCGGAACGGCTGCGCGGCGGGCTGGCGGAGCATGCCGCGGCGGCATGGGGGCACCGGCCTCCACAGCCTATCCACCTGCGGAAACGGGGCGATGGCCAGGCGCCGGGGGCTATTTCCGCGTTGCGCTAGCTGCGGAAACGCGGGGTCCGTTCAGGCTGTTGCGCTGAGATTGAAAATCAACCTCCCTCTTTTTTCAAAATGTCGCGCACCTCGTTCTTAGTAATCGGCTTTTCAAACAACGAAAGCAAAGCGAACGAAAAATCATTAACCGCACACATTCTATGGGTGGCACAACTCAGCAGTACTCTTAACCCCTCTTTTGAGCGTCCGACTTCTTTAACAAACGAACTTTTAACCAATTGAAAACCGTTATCGTGCATTACATAATCGGCATCGATATTTGTATTCAGCAATCCATAATGCAACAGTTCTTCTATCGCCCTTGTCAGCTCGAGGTCGCCCTGATCAAGAATAAGAGAAATGCTACAATCGGCCTCCAATAAACGGGCCAACTTAAGGTATACCAACTGGGAAACAGCATAGACATGATGGTATTCAGAATTATAGAAGTAGGCAAATGGCTCAACGAGCACGACAGAGGTCTTGGAATCCAGCCAGATTCGATCAGCTGGATTTAGACTAGTTAGCCGTCGCTTTACTTTGGTCAAATGTCCCTTATACCTGACAGCGTGAATAGAATCTAGGATCCAGGTCACCTCTGAAATATGAAGCCGCTGGGGCAAGTCAATTGTGTCGCTACCGTTTATGACCTCTTGCATATAAAAATCAATATGATGCTCATCAGATAAGGATTTTGCTTCATTTAAAGTTAAACCAGTGCCTGAAACATAATCCACTTCGAGGCGCAAATCCTCATATTGGGACTTCGGCATTACAGAGACACCATACTTATCGGGATGATTCCAAACATCCGACCCCATAACGAGACCAAAATTCGTAAATCCTCTCGTGGAATATGGAACACCACATACCTGTTTTGAATAATTCAAAACATTCTCTGTATAAGCTAAGGTGTTCAGAGCCTCTTCTTTAGTTTCGGTCGGAAAGCCAATCATAAAAAATAGATGAACAGGAATACCCGCATTGAGACAATCATGGACATTGCGATCAATCCAATCAACTCTCGTGTTCTTCTTCATTAGATCAAGAACTCTTTGGTTGTATGACTCGAGGCCAAACTGAATCTGCCTACATCCACTTTGGTATATCTTGTTAAAAACTTCTGTACTTAGGGTTGGAGAGAACCTCGTTTCTCCATGCCAGAAAAACGTTTTTCCCGATGCGTTTATTTCATCCGCGAGTTGCTCCATTCTTTTGCCTTCGAATGTTTCATCCACAAAAGAGAAAACTCTCGTGCCGTATTTTTCATTTAACCGACACATTATTTCAAATACTCTCGATATAGGCATCTTTCGGTAACAACCACCGGTAGCACCGGGAATGGTGCAGAAGGCGCAATGATTAAAACACTGCCTAGAGGAATAAACCGGCAATATTAACTCAGGCATGAAGTATTTAGAAAGGGCGAAGCCATCGAAATCGGGAACTGTATCGTTGATAAATGTTTGCTCAATCCGATGGTTTTTATATATCTTTCCACCTTTAGCATGGCAAAGGTTTGGAACACAGTCGAGATTGTCATCACCAGAGTCAAGAGCCTCAAGAAGACGTGCAAGCGGCTCTTCGCCGTCATACATCATTATCGAATCAATGTATTCAAAAAAGGGATGCCATTCTTTCATGCAGTCATCTGCTAAACGAGTAATGTAATTGCCGCCCAATGAGACGTGTTTAACAGATGGACATTCTTCCTTAATCAGTTTCGCTAACGTAACTGCAGAAATCAATTGGAAACAGCCGCTCACCGAAATCCCAATAAACTCGAATTTTTCCCTCTGAATACGCTTAAGAAAGGCAGTTTCATAGAAGGAAATAAACGGATTATGCAAGGTATCCGCAAGCGATTTCATTATTTCTGGTGTCGAATAATAATCATAGGGCAGATCTATGGAGTTGAACGTGTATTTAACTCCATATGAGACGTGATTTATGATATAGAGTGCATTTCTAAAAATGTTTTCAGCATATTGTCTTTCTTTTAGATTAAAGTATCTCTTCGATCTGAAAATATCTTTTGCCTCGTCAACATTAAGTGCCGACTTTTGTATCAACTCGATTGTTAATTGAACATTCGAACTAAACGAATCCTTTGATTCCCGATACCTTTTACAGCACTCTTCGACATGTCTAAAAGATAGGAGGTCATCGTAAAATTCCACGTTTAAGTCAACAATGTCAACTTTGTATTGTTCAACCTCTTGAAGATATGACTTCAAAACAGGCAAGGCAAGATACGGCCCCACTGGACTCCATCCTGGGGGAAATACTAAAAGCGTTTTAGGCATATCAACGTCACATCTTTCGCAAATAATTCAATTGAAACACAACTACCATCATAATTGAAAATACACCAAGTCCTGTAACGAGAATTGAGAACATCGCGATGCTCGTGAACAGCGAAACAAGAAGTGTTGAAATAACAACAGCAACCGATTGCAAAGACTCCCTAATTGAAAACAGGCTTATCGATTCAGATCCGTCTCTCGCCAAATCCTGCAGCGATGTTATGAGAAGCACATCTTGAATGGCGTTTCCGGCACCGACGATAAAAAGGAAAATAAACGATATCCCAGACGCATAGCGATAGCCAAACGCCAGATACGCACCGAGCGCAAGATACGTCACAAAACAATATGATTTAACGCAATCGGAACCACTGATTAAACGACCATATATTGTATTTCCGAACAACAGTCCGATTGTAAGACTACTCTGAAGGAATCCGTATTGTATCGATGACGAGTCAAATTGCAATTGCGCTATAGCTGGCAAAAGAGAATTCAGAGAGCCGAATGCCACGCCACTAGAAATATCGATTAATAGGAAACCAATTGCCAAGTGCTTCGCGCTAAGATCACTAAATGCAGTCCTGTTTTTTTCATTTTTGCTTATTCCCTCTTTATCATTAACCTCGATAACCGACGGAACATCTCGCAGCAACCAGAACGACGCGGCAAAAGAAAGCGCGTCTAATGCAAGAACAGCCTCCGCCCCAAATTGAGCGACAACAAAACCGCCGGCAACTGGCCCCAGAACCATCATCAAATTCTGCAGGAACCCAAACGAATTATTAATTACGTCGCGATTGATACTATTCGTATTGGCTCTTAACAACGAGTAAAAGCAGGGCATTTCTACCGTTCGGCAAAGCGATACCGCGCACGTAATAGCAAACATACTCCATTTACTATCAACAAAAATATAGCAAACGAATAATCCCGCGCGAATTAAGTCTGCCAATCTCATGGCCTGCAGTGTCCCGATACCCATCTTCTGAGGCAGCTGCGCGAGCGCAACTGAAAACAGAGAGGGGGCAAATCTGCAGCAGACCATCAAAGCAGTTGCAGAAACATCGTGAGTTACCTCGTAAATCAGCATTGGCAAAGCAATATTCGCACACCAATTGCCTATTTCGCTTATCCCTCTAGCAATATATAGGACCCGAACCGGACGGCTAGCTCTCAATACCGTGAACATCACGATTAACCTCGTATTTCAGGCCTCGTTCATCCCTTAATAGGAATCCATAATCAACCAAGTACCGCCTCAACACGGCATAATCAGGATAGAGCTGTGACAGCACACGATTAACCTGAAGCTCCGTATAACTTGTATTTAATTCAAAGAAAGAGACAGCCCATAGCAGCATGATTCTTTTATAGCTTTCCTTTTTTGGAATTGAAACCAGCTCGCCATTCTTGAGAAATCGTTTTTTAAAGTCTATTAGCTCATCCATTCACATCCTCCATTTCATACGCATCTAATACTAAAAATGCATACGCTTTAGGTCATCGCATTCAGCTTCTTTATTCGAACTAAACTCGAACTAATCTAAATTATTTGCTCAGACACTCTTCGAAAGCTCGTTTTTCACTCTGAGTAAAATGCCCTTCCCAGTCAGTCCACGAACAGGAAGGCAACTCACAACGAGCGGAGTCGAAGCCCTCTGCCGTCGGTCGCTCAAAATGCACGATAACCTTTTCAATATCGCCATCTGTAATCAGGTCAGAATGAATGACCTCGGTCCCATCTTCGAATGTCATATACGGGTACATCACGTAAACCACCTCGCAAACATAAATCCAGTTTAGCATCAAGCTATTGCACCAAAGACAGCAGGCCCCCTTGATGAGTTGATGGTATCTGTTAAATGTCACGTATGATTCACATCTGGTGGGTACCCTGATGGCTACACGAAACGAAGCAGATTTACACCGGGAGGACCCCGTATGACAACCAAGTACACCGACGCGCCGCGCACGCGCGTCATGACGCCGGCATCGCTCAACAACGGCGTGCACGAGAACCATTCCATCGGACAGACCATGGCCATCGCGCCCAAAAAGGGCCTGTTCGACGACATTTCCATTCCCCAAATCATCGCCGGCGCCGCAGCTGCCGCCACGAGCGTCGCGCTTGCCTCCAAGATCGGTATCGCCGGATCGGTGATCGGCGCCGCCGTGAGCTCGGTCATCACCGTTGTGTCCTCGCAGGTCTACCGCCACTTTATCTCTGCCAGCGCCGAAGCCCTCAAAGGCACGCACACCGCCGTCGACTACCCCGCCGGCGCCTATGAGCCCGTTGAGTTTGATGCCGAGGAGCACCTGGGCGGCGCCGCGACTACGCAGGAGATGCGCCAGATTGCGGGGCGCGCGACCACGGCGCGCGTCGCCCCCAACAGCCTGCGCGCCAAGGCGGCGGCAGAGCGCAGCCAGACGCAAAAGAAGGTCATCATCTTCTCGATCGCCATCGCCATCGTCGCGGTTATCGCCTGCGCCGGCGCCATCCTTATAACCACCGCCGGTGAGGGTCTGGGCGAGCGCCCCGAGCCAATCCTTTCGTCGCGCACGACCGAGCAAGACGCGGACAGCGCCGGCCAATCGCAAAGCCAGCAGAACGACTCACAGTCCAACTCCGCACCCACCGATTCTTCCTCGACCACCCCTGATCAGTCGCAAGGCACCGATTCCTCTTCGAACAGCGGCGGCACACAATCCGGAACGACCGACTCCAGCCAAACGACCGACGGCTCTCAGCAGAGCACGGGTGACCAGACGAGCGGCAATGCATCGGGCACGGGCTCAACCGACAACAGCAACACAAACAGCTCGAGCGGAACCGCATCCGGCACGGCATCCGACAGCTCGAGCCAAGGCACGACATCGGGCAACTAAGCACGATCGCCTCTCACAGATAACCGACCTGTATAACGGGCGCGAACCGGCAACGGTCGCGCCCGTTTGCTTTGGGCGCCGAGGTGGCAAGCCCTGCGCGATGGTAAGATGCTTTGGTGTGTAAAGAGGAGATTTGCCATGAGCAAGACAATAGTTAAGCCCACGCTATCGCTGGGCAACCACATCTATCTGTATCGCCTGCTGCGCGATGCGATTGGATGCGGCAAGCAAACGTTTATGACACAGGTCGAGGAGACACTCGCCGCTGGCGATATGACCGCTTATGACCTGGGCTTCGAGTCCACGCGCGAGCTGCTCGAGGAACTCGACGACTGCATTAAGCTGACCGTCTTTAAGGGCGGACGTCTGTATGCCACCGTCATCGCCAATGAGGCCTGGGATGCTGCCCTTGCCAATGGCGAGGACAAGCCCAAGGCCGCCAAGGGCGCCAAGCAGTCCTACAAAAAGAAAAAGCGCGGCGAGAAGGACCTGAAGGCCGTGCGTCCCAAGCACGTTAAGCGTCCCGAGCCCGAGTCCGTGGCCGAAGTCGCTCCGGAGCCCGAGCCCGAGGTAGAGGCTGAAGTCACTGCTGAAGTAACGGCAGAGGTCGAAACTGAAATCGCTGCCACGACCGAGCCCGAAGTCATGGCTGAGCAGGAAGCCGCCGTTGAGCTCAACGAGGTTCCCAAGTCGAAAGCCGAAGAAACCGCCGGCCAACCCGAGACGTCTGCGTTCCAAAACAGCGATGTCTTTGGCGACAACGCCGAGGACGACCAGTCCGACGAGCCCGCGAATCAAGACGCTACCGAGGCGACGCCGGAACCCGAGACGCCGCAGCCCGCCATCTCGCTCACGGTTGTCTATGACCCCGAGAACGCCAACGCCGGCATCACCACCATGGCATCCACGCCGGTCGAAGCAAAGCTGCCTGTCGAGGCAGAGGACGCCCCGCAAGCCGATGCCAAAACCGAGACTGAAGACACATCCGTCTCCGTGGAACCGACAGATTCCGCAGTTAAGCCGGAACCGGTGCCCGAGTCTGCACCCGTCATCGAGTCCGCATCCGAACCTGTCTATGACCAGATTCCCGCACCGGCTCCGGTCCCCGCTGCAGCACCGGCCCCCGCACCCGCAGCGCCCGCCATCCCCGAGGACTTCCCCGTCGATTTCACAACCGAGGTCTTCTGCCCCGGCCCGCTTTTGCACCAGCTGTCGACCTATCTCCCCTACGGCGCCGACACGCTCGGCATCGTCGGCGAGTACTACTGGATCGCCCGCGAGCGCGGTACCATCGAGGCTGGCCGTAACCGCGCGAGCTTCCCCCTGCGCTACACACAGGCCGGCAAACGCCACGAAGTCACCGTACGCATTCGCCGCAACACCACCGGCGGCCTCGGAGCCACCTGGGCCATCGACAAGGTCGAAGCCCCGGTCGAGTAAAAAACGGCCTCGGATAGCCAATTGACCATCCGAGGCCGTTTGAATTCAGGCCTTTTAGTTGTCATCGGCGCATATAGACACCAGAGAAGCAAGCTCATCCTCAAGTTGCGGAGCAAAGTATCTAAAAGAAACCTGCGCTCCAGTCGGTATCGACTCAATCATATTCGCAGCATTATCTGAAACTCGGTACGATGCAGTTTCACCTGTCTTCAAATCCTCTATTGAGCAGACAGCGTCTTCAGCATCAATCGACCTAAGCACGCCTTCTCCTTGTAACATCACATCGGCATGCCCGCCAGCTATTTCTAATGAACCTGAGTCTGTCGCAGTCACTTCTCCGGAACCTCCGCGCGATATCTCTTCCTTTGTTGAACAGCCCACCAATGAAGCCATCAGCACCAAAGACAGAGCTAGACGAATCGCCCTACTTCGAAAAAGTCGTTCCATAAGTCCACGCATAATAGCTCTGATCATACTTCAGGAAGGATAAAGATGAATTCCAGCCGTCCGCTATGCCAATCATCTGCCTTGTCTCTCCAGTTTTCTTACCAGTAAGTGTGGCGTAAGCCTCCGCTGTTACAGAATGGGCTGATCCGTTGTACAAACTCGCATGTAAAACATTCGGTCTATTAGAGTTAATCTCATTTTGAATGCTCGCGATAGCCGGAGAGGAGACAGTGCGGGCGATAAGAGTACTTCCTCTGCTTGCGCAGTAATTTGTAAACCCCGTTGCACAGGTTGATATCGGCGTTCCGCCCAAAACAACGCCGGGAACAGTCTGTTCTTCATCGGAAAGAGCATGGGTATTGGTGTAATTCCATATCTGCATATATTGCGAAGGGTCGCTATATAAATTGGCAATGCCATACAGTTCCGCAACGTTCGAAAAAGCTGTCACCATACAAGCATAGTGGGCAGTAAGCCTCTTAATCTCGCTTTCATCATATGACATAAACTGAGAAATGGAACGAAATCCAGATACTGTGTAATCCTGCATTTGAGTTGCGTAAATTACGACATCGTTCCAGCTTGAAGGTTTATTCGATAAAACGACAGGCCGTCCTTCTATGGAAACAGCCGGGATTGTTCTTCCGCAATTTGTTGTTATTGAACCGTCCAAAGATTGCACACCGAATTCGAATGGATTGATCATTACGACTGGGTTATTGAAAGAATAAGACTCAACACCAAGATCTCCTCCCCGATCCATAGGGCTGACTAAGCCGTCTCCAAAACGATATCCCGTAAGTATTTCATCATCTGAAGCATCTAAAACCAAATAGCCCGCGGCTCTATTGAATGTCACAACCGGAACAATGTAGCCAAGCGGGGACCCATCAACGTCTACAAAAGGAATAGGGTCAGAGGGCGTATACGAAGAGCCGAGGAGTCCCTTTATATATTTATCGGCAAGCTCTTGCGCAATTTCTGAAGTAAATTGTATCTGCTCACCATCAATATTGCCCGTCGAAGCAAAAACCTCTTTCGGACGTGCGGCTAAGGCGACAATTGAAGACGCGACAAGTTGCAGAAAACGACGACGCGAAAGCATATGTTCTTCTTTCTAGAGGAGCGACTTATAAGATACTCCTATTCTATAACCTTTTTTGTAACGTTACAGCACTGGTTATATTTCAATTCGATTTGCTTATGTCCTTGTAGCCCAATACGTCTTTACGTTTTAAACGGAATTAGAAAATCACTCATAGCAAAAACGGGCTTTAATCCCAAAGAGATGACTTTGATTATGAATCAAACCAGCAGCCAGGGCATAGCTGCAGTGCAATTGCTACAAGAAAGGCCGCCCTTGCTGGCGGCCTTTCTACTTGCTACTAATCGCGCGTCAGCTTGCGGTGAATACGATGCGGCTGGGCTGCGTCCTCGCCCAGGCGCTCGATGCGGTTGGCCTGATAGGCCTCGAAGTTACCCTCAAACCAATACCAGTTGCCCGGGTTCTCATCGGTGCCCTCCCACGCCAGGATGTGCGTGGCAACGCGGTCCAAGAACATACGATCGTGGCTAATAACCACCGAGCAGCCCGGGAACTCGAGCAGCGCCGCCTCGAGTGAGGACAGCGTCTCGACGTCGAGATCGTTCGTGGGCTCGTCGAGGAGCAGCAGGTTGCCGCCCTGCTTGAGCGTGAGCGCCAGGTTCAGACGGTTGCGCTCGCCACCGGAGAGTACGCCAGCGCGCTTCTGCTGGTCCTGGCCCTTAAAGCCAAAGCTCGCCACATAAGCACGGCTCGGAACCTCGGTCTCGCCGACCATCATGTGGTCCAGGCCGTCCGAGACGACCTCCCACAGGTTCTTATCGGGGTCGATGCCAGAACGGTTCTGATCGACATAGGAGATCTTGACGGTCTCGCCCACCTCGAGCTCGCCCGAAGTCAGCGGCTCCAGGCCCACGATGGTCTTGAACAGCGTGGTCTTACCGACACCGTTGGGGCCGATGACGCCCACGATGCCGTTGCGCGGCAGGGTGAACGAAAGGTCGTCGATGAGCACGCGACCGTCGAATTCCTTGTGCAGGTGATGGGCCTCGAGCACCTTGTTACCCAAACGCGGTCCAACGGGAATGCGGATATCGGTCCAGTCGAGCTTCTGGCTTGCGCGGGCCTCGGCCTCCATCTCCTCGTAGCGAGCCAGACGAGCCTTGTTCTTGGCCTGGCGAGCCTTGGGCGAGCTGCGTACCCACTCGAGCTCGGCCTCCATGCGCTTGGCGAGCTTGGCGTCGCGGTTGCCCTGCGCCTCGATACGGGCGGCCTTGGTCTCCAGATACGTGGAGTAGTTGCCCTTGTAGGGATAAAGGTGACCGCGGTCGACCTCGCAGATCCACTCGGCAACGTTATCCAGGAAGTAGCGATCGTGCGTGACGGCAAGCACCGCGCCCTGGTAGTTGTGAAGGAAGTGCTCGAGCCACAGGATCGACTCAGCGTCTAGGTGGTTTGTGGGCTCGTCAAGCAGCAGCAGGTCGGGAGCCTCGAGCAGCAGCTTGCACAGGGCCACGCGACGGCGCTCGCCGCCGGAAAGCACGTTGACCGGCATGTCGGAATCGGGCAGCTGCAGGGCGTCCATGGCCTGGCCGAGCTTGGAATCGATATCCCAACCGTCGGCGGCATCGATCTCGTCCTGGAGCTTTCCCATCTCAGCCATGAGGGTGTCCATGTCGCAATCCGGGTCGCACATCTCCTCGCCGATCTTGTTGAAGCGATCGACCTTGGCGATCATATCGCCAAACGCCATGCGCACGTTCTCGATGACGGTCTTGTCGTCGTCGAGCGGCGGCTCCTGCTGCAGGATGCCCACGGTGTAGCCGGGAGTGAGCCTGGCATCGCCGTTGGAGACCTCCTCGATACCGGCCATGATCTTGAGCAGGGTCGACTTGCCCATACCGTTGGGACCCACGACGCCGATCTTGGCACCGGGATAGAAGCTCAGGGTCACATCGTCAAGGATCACCTTGTCGCCATGGGCCTTACGAGCCTGATACATCTGGTAGATAAACTCTGCCATTTGCCTGTTCTATCCTTTCTACCTGCTGTTTCCCTATTCTTGATTCGCTTTAGTAGAAACGAAATGAGGAAACCAGCTCTGAAACGTTACGAAAAAGGGGCATGGTTGCCCACACCCGCTAATACTACCTGGGAAAAGTCCCCCGGAACATACTATGAACTGCGTACGCTAGTTTTCCGCAACCTTAACGAGCGGCTCGCTGCGATTTGCGCCACAACAGATACGAGTAGACGTAGACGGCTCCAACCGAACCAAACGCCAGAACCGCAATCACCGCGGCGACGACTTCACTCGAAAGCACGCTGCCTGCCACGCCCATCACAATCAGGCCAATACCCAGCACCATAAAGCAGGCGCCGCCAAAACGCTGCGTACGGCGCCAGTTCTCGGGATCGGCAAGCGCCCAAGGTGTCTTGATACCGAGCGTATAGTTCTGCTTCACACGCGGCAAGTAGTTGCCTACGCCGATGAACAGCAAACCGACAACACCGGAAATCAGCACGTTAACCGAACCGACCGCCGGCACCACGCCCCAGACCGTAAGCTCTCCCAGCCAGCTTATGGCGCACATGAACAAGGTGAAGGCGATTACGAAGCCCTGATAGAACTTGCCCGAGGTTCGATATGCCTCGCCTTTGGGGTCGATGCGCGGCACCACGCAGAACATTGCGAGAAGCGCCAGAGGCAGCGCGCCGAGCGCGGAGGCCATCCAGCTAGGACCCCAACCGTCGACGGCGCCGTTCGCGCCCCAGTGCGTGGGAATCTGCGCAGGCAAGCTCGGCATCACCATGAGGTGCGCTACGACATTGGCGACGCACAGAGCGACCAGCGCAATCCACACGCGCGACGATACCCCCGTGGGGTGAATGCCCTTGTTTTCGTTATTCATCCTTATCACCTTCAGTGTTTGTAAAGCCCATAAACCAGCCAATCAAGTCCTGCATGACGGTGGTATTTAAGCTGTAAACGATGTTTTGGCCATGGCGCTCATCGGTCACCAGCCCGGCGTTTTTAAGCGTTGCCAGATGATGGCTGAGCGACGGTTTGCTTATGTCGAAATGCTCGGCGAGCTCCCCCGCCGTGCAATTGCCCTCGCGCAGCAGTTCTAAAATGCGCCGCCGCGTTGGATCCGCCAGCGCCTTAAAACCTTCTCCCGGCATAGAACCTCCTCTCGCTATCTCTCGCGACGTGCACACTATACTCGATATTTAGATGTTTGTCTAATTATCTAATAGCAATGTTATGTATAGAACATTCGTTCGTTTTTAGATACAATGGGTCCAGAAGCAGATGGGCCAGCTCCCTCTTCCCAAGAAGGAGATGGACTATGAGTATTAACGATGTCCTGACGTTGTTGTTGCTTGTAATCGCGGCTGTGGAGCTCGGCATCCACATTGGAGGTCGAATGAAATAGCCGCCCCCGCGTAATGCGAAGACGGCCACTTCTCACGCTACAAACGTGTTTGGGAGTTGGCCAACCCGCTGCAACGGGTGCCATCTGCTTTATCTTATGCGAATCCCGATCCCATTTCAACAAACCCCAAGGGTTCAAATGGAATCGTAATAATACCTATAATGGCGATAGCTAAAACACGACCTGCTTCCCCATCGGAGGATATTTATGACCGAAACCACTGCCGCAGCCGCCATCGAGACACGCGACACCAAGCTCGAGATCATCATGGGCCGCGAGGCACTCGATAAGCTCGCCGATGCTACGGTGTTGGTGCTCGGCTGCGGAGGCGTGGGCTCCAACTGCTGCGAGGCACTCGCCCGCGGCGGCATCGGTCATTTCGTCATTCTGGACAAGGACATCATCGCGCCCAGCAATATCAATCGCCAGGCCATCGCCTTTCATAGCACCGTCGGCAAGCGCAAGGTTGACGTGATGGAAGCCATGATCCACGATATCAATCCTGCCGCCACCGTTATCAAACGTACCGAATACCTGCTGAGCGACAACATCGATGATTTCTTCGCGAGCGTTTTGGAGCAGACGGGCGGCAAGCTCGACTACGTCGTCGACGCCATCGACACCATCTCGGCCAAGCTCACCATTGCCAAATATGCTCAGGACCACGGCATTCGTTTGGTTAGTTCCATGGGCGGGGCCAACAAGCTCCATCCCGAGTGCCTGCGCTTTGCCGACATCTTCGATACGGTACGTGACCCCATGAGCCGCATTATGCGCAAAGAATGTAAGAAGCGCGGAATCAAGAGCCTACATGTACTGTTTAGCTGCGAGGAATCGGTTAAGACACAGCCCCGCGACCCTTCCAACATCCACGAGCGCACCGAGCTGGGAACTGCCAGTTTTATGCTGCCCATCATGGGTCAGATGATTGCCGGCGAGGTTATCCGCCAGATTAGTGGGCGCGGGTGCGAGCGCGTGCGCGCCGATGGCCAGCGTTTGGACTAGCGGAGCGCGCCGAGATGGAGCCCTGGTTATTTGATGCACACTGTCATCTTGATCTAATGGCTCACCCGGACGCCGTTGCCGATGAGGCAACGGCGCTGGGCCTGATTCTATTTGACTGCGGCGTCGATCCGCACGACTTTGCACGCGCCAAGAAGCGCGCCTGCGGCCGTTCAAATATCTTTGCCGGCATCGGCCTCCATCCCTGGTGGCTCGCCGACGGACGATGTGGCAACGCTGAAATCAATCTGCTTTGCGAAGTCGCTGACCAAGAGCGCTATATCGGCGAGGTAGGACTCGACTTTTCCGCGCGCTTTGCCGGAAGCGAACCGCTACAAATACAGACATTTGACCGGCTCTGCGATGCGCTCGTGCAGCATCCTCTTACCGGGCGCGTAATATCAATTCACGCCGTTCGTTCGGCGGGAACCGTACTGGACGTCCTCGAATCGCATGGACTACTCATCCCAAACTCCGACTCCCCCGTTATCATCTTCCACTGGTTTAGCGGCACTTCGGACGAACTCGTCCGCGCGCGTAATGCGGGCTGCTATTTTTCCGTCAACGAACGCATGCTCGCATCTAAACGAGGACGCGAATACACACGACAGATTCCACTCGACCGTCTACTGCTCGAGACCGATGCGCCGGCCGAGCCAAACACAGAAACAAGCGCGCAATCGCTCATCAGATCGCTCACAAGGACCTCAGAACGCATCGCCTCGCTCAAAAAATGTGACATAAAGCACATCGAATCGGCAGTTTTAGCAAATGCGCGCTCTGTTTTTGACCTTCGCTAACCCCTGTGGGCAAAAATGCCAAGGGACATGCGAATCGCACAACGCAGTCCTTATTGGAAGGCGGTACAGTTCGGCGGCATTACACCAATTCGTGCATGAGATCACGGTTGCGTGTATACAATTCGTCAAAGATATGACGACGCGACGCATATAGCTCGTGGGCAGTCATATCGGGCACGATTGTTTGCGCAACGCCAAGGACTCGGGCGAGTTCATCCCATGATGTATAGGCGCCACCTGCGAGAGCTGCCATAATAGCATCACCGAAGCATGCGCCCACCGTAACCTTGGCAACCGAGACCTCGCGCCCGCATACGTCGGCGATAGCTTGCATCCAAATTGGATTCTTGGTTCCACCTCCGACAAGCATAATGCGCCCAATTGGCAGTCCATGCTCTCGCTCGATAATGTCGACATGGGATGCAACGGTATACGCGACGCCT
>OGWX01001743.1_pt1 | contig 13964 bp, 12 predicted proteins | sample 1576151 | NCBI WGS metagenome assembly OGWX01 (sample SAMEA3541591, study PRJEB24748) | human gut metagenome | biome: human gut; feature: human-associated habitat; material: faeces | place: China | collected 2012
CAAGTTGTCAACGGGCTGAGGTAAAGCGGGTCCTGCACTGCGATGCAACAACAAGGGTGGATATGGACGCTCTTCTGTCAGAAACACTTCCTGCTGTCGCAATATTTTCACCCCGACAACTACAAATTTCTTACAACTTAAACAACAACGTTGCAATATTAAAGTAGATAAGAATCGAGAACGTATCTACCAGTGTCGTGATCAGCGGAGAAGCCATGATCGCCGGGTCAAGATGAACCTTCTTTGCGAGCAGTGGAAGCATACATCCGACCATCTTAGCCATAATGACTGTTCCGATCAGAGAGAATGCAATCACCAGTGCAAGGGACGGATTCCGATACTGGATCAGGATCCGGAGTCCATTCACAATAGAAAGTGCAGCTCCTACGATCAGGGAGATACGGAACTCCTTGAATACAACCTTGAAGAGATCTTTAAAATGGATCTCATCCAGTGCAATTCCACGGATGATCAGGGTTGCACTCTGGGAACCACAGTTTCCGCCGGTATCCATCAGCATAGGGATGAAGGAAACCAGAAGTGGGATTGCAGCAAAAGCGTTCTCATATTTCGTGATGATCGTTCCGGTGATAATGGAAGTAAGCATCAGGATCAGAAGCCAGGGGATACGGTTCATGGCATGCTGGAAGACAGAAGTATCAAAATAAGTTTTTTCACTTGGATTGATAGCAGCCATTTTTGTGATATCCTCGGTTGCCTCATCGACCATGACATCCATTGCATCATCGAAAGTAACGATTCCGACCATCAGTCCATCGGCATCCAGGACAGGAAGTGCCAGCAGATCGTATTTGGTGAAAAGCTGGGCTACATATTCCTGGTCATTATGGGTCGTTACAGAAATAATCTCCGTCTCCATCAGGTCTTTGATCGGAACATCATCCTCGGTCGTCATCAGATCTTTGGCACTGACGATGCCGACCAGCTTTCTGCGTTCTGTGACGTAGCAGGTATAGATCGTTTCTTTATGGATTCCGGTACGCTTGATATGAGCCATGGCCTGTCCCACGGTCATTGTATCACGCAGATCAACATATTCGGTTGTCATAATGCTTCCGGCACTGTCATCCGGATAGTTCAGAAGCTGGTTGATCATCTTACGGTCTGTCGCACTGACGGTGTTGAGGATACGGTTGACCAGGTTAGCCGGAAGTTCTTCAAGCATATCGACCGTATCATCCATATACAGGTCATCTAAAAGTTCTTTTAACTCTTTTTCTGTGAACATTTCCACCAGATAGGACTGCATGGAAGTATCCATATTGGAAAATACTTCCGCAGCTTTATCTTTGGGAATCAGGCGAAATGCAAGAGCAAGCTCTTTGTCATCAAGTTTCGAGAGAAGTGAGGCAATGTCCACTTCGTTCATTACGTCCAGGATACTTCTGACAGCTTTGAACTGACGCTGCTGAAGAAGCTTGATAAAAATCTCTTTGTTCATGATAGATCCCTCTCATTCTGTCATTATTTACCATTAAGCTGCATATGTGGTAACCACTGGCACCAGAGTCCATGACCTCACCTCCCTTTTATCTTAGAAAAATCATTTCGTGAAGTATCTTTAAAATATAAAAACTCCGTCAATGCCCGAACAATGACGGAGTCTGACCCCCAACTAAATAATAGCACCGTTCAAGCTTTAGCATCACAGGGCATATAAATTGCATTAAGTTGCGCCTTCGCGACGCAGCCTGCTAACCAGCTCATCGTGTCTCCACAATTCCGCGGTAGCAATCTTCGGATTTAACGACATAAGCCGAATCATCCAATCCCTGTGGTAACCTCACCTACCGAAATGATGTAGTTATTTAAATTCCTTAATTATTGTAGTTCACAGACCGGGGCGTGTCAAGTTAAATAGAAAAACTTCATAATAAAATTGAGTAAATAGTGCGGTTCCCTACATATACTGTTAAGAAACAGAAAAGGTTAAATTATAGAGTGCATTCTAAAATCAAATCTGTTATAATCAATGCGTGGACAAAATGGGGAAAACCTCAGAAATATTTAGAAGAAAAGAGGAAAAGTAATGGATTATAAAATTACAGGTTATGAGCCGGAAAAGTTATTTCATTTCTTTGAAGAGATCAGTGCGATCCCAAGAGGTTCGGGAAATGAAAAAGGAATCAGTGATTATCTTGTGAAATTTGCAAAGGACAGAGGTCTGGAGGTGATCCAGGACGATGCTTATAATGTAGTCATTAAAAAAGCGGGAAGCAGAGGGGCAGAGGATCATGCACCGGTTATGCTTCAGGGTCATATGGATATGGTCTGCGAGAAGCGTGCAGGGGTAGAGCATGATTTTGAAAAAGATGGGCTGGATCTGATCATCCGGGATGGCAGACTGACGGCAAATGGAACGACGCTTGGCGGGGACAACGGAGTTGCCGTAGCCCTGATGTTGATGGTGCTGGATGATGATGAGATCGAACATCCTCCGGTAGAATGTGTATTCACGACAGAGGAAGAAGTAGGACTCAACGGTGCGAAAGCATTGGACAAGTCGGTGCTGAAAGCAAGAACCATGATCAATATGGATTCAGAGGATGAGGGAGTTGCAACGGTAAGCTGTGCAGGCGGTCTCCGAGTTCAGTTTACAAAAGAGATTCAGAGAACTACCGTGCAGGGCAGCCTTCTCACGCTGAAAGTCGAAGGACTCTTAGGAGGACATTCCGGTCAGGATATTGATAAAGAGCGGCAGAATGCAGATCTTCTGATGGCAAGAATGATACAGAGATTATTAAAAGAGACAAAAGGACAGCTTGTAAGCTTTAACGGAGGAACGAAAGATAATGCGATTCCGAGAGAGTGTGAGGCATCTCTGATCTATGAATCCGATGAAGAAGCTGCGAAGGCAGAAGAACTGGCATGTGAGCTGGCAGAAACTTATGCAGAGGAACTGACACCGGCTGAGCCGGATTTCTCCTGTGAGATTTCCTGTGAGACAAACCGTACTGCTGAAGCAATCCCACAGGATGCAGCAAAAGAATTTATTTGTGCGATGCGTCTTGCCCCGAACGGGATTCAGAAGCGAAATATCAAAATGGATGGATTTGTAGTTGTATCATTGAATCTGGGTGTGGTCAGAACAGAGGAAGACCGGATCGTTATGATCTTTTCTCCACGTTCTTCTGTTGCATCACTTCAGGAAGATACAAAAGAACGTCTGAATACACTGGCAGAAACTTTTGGCTTTACAGTAAGCCATAGTTCAGAGTATCCGGGATGGAGCTTTAAAGAAGACTCTCCGGTTCGTGAGATCTGTAAGGAAAGCTATAAAGAATTATTTGGGGAGGATCTGAAGATTGAAGCAATCCATGCGGGACTGGAGTGCGGATTGTTCTCTGATGCGATCAAAGGACTGGATGCGATCGCGATCGGACCGACGATCGCCAACTGTCATACTCCGGATGAATATCTGACGTTGGATTCTTTTGAAAGATTTTATGAGTTCTTAAAAGATATTCTTTCACGGCTGGCAAAGTAGGAAAATCTGTTCCGCAATCCGGTAAAGAACAGCCAGAGAGAGCTGAGTTATATAAAGTCTGAAAAAGAAAAAGGAGGAAACCTGAACGGTATCGGTCTGAACCGACACCGCGTCAGAGTTTCCTCCTTTTTTCGGAAAGAGCAGAGTATGATCAGGATAATCCAGGATCATTCACAGACTGCTTTAATCCTTACGAATCTTATAAAAAATCTTTCCATTCTGACGTTCCTCGAGGATCATTTTCTGCTTGATCATATAAGGCAAAATGGAGTCCAGGAACTTTTTTGGATCAGTGACTCCGATGGAATCCTGCATAAAAGGCTGCTTTGCAGTAAGATCTTTTACAAAAGGTTCTAACTCTTTTCTGGTTAAAGGACCTTTCTTTTTCAGAGCTTTTTTCACTGCGGAGATTCCTTTGGCACTGAGCATATTGGCGAGGTCCTGATTCTGTCGTGAAGTACGCCAGAGTCCCCAGCCATAGACGATCATCGTTGCCACTGCAAAAAGAAGAACATAAGGAAGGTATTTCAGGATCGTTTCCATTATTTATGTTTTTCTCCTTTCCAGTAGATGAGATGATTATCGTGTAGTATTTCGAGGTATTTGATCAGACGGGGAACAGGCTTTTCCATTTTCGGAAACTGCTTTTCCAGTTCTTTGGAAATCTGATGGACATCCTTCTTCCCGTCGACTGCATTCCATACAAAGCTTCCAAGCTCATCAAGCCGGATATCACTGACTCTCGGGCGTCGGAACAGCTTTTGTGCGATTTTATGATAAAATCCCTTCCACTCGATAAGGACGGTAATAATACCGTCCTTATCTGCTTCATATTCAATTTCCGGATTCTTTTCCGGAACAAAGTCCAGATAGTTTTTACTGTCTTTCTTTTTCATGAAATCCTTATTCCTTATCTGCTTTCATGCATACTTTGTAAAGTAATGCAAGCAATGCGATGAAGAGGATCAGACTGCCGATCTGTGGTAACTGGAACGGAAGAATGATCTTGCTGTTAATTTTAAGAACTGCAAATATTGCAAGAAGGATACCAATGATACCTTCTCCTGCGATCATACCGGAAGTAAAGAGCAGTCCGCGATCCGTGCGGGCTTTCTTTTCCTTTTCTGTTCCTTTTTTCTTTTCAACCAGGATGCGTACAACACCACCGGCCATGATACCTGCACTTAAGGAGAATGGCAGATACATACCAACTGCGAATGGCATAACCGGCATATGAAGGATCTCAACTACGATGGCGATAAATACACCGATAAAGATAAGTGCCCATGGAAGTTCTCCGTTCATGATACCTTCAACGAGCATCTTCATCATGGTAGCCTGAGCTGCCGGAATCTTTTCAGTACCATATCCCCATGCTTCGTTCAGAAGATAGAGAACAAATCCGATCGCTGCTGCAGAAGCAACAACACCGACAATTTCACCAATCTGCTGCTTCTTTGGTGTAGCACCTACGATAAATCCAGTCTTTAAGTCCTGGGAAGCATCACCGGCGATGGCTGCAACGATACAGATGATGCCACCGATGGAAATAGCTCCTACCATACCTGTAATACCAGTTGTACCGGTAGCTTTGAGGATCACAGTTGCAAAAAGAAGCGTTGCAATTGTCATTCCGGATACCGGGTTATTGGAAGAACCGATCAGACCAACCATACGGGAGGATACGGTAGCAAAGAAGAATCCAAATACTACGATGATCAGTGCACCAATCAGGTTCACAGGGAATGTCGGGATCAGCCAGATCAGCACTGCGATCACAAGTGCGCTCACAATAAGAACCGGGATTGGAAGATCCTGTTCTGTACGAAGTCCTTTATAAGCTCCATTTTTACTTCTCATGCTGCCGATAGCCTGCTTAAATGTTCTTACGATCAGAGGAAGACTCTTGACCAGACTGATAATACCACCTGTTGCAACAGCTCCTGCTCCGATATACTTAATGTAGTTGCTCCACAAAGCACTTGGACCGCCGCCCTCCATAGTAAGAAGTTCTGTTACTGTCTTACTTGCCGGGAAGATGGTTGCATCTGCACCGAATAATGCGATCATTGGCATCAGTACAAACCAGCTGAGTGTTCCACCGGCAAACATATAACTTGAGATCTTCGGTCCACAGATATAACCTACACCTGCGAGGGCAGGAAGTACCTGAATACCAACCTGAGATCCTTTGTAGCTTTCAAATGCATGACCAATCTCACTCTTAAAGAGCATTGTTCCGTCTGCAAGGAATTTGTACACTGCTGCAATCCCCAGTCCTGCAAATACAGTGCCGGCTTTGGAACCACCCTCCTCACCAGCCAGAAGAACTTCTGCACATGCAGTTCCTTCAGGGAATGGGAGTGTTCCATGTTCTTCTACGATCAGAGCCTGACGGAGAGGAACCATAAAGCAAACGCCCAGGATACCTCCGAATAATGCAATCAGGAAGATTGTAAGAATACTTGGAAAATCAATTTTTCCTTCCTCTGCCCAGAGGAATAATGCAGGAAGTGTAAAAATTGCTCCTGCTGCGACAGACTCACCGGCAGAACCGATCGTCTGTACCATGTTGTTCTCAAGAATGGAATCCTTACGGAGAATCACACGTATTATACCCATAGAAATAACTGCTGCCGGGATAGAGGCGGACACAGTCATACCTACGAGGAGTCCGAGATATGCGTTCGCTGCCCCAAATACGATTGCCAGAAGGATACCAATCAAGAGTGCTGTCACCGTAAATTCAGGAACGACTTTGTCGGCTGGAATATACGGCTTGAAGTCTTTCTTGTTGTTGTCCATTTCTCTTTTCCTTTCTTTTGTATATTTCTTGCTAATTATTAGTATAGCTTTACCATTATATCATGATAAAGTAATAAAAGAAAGCAGAAAAGATTAAAATGTCAAGGAAATAATGCCCAAATATGGATGAAATCATAGAAATCGGATCAGAAAGACCTGACAGCAACTTTGTAAAGACTTGATTTTGAGAATGGCTATTACACGAAATATATGATAAAATAAAAGAAGTATGTCATTTTTACAGAGAAATGGAGGTTACATCGGATGGAAGCATATACGGGGTTTGCAGCAGTCTATGATATTTTCATGGACAATGTACCTTATGAAGAGTGGAGCAGTTATCTCCATGGCTTACTTCAGGAGCATGGAATTGAAGACGGGATCGTATTGGATCTGGGATGTGGGACAGGTGCGATGACAGAGCGGCTGGCAGCATTCGGATATGATATGATCGGAGTGGACAATTCAGAGGATATGCTGGAGCTTGCCATGGAAAAGAGAGTACAGTCAGAGCAGGATATTCTGTATTTGTTGCAGGATATGCGAGAATTTGAACTGTATGGTACGGTGCGTGCGGCAGTGAGTGTCTGTGATTCGGTAAATTATATTACAGAGCCTGAAGAGCTGACAGAAGTATTCCGGCTGGTGAATAATTACTTAGATCCTGAAGGCATCTTTATTTTTGATTTTAATACAGTGTATAAATATAAGGAAGTAATGGGAGATACCGTCATAGCGGAAGACCGTGGCGAATGTAGTTTTATCTGGGATAACTATTACTATGATGAGGAAAAGATCAATGAATATGATCTGACGCTGTTTATCCGGGAAGAGGGAAAAGATAAGAACTTGTACCGGAAGTATCAGGAGACGCATTATCAGAGGGGCTATACATTAGAAGAGATGAAAGAATTGATTCAAAGTTCCGGTCTGATCTTTGAGACAGCTTATGATGCATTTACCCATAAAGCACCGACCGAAAAAAGTGAACGGATTTATATCATTGCAAGAGAATATGGAAAGTTACAGAAATAAGCGAAAAATTTTATAAAGATAAAAAATGATATGATGAGAAAGGAAAAAAAGAATGAAAGATTATATTGTCAGGGCAACTGCAGGAAATACGCAGATCCGTGCTTTTGCCGCAGTAACCACGAACCTGGTAGAAGAGGCGAGAGTTCATCATCAGACAAGTCCGGTTGCAACCGCAGCTCTGGGACGGCTTCTGACTGGTGGAGTTATGATGGGAAGCATGATGAAGAATGATACTGATATGCTGACGATCCAGATCAAATGTTCCGGTGAGATTGAAGGGCTGACCGTGACGGCTGACAGTCAGGGGAATGTAAAAGGATATGTATTTAATCCGGATGTCATGCTGCCGCCCAAAAATGGAAAGCTGGATGTAGGCGGAGCATTGGGACAGGGAGTTATGACGATCATCAAAGATATGGGACTGAAAGAACCATATTCAGGTCAGACGATCCTTCAGACCGGTGAGATCGCAGAAGATCTGACGTACTATTTTGCAACGTCTGAGCAGGTTCCGTCTTCCGTAGGACTGGGTGTACTGATGAACGGAGATAATACGGTCAGAGTTGCCGGAGGATTTATTGTTCAGGTTATGCCTTTTATTGAAGATGAAGTATTAAATCAACTGGAAGAAAATATTAAAAAGATCCGTTCTGTCACGGCTATGCTTGATGATGGACATACGCCGGAACAGATGCTGGAGCAGGTGCTGGAAGGGCTGGATCTTGAGATCACGGATACAATGCCGGCACAGTTCCACTGTAACTGTTCTAAAAAGAGAATTGAAAAAGCAATCATCAGTATTGGAAAGAAGGAAATTCAGGAGATGATCGACGAAGGAAAAGAGATTGAAGTAAAATGTCATTTCTGTAATACAGACTATCATTATTCTGTGGATGAATTAAAAGAATTATTAAAAAAGAGCAGATAAATTTTTCAGGTTCTTCAGGAACGGACTGAGAATGAAAATGATAAAAATCCGGACTGGGGAACGGATCAGCGAAAGGAGAAGCATATGAGACATGGATTTGTAAAGGTTGCTGCGGCAACACCGGATATCCGGGTCGCAGATGTAGAGTTTAATAAAGAGAGTATTTGCAGAGGGATCGAAGAAGCGGCAAAGGCGAACGCAAAAATACTGGTGTTCCCGGAACTGTGTGTGACGGGATATACGTGCAGTGATCTGTTTGACCATGCAGTTTTACTGAAAGCAGCGAAAAAGGCTCTGTTGGAGATCGCAGAGTTTACCAGGGACAAGGATCTGCTGGTGTTTGTGGGAGTTCCGCTTGAGGTGGATGGGAAGCTTTACAATGTGGCAGCAGCCCTGAATCATGGAAAGCTCCTGGGACTGACGACAAAGACATTTCTTCCGAATTACGGGGAATTTTATGAGATGCGTCAGTTTACTCCGGGACCGGAGAAGGCGAGATACATTTCTTTTAATGGAGAAGAGATCCCGTTCGGACCGCAGATCCTTTTCCAGGCAGCAGAAATGGAAGAACTGATCGTTGCAGCGGAAATCTGTGAGGATGTGTGGTCACCGGTTCCACCGAGTATCGGAGCAGCACTGGAGGGTGCAACCGTGATTGTAAACTGTTCTGCAAGTGATGAGACGATCGGAAAAGATACGTACCGAAGAGAACTGATCGCAGGGCAGTCTGCACGACTGATCGCAGGATATATTTATGCAAATGCAGGAGAAGGAGAATCAACAACAGATCTTGTCTTTGGCGGACATAATATTATTGCAGAAAACGGAACGGTTCTGAAAGAAAGCAGCCGCTATAAAAATGAAATTATTTATTCAGAGCTTGACCTTGAAAGAATCACGGGAGAAAGAAGAAAAAATACGACGTTTCAGACAGCACAGGAACGCAGTCTGATCCGGGTAGGATTCCAGATAGAAAAAGGAGAAACTTCTCTGACGAGAACATTTCCAAAGAAGCCGTTTGTTCCGTCTGATGAGCAGACGAGAGCTGCACGCTGCGAGGAGATCCTGACGATTCAGGCGATGGGACTGAAAAAGCGTCTTGCCCATACTAATGCGAGAAGTGCTGTAGTAGGAATTTCCGGGGGGCTGGATTCTACGCTTGCCCTCCTGGTCACTGCGAAAGCATTTGATATGCTTGGACGGGATAAAAAGGATATTCTTGCGGTGACAATGCCGTGTTTCGGAACGACAGACCGCACCTATCAGAATGCCTGTGAGATGTCGAAAAAGGTCGGGGCAACTCTGATAGAGGTGCCGATCGCCGAGGCGGTGAATATCCATTTCCGGGATATCGGACACGATCCCGAGGATCACAGTGTCACTTATGAGAATGGACAGGCACGCGAGAGAACGCAGGTACTGATGGATCTTGCGAATAAGACATGGGGCATGGTCATCGGGACAGGCGATATGTCAGAGCTTGCACTTGGCTGGGCAACATACAATGGCGATCATATGTCCATGTATGGAGTGAATGCCTCTGTGCCTAAGACACTGGTACGCCATCTGGTCAAATATGCTGCGGACGATACGGAGGATGAGCAGCTCCGGGAAGTATTGTATGATGTACTGGATACTCCGGTAAGCCCGGAATTACTTCCTCCAAAAGACGGAGACATCGCACAGAAGACAGAAGATCTGGTGGGCCCGTATGAGCTGCACGACTTCTTCTTATATTTTATGCTTCGTTTCGGATATGAGCCTGCAAAAATCTATCGTCTTGCCTGCAGTACCTTTGAGGGAGAATACGACAGGGAAACGATCCTGAAGTGGCTGAAGACATTCTGCAGGAGATTTTTCTCCCAGCAGTTTAAGAGATCCTGTCTGCCGGATGGACCGAAAGTGGGAACTGTGGCACTTTCTCCGCGTGGTGACTGGAGAATGCCGAGTGATGCCTGCGTTGCTGTATGGATGAAAGAACTGGAGACTTTATAAAAAGAAAAGATACTATATAGAGAAAATGTAAAAAAAGAAAAGATGCTTTTCCGGAAATGGCAGATACACCCGGTCGGGAGTAAAGGTCAGATCAAAGAAAAGCATCTTTTTCAGTATAGTCCTGATTGGCACTGAAGGAAAAAACTGCTGCAAAAAGCTTCACAGTAAAATTCTTATACAGCGGCGATCACTTCTACTTCGCAGAGGACTCCCTTTGGAAGATCCTTTACAGCAACGCAGGAGCGGGCCGGATTTCCGGTGAAATATTTTGCATATACGGCATTGAATGCTGCAAAATCAGCAATATCAGCAAGGAAACAAGTTGTCTTTACAACATCTGTAAATGCTGTATTCTGACTGTCAAGTAGTCCTTTGATATTTTTCATGACCTGTTCAGCCTGTTCCTCGATGGTGGTTCCGACCACCTCACCTGTCTGTGGCGAGAGTGGAACCTGTCCTGAAAAGAAAGCAAATCCATTCACAACAACTCCCTGGGAATATGGTCCGATCGCAGCCGGAGCCTCTTTGGTTTCTACATATTTTAACATGATCTCTACCTCCATTTTTCTGAGTAAAAATTACTATAAATTATTATAAACCCGGCCTCAAATTTTTGCCACCCTAAATTTAGAACCATATTGAAGACGAAAAAAAATAGTGCTATCCTATATCTGAAAAAATGGTCAGTTGCGTATTGCAGCGTGAATGAAAGAGAAAGGAGTGCGGCAGTATTATGAAAGCAGTACAGCATGATATGACGGTGGGAAAGCCGATGAAAGTAATTATAAATTTTACATTGCCGATTTTTATCGGAAATGTGTTTCAGCAGTTTTATAATATGGCAGATGCTGTGATCGTGGGAAAGTTTGTCGGTACGAAAGCACTGGCAGCAGTCGGAAGCACCGGAACGATCATGTTTCTGATCTGGGGCTTTGTCGCGGGAATGACAGCCGGATTTACGGTTCTGACAGCACAGAAATTCGGAGCGGGCGATATGGATGGAATGAGGAAGACTGTTGCGGGGGCAGGCATCCTTTCTTTGGGAATCGGACTTTTTCTGACGATTGTATTTATGGCATTTATGAAACCACTTCTGATTCTTATGAATACACCGGAGGATATTTTCCGGGATGCATATGCTTATATTATGATTGTCAGCGGAGGAATCCTTGCACAGATGCTGTATAATCTTCTGTCCAGTATCCTGCGTGCGTTGGGAAACAGTAAGTTGCCGCTTTATTTTCTGATTATCAGTGCGGTGCTTAATATTTTCCTGGATCTGCTCCTGATCATCGTCTTCGGACTGGGAACTGCAGGAGCCGCCATTGCAACCGTTGTCGCACAGGGAATATCGGGACTTCTCTGCCTGGGCTATATCATGCTGAAGCTTCCGATACTGCATCTGAAAAAGGAGGACCGGCACGTAGGAGGTCAGATTTACCTGACGCAGATCCGCATCGGTCTGCCAATGGCATTGCAGTATTCCATTACAGCGATTGGAACTATGATGGTGCAGACTTCGCTGAATATTCTCGGTTCTACACTGGTAGCGGCATTTACTGCGGCAAATAAGATCGAGCAGGTAGTGACGCAGGCATATGTGGCAATGGGGACAACCATGGCAACTTACGGGGCACAGAATATGGGAGCGGGCAATGTCCCGAGGATTCGCCAGGGATTCAAAGCATGTACGATTCTGGGAGTTATTTATTCTTTTATTGCAGCAGCATTTGTTATGACTGTAGGAAAATATATGACTTACTTATTTGTTTCAGAAAATGTTGGTGTGATTATGGATTCGGTGGAGATTTATCTGTGGTGCATCGGTATCTGTTTTATTCCGCTTGCTGTAGTGAATATTTACAGAAATGGAATCCAGGGACTGGGCTATGGACTTCTTCCAATGATGGCGGGAGTGGCAGAACTGGTTGGAAGAGGTGTTGTTGCAGTCATTGCTGCAAAGCAGAAAAGTTATACCGGAGTCTGTATGGCAAGCCCGGCAGCATGGATCCTTGCCGGATCGCTGCTGCTGGGAATGTATTATTATATTATGAAAGTTGATATGAAAAAGATTTTCAGAAAGTCATCATCATAACAAAAGACAGAGAAGCAGGATCTACAGTTACATTCAGACTTTCTTCAGAAAGAGAAAGGAAAGGATACATACAATCCCTTCAGTTACCGGAAGTGACATCCAGATTCCGGTGAGTCCAAATAGATGAGCCAGAAGAAAAGTGGTCGGGATGATCAGCAGGAATCCTCTTAGAAGAGAGAGTGTAAATGCCTGCTTTGGGCGGTCTGTGGAACTTAAAAATACTGCGGCAACGATATTGATGCCGGAGAAAAAGAGGCTGGTAAAGTAGATCCTCATTCCGTCAGCCGCAATAGAAGTAAGAGCGGTGTTATGATCTTTATTGAACAGATCAGCAATTGGGTCAGCCAGCAGGAAGATGACCACGTAAGAAAGCAGAGCCAGGAGCAGAGTGGTAAGGATTGCATAGCATCTGATCTGCTGGCGGATCGGCTGCCCTTTTTCTCCGGGATGGCTGCTGACGATGGGCTGGATTCCCTGAGCAATGCCGGTGGAGATGGCGATGAGGACCAGTGCGATGTTTGCAAGAACCCCATAGGCAGCGACACCGGTATTCCCACTTAAATCCAGGATGAGGAAATTAAATACGAGAATCACGATCCCGGAAGAAACTTCTGTGATCAGAGAAGAAATACCCAAAGAACAGATGGAAGAAGCTTTGCTGAGGGAAGGCTTTGTTCTCACCAGACGGAAATGACTGTTCCCTTTTCGGAAATGTGAGAAAAGAATCCCCATACTGATGAGCGGTGCGGTAGCTGTAGCAAGGGCAGCTCCTACCATTCCAAGATCCAGAGGATAAATGAAAAAGTAATCCAACAGGATGTTGGACAGACTTCCGATGATCATTCCAGCCATGGATAAAGTGGGTTCACCGTCATTTCTGACAAAGCATACGAGAAGGTTATTTGCCAGAAATAAGGGGGCAAATGCCAGCAGGATACGGATATATGGAACGGCAAAAGGGAGAGTCCGGCTGTCTGCTCCCAGGAAAAGACATAAAGGCTCTGCCCCAAGGAGTCCTGTCAGTGCAAAAAAAATAGCTGCAATGACTGCAAGCCAGACGGATTGTGTAAAGACTGTGCGGTGCGTTTCTTCTTCCGGATGCGTGGAGGAGAGGGAATAGCGTGAACCGCCTCCCATTCCGATCATGAGACCGGTTCCGTTGAGCAGACTGTATGCAGGCAGAACCAGGTTCAGGGCGGCAAGTGCCTCGGAGCCAATGCCTCTTGCAATAAAAAAGGTATCGGCAAGAATGTAGCAGGAAAAGCCGATCATTCCGAGAACATTCGCAGAGACATATTTCAGAAAAAGTGAAAAAATATGCCCGGAAGTGCCGGAACTGTGGATAACTTTTGTATCTGACATAAAAAAACTCCCTTCTGAGTGTGGTTGAATGATAAAAAAGCATTCACTTTTCGTCCCTTCTAATAACCGGTCTGTTACCAGCTTTCAACCTGTGTATATCACCTGAAAACTGGACAAAGAGGTACTAGAGCCTGTCGGTTCGAAACTGAATGCCTTACAATCTTACCCGGCGGCAAGATCCACATTTTCATATAAAACTGTAGGTATGATATCATAGATATCAGGGGAAATCAAAT
>OGWX01001749.1_pt1 | contig 13948 bp, 6 predicted proteins | sample 1576151 | NCBI WGS metagenome assembly OGWX01 (sample SAMEA3541591, study PRJEB24748) | human gut metagenome | biome: human gut; feature: human-associated habitat; material: faeces | place: China | collected 2012
GCACGGCGCAGGGCCGCAGCGGCCAGCGCCCCGGTAACGGGCAGGGCGGCCAGCAGCAAAAACAGCCCCAGCTGCGCCGCACTGCCGCCCTGGGCCACCGGCAGCGCGCTGCCAAGGCGGGCGTTCAGGCTTTGGGCAATGTTCCCGGCGCACTGCTGCGCCCCGGCCAAAAAGTTCCGCTGGCAGATGAACAACACCACAAGATACACAATCACCCCCGCCAGCAGCCCCCAGCGGCGCAGGGCTTGCGGCGCACGCAGGAACAGCGCCCACCCGGCGCAGAAAGCGGCTGCCGCGGGCCACACCCACAACGGCACCGCAATGCCGAACCCGGTGGAAAGCACCAGCAGCAAACCAAAGGTGAGCGCCAGCAGCAGCGCGGCATCTGCCGCCAGCCACAACGCGGGGTGCGCTGCGGGGCGCTGGGTGCTCACCAGCACACGGTCCACAAACTTCAGCCCACTGCCGGGGTCGGCAGCGCCGCGCCGGCTCAGGGCAGTACGTTCTTTTTTGCGCTTGGGCGGGTTTTTGCGGTGCTTCGCCGCCTGTTGGGGAAAATCCCCCCATTCCTCCACTCCGTCCAGGTCCCCACCGGGGGTCAGGGCAGCGCGCAGGGCGGTCAGCGGTTCGCGCACCATCAGGCGGTCCAGCTTGGCGCTCAGCTTCCAGTGTACCTGCTTGAGGGTATCCCCGTCCCGGTACTCCCGCAGCTCATAGCTGCCGCCCAGGGCGGCGCGGGTGTCGGCTTCGTCGCCGTCCTCATCGGGGGCGGTTTCCGCTTTGGCTTTGCCAGCCGCGGCAGCGGGCAGCACACAGATGCTCCTGCTTTGCACGGCAGCCGGGCATGCCGCGGTGAACACCCCCAGGTGATCCCGCAGGGTGATGCCCCGCACCGCAATGCTCCACACGCCGCTTTTGCCTGCGTTTAAGGTAATACGCTGTTCGGCGCTCTCCTTGCCGCCCAGCATGGCGGCGCAGCGCAGGGTGATCTGCCCGCCGCCCCATTCATCGGCGGCGTTCAGCAGCACCACAAGCGCAGGGATGGGCAACCGGCTGCGGTTGCGCAGCCGAACCGTCAGGGTAAAATCTTCGCCCTGTATCACGGGTTTGTCCGGCACCAGCAGCTCTGCCGTTACCTGCCTGCGCAGATAGGCGGCGTCCAGCCGCAGCAGCACCAGAAGCACCAGCACAAACGCTAACAGGAACACCGCCAGCGGTGCCTGGGTGATGAGCGCCGCAGCCAGCAGCACCAAAAGCACCAGCGCCCGGCCCAGCTTACCTGCCATGGCGGTCAGCCTTTTCGGGGCGGGGGCGCGGCACGGTGCGCAGCAGGTCCTGCATTACGCTGTCCACCGTTTCGCCGCCTGCGCGGGCTTGGTCGTTCAGCACCAGGCGGTGGCGGGCAACCGCATCAAACACAGCGGTCACATCCTGCGGGGCAACAAAATCCCGCCCCGCCAGGTACGCCGCCGCGCGCGTCATACTGGCCAGCGCCAGGGTGGCACGGGGGCTTAACCCCACGGCCAGGCGCGGGTCCTTGCGGCTGGCCTGGGCCAGCGCCACAATGTAGCGGTACATCAGCTCATGCACAAATACCGTGCTGACCTCCTGCTGCATGGCAAGCAGATCCGCCTGACCGGCAACGGGGCGCACACGGTCCAGCAGACGGCCTTTGCTCTGCCCGGCCAAAATTGCCAGCTCCGCTTCCTCATCGGGGTAGCCCATTACGGCGCAGACCATGAAACGGTCCAGCTGAGACTGCGGCAGCATCTGCGTGCCGGCGGCGCCGATGGGGTTCTGGGTTGCAATTACGGTAAAGGGTGCGGGCACCGGGCGGGTAACGCCGTCCACCGTCACCGTGCCTTCTTCCATCACTTCCAACAAAGCCGACTGCGTGCGGGAGGAGGTACGGTTGATCTCATCGCCCAAAAACAGGTTGCACATCACCGCACCGGCGTGGTACACAAACTTGCCGGTCTCTTTCTGGTAGACCGAAAATCCCACCAAATCGGACGGCAGAACATCCGGCGTAAACTGCACGCGGCTTTCTTTCAGGTCCAGCGCGCGGGCAAAGGCCAGCGCCAGCGTGGTTTTGCCCACGCCGGGAATATCCTCAATCAGCACATGGCCGCCCGCCAGCATGGCCATCCAGATGGTGTTTACCGTTTGCTGTTTACCCTGCACGGCCTTGTTTACTTCGGCCGTAACGGCGGCGGCCTGCTGTGTGTACTGCATGGTTAATCCTCCCGGTGTTTTTTCCATATCACCATAATGCCAACGGCGGCGGCAATAACCACCAGCCCGGCCCACAGTGCGTTGTTTTCCAGCCAGATCATGGTATTGGAGATCGCGCTCCCCTCGGATTCCGCGCTGCCCTCCCCCGGCAATGGGGTCAGGGCCTGGGGGGCCACTTCGGCAATGGAGCTGCCGCCGGCATCCTCCACGGTCACCTGGCGCGGCGTTTCGTCCCAGGTAGCGGCGCTTTCCTGCAAATCCTCCTCTTTGGTGGTGTCCGCAGCGGCGGTGTCGTGCTCCGCAATTACCAGGTAGCGCTGGCTGTTGCGGGTGTAGGGGTGGCAGGTGGAAAGGGTCAGCAGGTCCCGCCCCGGCTGGATCAGCACGGCATTGATATCGCTGGGGTCAATAATTTTCAGCTCGCTCACGCGGTAAATCAGCGTTTCCCACGGGGTGGTCAGCTGGATCTTGTCCCCCACCTGGATCTGCTGCACGTTGCGCAGCATTTCCGCGCCATAATAGCCGCGGTGGGCGGCAATCACGGTGTTGGTGTTTTCGCCGCCCAGCGGCATCGAGGTCTGGCCCAGCAGCGCCGCGCCTTTGGCCAGGTTTTCGCGGCTGGCGCCCAGGTAAACGGGCAGCTCCAGGTTCAGGCGCGGGATCCACAGCACAGCCAGCACATCATCGTCATAGCCATAGGCAGCAAGGTCCAGCGGGGCTTCCTCGTAGGCAAACGGGTCGGTCAGGCCGCTTTGGCCCCCGGCGTAAATTTCCGCGTTATAGTCCTGCATCGCGGCGTACAGTTCAGGGTAGGCGCGTTCCGGCTCCGGGGGTTCGGCTGTGGTTTCCTCCGCCGCGGGGGCGGTGGGCTGGGCTTCGGCGCGGGCCGCAAACTGCGCAGCGGTTTTGGCGTTGCGGGTGCTGGTCCACCACTGGGCAGCGGTGGGCTGTATCAACAGCGCCAGCCCCAGCAAAATGGCCAGCCAGGCCAGAATTTTAGCAATCAGCCGTCCCATTTAGTCATCCTCCTCGCGCTTTTTGCAGCGGTGCAGCAGCAAAAGCAGCAGCAGCGCTTCGCCGCCGATCACAATGCTGCCCGTTACCGCGATCCACGGCCAGGCATCCACCACGCGCTTGACCACCGTTCCGGTGCGCAGCGCCTGATACTGCACGGCCTGCGGGGTGTTGGTTTCTTCCTCTCCATTATAAGGGATGCGGGTGCCGCGCACAAGCATGCGGTGGGTGTTGATGGCATACGGCGTGCAGGTAACAAGGGTGCAGTAATCCTGCCCCGCGGTGATTTCCAGATCCTCGGTGTGCTCCGGTTCCACCACTTTGATTTGATCCACCTGGTACGCCAGCGTTTCATCCAGAATATGCAGGTAGAAACAGTCGCCCTCTTCCAGCTTGTCCAGGTCGGTGAACAGCACGGCTTCGGGCAGGCCGCGGTGGCCGGTCAGCACGCTGTGGGTGCTTTCGCCGCCAAGGGGGTAGCTGGAGCCTTCCAGATGGCCAACGCCCTTTTGCAGCACATCATCGCTGGTGCCTTCGTAAATAGGCAGGTTGACGTCAATTTTCGGGATGGTGATATACCCCAGGCTTTCGCCCACATCCACAAGGTCCACATAGCTGGTGCCGGTATCCTCCGCTTCGCCTGCGGCATCGCGCTCCACGGCGCTGTCCAGCTGCTGGTTATAGCGGCGGGCGGCCTCCTTGGCGGCGTCCAGTTTTTCGGTATCCATGCTTTTTACGGTATCATCGTAATTTTGGATCGCTTCGCTGGCGTGGCGCTGCGCCACCGCGTTGCTGATAACCGGGTACGATGCCACCCCAATGCCGGACAGGATCATCAAGGCCGCAAAGCCGACTTTTAGTTTTGTTGTGGTATCCATAGCGTCACCGCGAACCTTTCCGTGAGAGGGTTGAAGTTGGGAACTGATGCAATTAGAAATTAGAAATTAGGAATTGGAAGTAGGCAAAAGAATAAATAATAAAGAATAATGAATAATTGTGGTGGACCGCGGCGCATTGCGCCGCTCAGGAGATATTGGGTTGGGGGTGGTTTTTAGGGTAGTGAATAACAATAAAATAATCTGTAGGGCCTTACGGCGTTGCACACCACAAAATTGTAATAAACCTCGCCCTGCATGTAGGGGGCGGCGTCCCCGACGCCCCGTTTGACGGGCCTAATAATTGCCGCCCATCCACCCCGCGCCGCAAACGTTGCAAATCATTTGTAGGGGCCGATGCCCGCCATCGGCCCGTTGACGGGCCTTGCCCTATTTATTTTTAGGTTCTGCACGGGGAACCACCCCTCAGGCCGCTCCGCGTCCAGCTCCCCTCCAGGGGCGCCAATATCTTACCTTATGTTTGCGGTGGCTCCCCTTGAGGGGTGGTTCCCCGCCACAAACCTGACGCCCGTGGGGTGGTTCCCCACGCAGGGCCTAAAAATCAACCGAACAACGGCCACATATGCCCAAAAAATTTATTCCCCAATAACCCACCATAGGGGGAGGGCCAAACCCGGCCCTCCCCCTGTGTATGATGGATTATCCCTCTATACCCTATTGGTGAATTGTAAAATTGTTTTGCCTTGCGGCGGGCGCATCAGGCGCGGTTTTTCTTTTTCAGGCTCAGCAGCACGCCAACACCGGCCACAACCAGCAGCACACCAATGCCGCTGAACAGCAGGGTGCCGAAACCACCGGTGGTGGGCAGGTTGAAGCCCTTGCGGTTGATGATGACGATCTCTGCATATTTGTACTCAGTATCGCCATTCATAACCTTGGTGGTATTGTAGTCATGCTTAATCAGTTTACCCGTCTCATCAAAGGTTTTCGTATCATCCCATTTGGTGGTGTAGTCCAGAGTCAGGTTTGCGTCCACCGGCTCAGTCAACAGGTTATAGCCTTCGTGAGTCTTGGTTTCAACCAGCTTATACTCGCCATTCGGCAAACCATTTGCAACAGCCTTACCGTCTTTGCCCGTCTTCAAAGGCATAACAGCAAACCACTTAGGCTCATTCTCACCATCAGTAACGTTCAGCTTTTTTGCTTTTGCTTCCGCAGGCGTTAAAATGGTCTTATCAGCACCCATAAACGTAACGGCGGTGCCAGCTTCGTTAATCTTATCTTTTTTGGGATCAACCTTTTTATAAAGGGTAAATTCAACATTCTCCAGCGGTTCGCCATCCGCACTATCACCCTTTTTCAGGATGCCAGTCTTGAACGTATAAACAACAGCTTCGTCATGGATATCATACGGAGGATCCTCTTCGGTAGTTTTAATATCTGTCTTCTTGGAGTATTTCAGGTCGGCACTGTTTACATTGCCCACTGCACCAACCGAAGCGCCGTCCTGGAGCTTTGCGGTATAGGTAATGGTAATGGTTCCACCTGCATATGCAGCAATCTCTTTAGTATTAAATGCAATCGTAAAGCCAGACTTACCGTCAGCATTCGTTTTCGTCAGGGTATACTCAGTACCCGCTGTAAATGTCGTTTCTGCAGCATCGCCAGCTTTTCCTTTAACAAGAATATCATCATTAACAACCAGCTGGTCGCTATTCATTTCATCAGATACGGTGAAAGTCTTCAGTTTTGCAACGTTTTCAGGAACATTGACAGTCAGAGTATACGGAACATCATCACCAATGCCATAGTCTGCATCCTTTTTACCTGTAATTTCCTTTTTGAAGTCCGGCTTGTAGTTCTTTACTTTAACCTCTGTTGCATTAAAAGCAGTAAAGTCAAAGCTCGTTGCATTTTCAGGGTATATCTCGTTTACAACATCAGCTTCGGTCGCTGCAACCATATCGCCATTGTCATCGATCTTAAAAACATAGGCAATGCCGGAATCCAAAATGTAACCATCGTTTGCATTAACTTCAGTTTCCACAAAGGCATATACACCTTTGGTCAAACCAGAAACGCTGATTTTGCCCTCTGCACCCGTGGTAAGGACACCCGTTTTATTATCTGCGTCAAGCCACTCGCCTGCATTATCTACGCCATTTGCAGGCTTCCTCTCAATCCAAGTCCATGCTCCGTCATCATTCTTCTTATAGAGCTTAAACTTGTAGCCCTGCATGGTTAGAACTTCTTCATCCGTACCGCTCTGCTTACCGACTTTCTGCAAAACAGCCTGACCATATGCAGTAGAGTTTTTCGGGAAGACATGAACATCGTACAGCCAATCAGTCAGACCGCCCTTCGTATCACCCGAGACTTTTGTCATAGGAACAGAGACAAAGAACGGCTCACATGCAGTCCTGACAGAATCCGGTGTTTCGGTTTCAAGCACAAGGTAAAGACCCAAAGGCAATTCTTCAAACTTAACAACGCCACTGGTATCTGTCGTTTCCGAACCAACTTTAGTTAAAGTTGCAGTCACGTCACTCTTCAGTTTATAACCGCCGGTAGCAGTATCCTTTTCTGCATACTCTGTCCAGCTTGTAGGCCAAGTTACAACTTTACCATCATAATAGTCTTTCAGTTCATCTGCACTCTTAACCTGATAAACGGTAAAGGTTGCACCTGCCAACGGAGTAGGCGTTTCACCTTTGTCATTCGAAGGAAGACTCCCTGCGTCTTCTGCCTCGCCGGTTGCAGGCCCTCTAGTATCATCGTTCCACTCATATTTATGAATCGTAATGGAACCGGTATCCTGCGTCCAAACCGGATTTGGAGTAGTTCCCGGTGTTGCTCCAGCGGCATCCTCTGCCATTGCTGGCATGGCGCACAGGCTGAGGGCCAGGGCGGCGCTCAACAGGCCTGTGAGAAAACGTTTTGCTTTTTTCATTTCAGTACCTCTTCTCTTAAAAAAATCATCATCGGATGGGCGGCGAAGCCGCCCGGCTTAGGGGTTCTGCATCAGCACGGCGTGCAGTGCGGGGCGCTGCAGCGGGGAAACGCTGCCGCGCCGCCCGCACTGTGCCGTGAAGAAAAAAGGAGGAAAAACCGGGCCGCTTGCCCACTTGGCTTAAGGTGCATCTGAAAACAAAGGAAATAACGGATATTTCGCAGCCACAAGCAGGATGTAAGGCAAAGAGCCACCGGAATCCTTTCCGGATCCCAAGGCTTTTTAAGCCTTAACGCAAAATCCGGCTGCGCTTATAGAAACAGGCGATATTTTCCGCTTTTCAGTTATACACCCCGGCTTATGGCTGCGCTTGCCGTAAACGGGCGCGCACTGGCGGGCTGTACCCTGGGGGTTGCTGGGTTTCCGGGGGATGGTTAATGTCGCCGGCCCCCTTTCCTGTTGTAGCGGAATGTGAATATCAACAGCCCTGCCACCGCCAGCGGCATGCCGATCAGCAGCCACAGGCTTGGCGCGTCTGCACCCGTGTGGGGCAGCTCAGGCGTTTTACGGTTCAGAACGGTAAGGGTCAGGGTGTAGGTGTTGCCGGACGGCACAAACGTATTGTCCGTAATTGGCTGCCCATCAATAAAACACTTGCCGTCTTGGGTAAATTTGATCACAATTGGCTGTGCCAACAGGTTGTACCCCGGATGTGCCCTGGTTTCCGTCAGGCGGTATGTACCGGGTTCCAGATTTTTGAACACACCGGTGATCCTGCCGTCGCCCTTCGTTATGGCGGTAATGGAACCTGTGTTTTTGTTATCGAATTGATAGTTAGTATCTACCTGCGGTTCTCCTTCGCTTGTTGTTTCGACCAGCTTTTCCAGCTTGAACTCAACATCACTCAAGGGCACATCTTTGTCATTTTCGCCTTTTTCCGCGTCCTTCTTGATGATATCCAGTACAAACTTCGGGTTCTGCAGCGTGTTGGTCAGCTCAATCTTGCCGCTGCCGCCGGTGATGGTTCCATCGGTGGCTGTGGCTGGCGTTGTAGTTGCGCCGGTTTCGCTGTTCGTTTCGCTGTTTTGTGTTGCTTTAGCCTTTACAACATACGTATTGCCGCCAATCGTAATGGTTCCGTCTTCCGCTGCCTGTTTAAATTTGCCATTCTCTACCGTACCTTCCACAATGCGGTACACATAATTGGTTTGCCTGCCGTCAGCATTGATTTGGTACTGATCCAAACCGCTAAAGGTATACTTCCAGCCATTTTTATCTTTGGGGGTAATGATAAAATAGTCTTTCGTGCTGTCAGCCGGGTACTTTACCAGTTTCCAGGCTTTATCGCCTTGGTCGTTTTCCAGGCGGCGCTGGAGCTGGATGTAGATCTCTTTCGGCTGCTTCGCAGTGCTAAGATCGTCCGTACCATTTGCATCTTTCCAGAGCTTATCGAACTCAATGTTGATCAGTGTGCGCTTGGTGTTGGTAAAGATTGCGGTAAGTTCCGGATCTTCGCTCGCCTCAATCACGCCTTCCACCATGGTGTTGTTCTCGATCAAATGGGCGGAATGGCAATTAGGCGGAACGGTTACGCTTTGCAGTTTGGCACCATCGTTGCTTCCGACTTCCTCGATGGTATAGCGGGTGCCAACGGGGATGCCGGTGATGGTTCCGGTGTCGCCCTGGCTCATATCAATCGTAACGGGTTTTTCGATGGACTTTTCTTCCAGAGCAGCACCGCCAACATCACTAAAGGTAACTTTGAACTTGTAGGTTCCGTCCAAGGTTTCGCCGTCTGCGGGCTTCTTTTGGATTTTCAGCCCGCCGGTTTTGACGGTGTTGACGTATTTTACCTTTAGCTTTGTCAGCGTGGAGCTATTTTCGTCCGGGTCCTTATAGGAGCGGAAGACGATGGTGTTTTTGTCAGGCTTCTGGCTATTCGCCGTGTAGCCCGTATTGCTTACCTCTCCATCGACATAAACTTCCGTTCGGCCATCATCGGGGCCGCTTCCCTCCCGCCCGTTTAACGAAGGTGCTGGATCAGAAAGCTTTACGCTGTTACCTCCCTTCATCGAAGTAACCTTCTGCCCGTTCTCGTACACCGTCCATGTGGTGTCGTACAGTTTTGGGTTCAGTTCCTCTTTGAGCGAAATGTAGCTGCCGCGGCGGAACTGGTCGCTAAAGGTAACGATTTCTCCATCTTCCAGAACAAAGCGTCCGTCCTTGTCCACCAACTGGGTGTCTGTGTCCATGTTGGAGGTGTACTGTGCGTATTTGGCGTTTTCCAAATTACCGCTTTTGGCGGAGCCGTAATCCGGGATTTTCTCCTGATCGGTTGTAAAGCCGGTCATCTTACTTGGCACCGCTTTGGGAATGAAGGTAAAGTCCCTGAAATAGATGTGGCGGCTATAGTTATCGCCCACGCGGATGAATTTGACCTTGTTGCTAAAACCGGCCTGCTTTTTCATCTTGTTCAGGTCCAGCTTTACGGTGACCCATTGGTCTGTCACCAGTTCGACCGAGCCATACGTTGCGCCGTTAATGCCTGTTGTGCCAAGGCTGCCTTTTTGGACTTCCTTCTCATCCAGCAGTTCCAGATACAGGTTGTTGAGGGAAAGTTCACCTCCATCTTTTTGGGAAACGTAAACCTGGAACGTAAGGAAGCGCATGTTTTCGATATTGATGGGGTTTCCCAGCGTCAGGATGCCACGACGTTTCTCACGCGCTGCACTTTGCGTATCCGTATAGCGTGCGTACCAGTGAAGGACCTGTTCGGTATTTTGCCCGGGATTTTGCCCGGGATCTTGCCCGGAATCCGGCTTGGGATCTGGCCAGGGGTTTTTAACCAACTCGAAAATGTAGTCATCTTTCTTTCCTGGGGTTGCGGGTTCAATCATGTTACCAGTCGCAGTCAAATTCACCACTTCGGTATCGCTTGGATCCGGTTCAGCGGCATCTGTTTTTCCATAATGGGTTGCCTGGTTCTGGATGGTGAAGTTGAAGATTTTCTGGTTTTTAAAGCAGTTTTTGAAGTCATCATCAGTAACGTTGGTCAGATCGACCTCTTTTTGAACCTGCAGCTCGTTATTATCCGGGAAGTTGAACGCCACCGCCATGTTGGACTCCCACATACCGCGTTCCATGTAGTACATGGTAAGGGTGTGCTTGCCGGTGGAAAGATTGTCGATGTGGACACTTGCGTTTTTATAAAACGTTTCGGGTTTATCTAAGTAAGTAATCCTTTTCTCCGTTGTAGGGTTGTGCTCATCACATTCATCAGCGCCATAATTACCTGTCTTGTTGTTCTTGACCCGGCTGACATAGGAAGTTACGGTGTCTTTATTTTGACCTTGCTGGTCAAATTCCAACACACCAGAAACTCTGGCATGATCACCGCCAATATCCAGGACAAGCTGATCGTCAATGAAAACCCACACATCATCATCACCAGAGAAGTAAAAACGAATTGGAATTTCATTTTTGTACTTGTCCTCAACTGTTCCGGTGCTGGTTAGGGTAAACGGGATTTCAAGTTTTGCACCGTAACCGTAATTGTACCTGGCTGCGCTCTTACTGGTTGTGTTTTCATTGAACGGGAAAAAGCCGTATTTCGTTGAAACACTACCTGTACTATTTGCACTGTCCACGTTGAGGGACGCATCGCTCGTATATTTAGCGGTTGTCTCTCCCGTGCTATCATTACCAAGGTACAACTGATCGCTATTTGTATCTTTGCGCAGATACAGAGAAGTTTTGCTACTGTCAAACCACCAGTATTTAACGCCCTCGCCTTTTTTCTGGCCGCTTTGCTCTGGTTCTACAAAAACTTCTTCTTGGGTAAACGGGAACTCAACATTGTGGTAAACTTCGCCAAGTTTTGCATTTTTGCTGTTTTGGCTGGTCAGGAACTTTTCATTGAAATGCGGTTCTTTCAGGGTCGTTCCATTCATCACGATGTCGCCATCGCTGTCCCTTTTGTCTGCCACAATGCCCTGGAAAGCGTAGGAATTTTTTTTCTCGTTTTTTCTTATATCATAGTTCGAGTTATTGGCTGCGATAAAGATATCGTAAGAACTCCATCCGTACAAATTCAATGTACTTGCAATTTCCACAAATTTTTTATCCCAAGTGTTTGGCTGGAAATGGCCTGTATAAATGGGATATATAATGGACTTTCCGGTATTTTTATTATAACTCTGATAGTAGTCGCTGATTGCCTGATCGAACTGGCGGAAGGGTACCCAGTTGCGGTGACTTAAAGCAGGAAAATTTTGATCGTAACTATCGTAACTATTACGGTTCTTGCCATTCAACTCGTAATCTGTATAATAGTCATACAGCGTACTGGTAACATACTTTGTGTTTGGTTTTTCCGTAAATTCAGCGGATTTAATATCTACTACTTTAGTGCCAGTCTTCTTCCCCTTTTCGGCATCACGCAGGGTACCTTTTTCAGCCCAGTAGCCTTCGCGGTTGCCACCTTTATAAATTACATCATCGCTGGCATCCGCAAAGAAACACGGTTCGGAAAGGTCGGCTGGGATGTCCATCATGGCCGTACCATTACCGTTATCGGCTGCATTTTCGTTCCCAACTGCCCAAGAAGCAAAACGGATTTTTGTATAACCTTCCGGCACTTCGTAATACCAGATGTTGGTGCCCTTTAGTTGATTCATCTCCTTTGTTATAGGATCCTTACCAACGCCCGTCAGATAGCACCAAAGCTTACCGTCGTTCGTCGGCATGCCACATCCAATCGCGCCATGTGTTTCACTTGTTTCATTCTCATAAGAAAGCCCGGAGAAAGTTGCATCGAAGTAAATAACTTGCTTGCCTTGCTTGCCTTGCGGGGTTCCCCAGGTGGATTGGTTATTTACATTATAAGTAAAGCAATATTTTTTGCTTGCGTTATAAAGGAATGTATTTTCGTCTGTTCCCTGTTCGTAGAAGTTATAGCTCGTACTTAACTGTTTTTGACCATTTTCGGCAAAGAATTGAACAGAAGAGCAGGCACTTATAGGAATTTCAAAACGCCGCTTTTCGTTTTTGGCAACATTACCGATCGTTACCGTTTTAGTTGCCGTTGTATTTTCGGAAGAATCTTGTTCCGTAAATACTGCGGTTACATTTGCCAGGTCAGAATCACTCAGGTTTTCAAAGACCATCTTCTGGCCGCCAAAAGCGGTGTGGCCAGCAGGGTTAGGTAATGCTGATGCATTTGCCCAGTTGGCATCATTCCAAGCTACATCACCATTTTCGCTGTTTGCATCGCCATCATAATATTTGTCATTAAATACCTCAACTTTTACAAAATGACTTGCCGTATTGTTCTCTTCAGGTGGAGCTGTTACTCTTACTTTATGGTTTTCATCTAAAGTAAACTGCATCCAGACATATCCGTCCCAGGGGCATATCGTCTTGTCGCCAATAAATTTATAAATGCGTTGGCCTTTGGAAGTAATTTTGTCGGGAACAAGGGACATTAGCTTTTCGCCAATCTCTCCGTCAATTGCCTGGTCGCCATTTCCGCGCTTTGCATTAAAGGTAATTGTAGAATTTTTTGTTACTTCCCAACTGCTCGGGACTGCAAAGTAAACGGTAAACTGATTAGATTGTGTGCTAACCTCCAGCGCCCCATCCTCATCTTCCGCTTCCTCGGCGTCCATCTGCGGCTGTTCGGTCGGTTCCGGGGTGGCGGTGGGGGTCACGGTGGGGGTCACGGTCGGCACAGGGGTGGCCGTTGCGGTGGCTGCCGGTTCCGGGGTCAGGGCGGGTTCTGCCGTGGGCTCCGGCGTTTCGGTCGGGGCGGGCTGCTCCGGCTCGGCGCTTTGTTCCGGTTCCGGGGTGGCGGCGTTCTGCTCCGGCGGAGCGGTATCCTCCCCGGAGGCCGTTCCCGGCTCATCCTCCAGCAGCTCTACTTCGTCAGGTGCGTCGGGCAGAAGATCCACCTCGGCGTATACAGGCAGGGCCATTGCCATAACCAGGCAAGCGGTGATAAGCAGCGCTGTCAGCCGGCGCGCCCAACCTGTTGTGTTGTTTCCTGTTCTATTCAATCTGCTCACCCGCCTTTCGCGCTGGCTTGATGGAAGCACATTGTTCCACAGGGGATCCCAGTGGAACAGTAAAGGAAGCCAGCTTCTTTTACTTGCGCAACCGTTGCCATGTTGTTTTCAAAAAAAACCGCATCGAGTTTTCTCATTGCGCATTTACTTTTTATTGTTAAAATATAGCACCTTTACACCAGAAAGGCAATACAATCCACGCAAATTCCTGTTTTTCAGCATTTTTACTGATTGCGCTTTCCTCCGATTATACAATATGTTCAAAGCCTTTGTATAATTTATTCCTAATTTTCTTTTTGGCCGCGGTCATTTTATATACTTTGACCGCGCGTTTTATGATCCTCTGCGCACGCAGAGCGCAACTTTGCAGCAAAATTCGCCTTTTTTGTTGCGTTTCCCTGTTTTTGCGCAATTATTTGTTTCGCATGCGCCTGTTTGCGGCGGGGCCTGGCGGCTGGGTGGGCGCCTTGTGGGAGGGATGGCAGGTTTGCGGCGCACGGTTCCCGTTTTTTTGCGGCGCGATGGGTACACCGCGCCCCTGCAAACGGTTTGCGGTGTTTGCGGCGGCGGGTGTGTGTTTGGTGGGTTGCATGCCCGCCAACGGGACGCCGTTCTCCCTTTACAACGGGGTGCGGGTTTGCTGCAGATATGCCATTCGCTTTTTTGTCCCCCCTGCCCCGCCCCTGATTCCCGGTTCCCCATTGCCGATTTCTATTTGCGCCAGCTCCTGAAGTGCATCTGAAAGCAACGAAAATAGCGGATCTTTCGCAAGCACAAAATTCGGCTGCGTTTGCTGAGGCAACACCGCACAATTCCCGCCTTGCGGCTTAAGCACCGCTCCGGCGGCTGCG